>Ga0233430_1001800_pt1 | contig 27659 bp, 23 predicted proteins | sample SI_118_April2016_2_FD_179883 | JGI IMG/M metagenome (GOLD analysis project Ga0233430, IMG submission 179883) | Seawater microbial communities from Saanich Inlet, British Columbia, Canada - SI_118_April2016_150_MG | ecosystem: Environmental > Aquatic > Marine > Inlet | place: Canada: British... | reverse complement strand
CTTTTCTAATTCTATTAACTTCTGATGTAATTGCTTTATACCAACATCCAATATATCTCTTTCTTTTTCAGCATCTGCAATTGTTATATTGTTTTCTAAATACTCGTCATACTTTTGGTTTATCTCATCTTCATCTAATTCTTTTGTTTTTGAACTGACCTGATTGTATAATTCTCTCAAATCATTCATGTATTTGTTTTCATCATTTAAAAAATCAGTTAATGTTGATAACTCGGATTCAATTACATCCCGTTGGCCATCAAAATCTATGTTATCTATATCATCAACTTCTTTCAATTGAGATGTTAATATATCCCTTACGTTATACCCATCACGTAAAGTATCTTCAAAATACACCAATTTCTTTTGATTATCTGATAATTCTTCGGTGTTGACTTCTATTTGTTTTTTCAAGTCAATTAAATTTGAGAATAAATTATTTTGTTTTAGTTTCTTATAAACAGCCTTTTCATCCGACACGTCTTGTTTGGCTAAATCATATAATTTATCAAATAAATCTATACCCATGAATTGAGATAGAATTTGTTTTCTTTCACTTTGTTTTTTCTCAACAAAGTTTTGACCGTTATTCTGTAGTGATAATGATGTTAAAATAAAATCATCAAATGAACCTAATATAGTACGTATTTCTTCATTCGTTCCACTTCCGTATTGTGAGTTTCTACGGGCAGCTCCACTTAGGTCTATTAACTCACCATTCTCTTCTGCGTAAAACTTAACGCTTACAGGACATAATTTAGTTACTTGACCTGTCTTACGGCTTGTCCTAACCTTTAGTTTTCCAGTTCTATGAATAATATAATCTACACCATTTACTTCTAATGATAACTTGACTTCAAAGTTTTTACTTTTATTATTCAGTACTTCAATGGCTTTAAATGTTCTACTACATGTATCAAATATCGTATAGGCAATAATATCAATTAATGCTGACTTACCACTATGATTTGGTGCAACTACACCCACGACACCATTTAATTTTGTGAAGTCTATTACGTTTTTCTTACCGTAGCTGAACATATTCTCGAATTCAATATACTTTAATTTCCAATCTACGTTTCTTGGTAAATCATTTTTCATACCGATAGTAGAATTAGTAAACTCATTTATATCAAAGAGTCTTTGAATAGTTTCATCATCAATTAATGGGTTTTCTGCTTTAACGATTTTCTCAATCAAATCGTTTTGAACTTTTAAATCATGTATATCTTCAATTGATATTTTAGTTTTAGATTCATTTAATTGCCCACCTATTGAATCTAACTTCTCCGTAGCAACTTGTTTTATATTAATATATTTTTGTCTTAAATTTAGTTCAATCAATCTCAATTGATCTACATTTGTATTACGATACTTAATTTTTATATTACCATACTTTGGAACAAAAGACATTTTACTTGTTATCTCACCATCTTCAACCAATATAGTTTTAAATCCATAATCATTTTCCACTTGAATAAATTCAGATTCTCTTTTTTCTACATCCCATAAAAGAAATCCGTGTTCTGGTGCTTCAGCAAAGTTTTGTTGAATTAATGAACCAGGATAAGCTATTCTTTTATTATCATCTATAAATTGTCTTTTATGAATATCACCCAATAAAACTAAATCATAACCATCAAAGTCATTTGCATTAACATTATCATCACTCATCCATAAGCCAGTATCTACTTCAAACCTACCCACACCACCGTGAAATAAAGCAATCTTATTATCACCGACTATATCTTTAGCCTTCGGTAGATTTGCTACGTTTGGTTTACCATCTTTCGTAATATCAAATACTGACAGAAAACCAAATTGACAATCACCCAATTCATAAACACCACTTTTTTTCCAATACAATAAGTTGGGATTTATTTGTTGTACTAAGTCTACAACAGGAGATAATACATCTTCTCGTGATTTATTATTTAAATTACAATCATGATTGCCAGGAATTATTAATGTGGGTGATATGCCAGCTAAAGCCAAAAAGAAATCGGCAAGTAATCTAATTTCTTCAGGTGAGGTATCAAGTTTTCCATGAACTATATCTCCACCAATGTAGATTAAATCTGGTTTTGCTTCCCTTAATTTTTCATACAACCTATCAAACACATCTCGATATTCTACAAACCTATGTAGTTTTCTAATGTGAATATCTGCTAAATGAGCAATTGTTTTTATCTTATCCATATAACTTTGCCTGTATTGAATCACTAAAACTAGCCGATTCGGTTGAATCTATTAATGTTGTTATTCGTTCCCAACCCAAGTCATTTGGGTCCTTATCAACTGGTAAATTTACCACTTTACTATCAATACCAAAATCTTTAAAAAATTCCGATAATCTATATGCATCTTTTTTTGCATCATCATCTAAAGCAATGTAAACTGTTTTTACTTTCTTTTCAAAAACCTTTCTTAATAAACTTTTTGATGGTTTTTTACTCAACATTGGTATTGCATTTGTTCTGATTGAAATGGCATCAAACACACCCTCACACAATATAATTGGTTGTGACCAAGCAATAAACCAATCAAATGGAATAATGTCCCGTGATACATTTGGGTTTTTATACTTCATGTTATCACCCATAAAAGACCTACCTACAAAGTAATTTAATAAACCATTGTCATCGTAGCTAGGTATAATAATTCTATTTTGATACATTCCACTATCACAAAATTTCAATTTATATTTTTTAATATCAGTTTCATTAATTCCTCTTCGTTTGAGAAAATTTATAGCATGATTGTAAAATAACGATTTTGATTTTGTCCATAAGGGTTGACTTTCTCTTGGTAGAGAAACGATAACTTTAGATTCAACTTCATCTTTATTCGTTGGTATGAATACGATATCTCGTAGTTCACTAAAGTACCTAGTATCGGCATTTATCTTTTTAAATAAAGAATAAAGTGAATGTCCACCTTGATTACTAATCCAACAATGCCATTTCTGTGATGACATATTGACCTGTAATTTGGGTTTATAGTGACTAACAAAAGGTGAGAAGAACATATACTCATCTTGTTTTGTTAGTTTTTTACCACGACTATTTAAAGTCCGTTCTAGCAAATGTATTAATTTATTATTCATATAGAGCACAAACTAGTGCGTCATAACTGTCCATATTTCTTTTATCCCATAATCCTGTCTTGGTTAATTTAACATATTCTTCTAAGGAATACAAGCAATTTATTTCTTCTTTTACAAAATCTTTTGCTGATACTCCTTGCTTACGAGCCTTACCGAAAAGACTTTTACGTGCCGTCATTGGATTTAAACCAATTACTATTTCACCATAAGCAAATTCTAAACAATACACCAATACGGCATTAAACTTTGCTAACTTTATTATTGTTTGTTGTGAGGTTCTACCTTGCATAAAACCTGAAAGGCTATCTTCAATATAAATCTTATCAATTTCATCAAATGGATCTAATTTATTTATCTCATCTAATGTAACTTCAACTTTATCTCGTATTGTTTTTTCTTTGTGAATAGGAATAAATCCTATATCTATAACTTTTTTGTCTTCTACGAATGCATATCCAACCGTTGTGGTTGATGCATCTAAACCCAATGTTTTCAAATTATCTCTTCTTTAGAAATTCCTTCGCCATTTTACGACCATACTTTTCAGCTTTAATCTCAAAGTAATTACCATCATGTGGGTCTAAACCCTTTTCAACGGCTTTGTTCATTTCTTGTTCATATTTTTCTTTATATTTTTCTTTACTATATTTTTTAGCATCTTTCGCGTGGTCTATTTCGTGAAATACAGTTACTAAAAAATCTTTTAAATTAGATGTTGGTTTTATATTAATCGTATCATTATCAACATTATAATCAGCTTTATTACTACCTGTGTTTTTAAATATCACTTTAGAGTTTAGTCCAGCTTTTTTAACTATCTCTGTAGCCATTTGATTAAAATCAACTCGCTCATTAACTTCATATTTTAAATTACTTTTTGGTGGTATTCTCATCCGTAATGAAGACTTACCATTAATTAATAAATCACCCTTTTCGTTCCAGGCGATAGTCTTAACTACAACCTTTTTATTTTTAAATTTACCCATCAAAACAGTATCGCCTATCTCAATAGGTAATGTAATTTTTTCTGAAAGTAAATCTTTTAATTTAATCATTCCGTAATACACTCCATCATTTTATATAAATATAAAGTTAAATAGTAATATGTATTTTTCTCCTTTATATAATTATTGCTATTAACTCAATATGGATTTTATCTAACATATGAGTTTGTATATTCATGTTGTAATATACACTATTTTTTAATAAAAGTCAAGCCTTTTTTAATTTTATTTTTAATTGGTAAATAAAACTATCTATCTTTTTTGTATCAGTATCATCGGGCATTTCCTGTCGTCTGCTAATCAACTTACCTAATGCCCTTTGTAATTCTAATTTAGATAATCCTTTCATAGATTTTCTATAATACAAAAGTGCTAAGGCTTCATCTTCTGCTTCCGCTCCACGCACTCCAGCCACGGTAGTTATGTTCTCTACTTCATATTCTATGGTTTCCCCTATTTCTACTATCTCATTCCAGATAGTATTTTCCCACATGGCATCCATATCAGTATCTATGTTGTCTATTTCTTCTTGTCGTTTTCTCTCTTCTTCTAATTTTTTACTATGTCGTTTTTCAAGAACAATCGCAAATGTAGAATCGGAATATGCAGATGCTAATGAATCACATTCACTTAACCACCCACCATAATTTTTCCAATTAGGCGAACCATAATCATCTCTATACTCTGTATCATCACAAGGGTGACCCCTGAATTGTCCATTGTATTTTTCTTGTGAGTATGTTATGCTTAAAAATAATATTATTGTTAAATATTTCATTAAAATAACTCCGGTTCTTCTGATAAAGTAAATGTTAGCGAATCATAAGTATAACCCCATACTTCATAATTGTTTCTCTTATGTAATAAAATAGGAGAGTTGGGGTCACTTAAATTAAATCTCCATTCATTCCTTTCAATAGGATAACCAATTGTTAAGTTTATTATAATATTACGAGTTCTACCAACTGCGGATAATGGATTGTAAGGCCAGCTTTCAACTCCAGTATCTAAAAATCTATCTTCAGCAACATCTTCTAATCCTTCCCATATATCATTTACGAATGATTTCTCAGCCCGTATTTCCGCACTCGCTACAATACTCATATACTTAGGTATAGCTACGGCTGATAGTATTCCCATTATAATAATGATCATAATCAATTCAATGAATGAAAATCCTCTACGATTATTCATTAAATAGAGTACCTGTAGGTTTCGTTATAAGATGGGCTATCAATGTCAATATCCTTTAATATGATTGTGTGTTTCAATGTTCCATCACTATCAATTTCATTTAATGTTTCATAATAAAATGGAGTGTCTTGGGAGTTTTTAGGAACTCTTCCTGTACTAAATAAATCTTTTGGTGCTATATTAGAAATGGTTGAATCAATAGGAGAGTTAGTCCATTCATCATCCATTAAACGATCTGAATCAGTTGAACTGGGTGGAAAGTGTGGATTTCCTACCATATGTTGTCGATAGTAATAATGAAAGAATGTTTCTCGTATTACATTGATATTTGCAATGTTAATATCTTTCTGAGTTTGACTTTGAACGCTACTTAAACGAGGAACAGCCACACTAGCTAAAACACCCATTATTGAAATCGCAACAACCAGTTCGTTTAAAGTAAACCCATTATTTCGTTTAATCAATTTTAGGTTCATGGTATGTCCAAATTTAAAAAAAAGGCTCCACGGAATGAAGCCTTTATTGATGTTTTAAGATTTACTAAATACTTGAACCTGCATCTCTACCACCGAGTGTTCCAACGGCTTCAAGACCAGAGGTTGTTACACCTTGAACATAATCCCAATGGTGAAGTGAATTATCCCCACGCATATGAGTTATAGAATTAGATGTTGTATTGAATGTCCATTCAGAATCAGAGTCAGCATCTGTTATGTCGGTTGAATAACCAGATGGTGATGTGTCCAATGCTAAAAATGGATTTACAGGCCAACTTCTACGACCATTATCTAATAATTGTTCAGTTGCATATGTTTCTAAACCAGATTTAATGCTCGAAATCACAGCATTTTCAGCCGCTTGTTCAGCTCTTTCAACAGTAGCTGTATATCTGGGGATTGCTACAGCCGCAAGAATACCGAGTATGATTGTAACCATAATCAATTCAATGAGCGTGAATCCTTTGTTGTTTTGTGTGTTTGTTTTCATTTTATTCTCCTATGAATAATTGTTCTTACGGTTTATATGAAGTGTTATAAGCAGCGGGATTTACCAAGTCTGCAATATAAAGTGTTGGGGCTTCAGCACCCATTCCAGGAACAACAGCATAAATGTAATGTCCATCCTGAAAAGGAGATGCAATAGCTTCACCACCAAAAGATTGCATCCATTCAATTGAACCCACATAAGTACCATCATCATCAGCTGCTATACTATGACTACCAACGTTTGCTGGTAAGATAAAAGCATCCTCATGTGCAAGTCCAAATACAGATACAAATCCAGCACCTTTAGCACTTGTATAGCTATCAAATAATTCAATGTCAGCTTCAATTGCGTCTTTAGCGGCTTCAATCTCAGCTAAAGAAGAACCAATGGCACCGTATGTTCCAACGGGATTAGTATATTTATCTTGTCCAGGGAAACGACCTTTTTTCTCTTCAGTTGCAGTCATGTTGTAAAAGTTACTAGCAGCTTGAGCAATCATATCCATGTTAGAACTTGTTTTTTGTTTTTCAGCACCAGCACCAACACCAGAAAATTTAGGTGCAGCAACCGTTGCCATTGTGCCCATCATTGCAGTAACAACGGCAAATTCGGCAAGTGAAGCACCTTTGTTACTCTTTAAGTTTTTAATTAAGTTTTTGAACATTTCAGTTCTCCTATTAGTTAGTTAATTACCTATATGATACAAAAACTATACCAAAGTACCCTATTTTAGAAAAATAATTTAATTTATTTTTAAGTTGTTATATATTTGAATCTATGGGAGAGTAATATTTTACTTATTTGAGTGGCATTTTATACTGTAACATTTTGATAGTATCGTTGCGATACAAGTTGTAACATTACGTATTACTACTTACTAATGCACTTGAAACTTGAGTACTCAATAAAGATTGAATCGTAAAATATAAACTTGGATTTCTTGTTAATAATTCTTTAAATTGTTCTTGTTTCCATACCAAACATTCCGTATCGTGTTTAACCACACAAGTAGCCGTTGCTGGTTTCTCTGTAAGAAATGACATCTCACCAATAAACTGACCATCTTTAAGTTCTGCTACTTTTTTATCATCTACCGATACATCAATAGTTCCATTATATATTAAATTTAAAGTAGATACTGCGTGTCCTTTTTGTGTTATTACTGCTCCAGATTTGAAATGTATCCAATCTGCTAGCTTTGTTATCTTCAAAAATTCAACTGGTGTCATATTTTTAAACATTGTCTCATATAGTTCTTTATGTTTAGGTGACATATGAACAGGACGTTTTTCATATATGATAACTGATATGTGATATAAATTCAATGCCACAAATACAAAATTCCATCCGATTGGAATCCACATTGGTTCTACGGGTATTACCCAATTATAAAATACTGAAAATAAACTAGCTAATATTGATACTATTCTTAACCAAAAAATATCCTTTACTAAAAACGAAAAGGCTATTAACCCAAAGGCCAGATGACCAGCTACGATTGCAACGTTCATACACTAAAATACATCTTCTGCTAAGACATCATCTATTGCAGAATTAATATCACCCACTTCAATATCTATTTCCCCATCCATGTCGGCTTTCCAAACTTCTTTTTTACTCCCATCAAAGAATAATGCTATAGATGGGTAATTTCTAATTCTTAATTTCTTACAAATCTTTTTAACATCAGATGATTTAGCTTCTATTATAATAGCATCTTCGTGTCCTTTAACACCTTTAAATAAACCTTCATCTAAATCTTTCTCCTGCCACTCAGAAGTAAATTTTACAACCACAAAACCATTTCCAGCTTTATCTTTAAAATTCTTATCAGTAACCTGGGCAGTTATTGTAGATAAGAAAAATATTAATCCAATTAAATATCTCATAATAAACTCCTATTTATCTCTTTTAGATTTTTCAAGTGAACGGATTTCTTTGGATAGTTCCTTAACTAAATCTTCTAGCTCTTCAATCGTTTCGTATACTGTGTCCATATCTTCTTGAAGTGAACCTACTTGATCTTTGTATTGTTCGTAAGAACGAGGCCAGTTATAACCCTCTGGTCTTGATGGATATTCTGCAGCATATAAACTTTCTAAACTTGGTAGTTCTTTTGCCTCTTGTATCTCACCCTGTAGTGTATACCACATTCCTATCAAAGAAGCTAATCCCATACCAGCACCCACCATAGTTTGAACTGATAATGTGAATTTAGTATCCATTACTTTATCTTCACTTAATTCAATTGGCTGGTTTGGTTCTATCTTTTCAGCAATTGCTTCATGGTGGACTTCGTGACCATTTTCATCGCTAGAGTTCATTATGACTTCTGTTATATCATCTAAAGTGCAGAAACCTTTATCTACAAGTATCTCTCCAAGAGATTTCTTATCTCCTTTAATCTGAGCCTGTAAAGCCTGATTTAATTGTCGCTTTGTAATTACATCTTCATCACAGAGTAACTTGCCTATTTTAATATCACCGTTCATTTTAGAATCCTATAAATTGGTAATTAAGTCCAAATTTTAAATCATAAGCTGGTCGTTCCCAATAGAATAAATACCTACCTTCAGCAAACACACCCAAGTTATCTTGTAGTTTAACTCCAAATATTACACCAAAGTCATAATCGTTCCAAGCTACAATGCCTGGTTCAATAAATTCAAATTCATGAGCCTCTTTACCATCTTCTAAATGTTGTTGGTATCCCGCAGCATTATGATAAGAATATTTATCATGACCATAATGAAGTGGTAAATAATTACCCCAAATATGAACCCACCAACTATCTGAATAATGATAAGCATCTATTCCTAAAACTAATGATGTTTCTTTTTGAAATCCAATATCTCTTTTAACACCTGAAATATAATCTTCTAACATACCTGGAAAGTGATATACGAAAAACTCTCTATCCGTATAGGCAAATACATTACCCTCGGCATCTCTCCATAACCAATCATGACCCCAATATTCCCCACCTTCATTCCAAAATGGTCCTGCTCCTTCAATCGGCACCCATTCACCGTTTATATACTCCATTAATTCACTTGTAAGAAAATTACCATCTTCATCAATCATACTGGCATCTACCCATCGGTTGTCATCTACACCAAAAGCATCTTCGGCGAAATCCCACCACGAACCTCTATACCACGTAGTATCCAATACCATAGCATCAAATCCATATACAGGATGTTGTCTGTGTTTAGCACCGATACTGATATGGAATTTATCATTTAATATTCCAGGTGTCCATTTAAATCTTAAATCACCTTGTCCATAATTAATATCTTCCAATCCTAATTCTGTCCAACCAATCTTAGCCATAAACCAATCACCAGTATATCGTAACCAATACTCTTGATTGATATATTCTTCACCCCATTGACGACCTTCTGACCATTTGATTAAATACTCATAACCCTTGACAGGTCCAAATGTCGCACTTTCGTTATAGTTTTCCTCAGAACCCTCGTACCAAGTACCACCTTTACCGGCGGACTTAACTCCACGTTTAGGTTCATAGTTAAATCTACCAATTTTTCTAATACCAAATGACTTTTGAAAGTCAGGTTCCAATTCACCTTCAGTTCTCTCTACTACTAATTCGCCCGTAGATAATCCACCAACGATGGCAAATTTATCATCTTGATATCTTGGTGCGTTTAAACTAAAACTTGCATAAGCAGTTGAGTATTTGAAAAACTTCCAAATTTCTGTTTCCGCAAACAAAGATGAGGTCAATAATAAACCCAATATAATTTTCTTTAACATCTGTTTTCTCCCATGTTAGTAGCGTTACTCTACTATTATAAATATCATGTTTGTTTATTTTTCATACTTGGATAAATCAAGATTTGCTAACGGTTTTTCGATTTTTAGGTCTTTTAATTTAGAATTTGCTACGACTAATTTAGAACCACCGACTATTTTACCACCCACTATGTGATAGATAAAAAATACGGTTTTCCACATACTGACTCGTACTATACGACCGGGTTCCCCATCGACTTCTACAACGTCATCTTCGTTATAATCATTACCTAAAAAGATCATAAACCCATCTACTGCTTCTCTTATGGTATTTTGAAAAATGAGTGTCCCCACTCCTGCTAAAAATAACCAACCATATTGTCCTATCAATCCCTCGACAAGACCTTGTGCCTGGTTGTCCATGAATCTATTCTCCTATATTATATTGTTTTTATTACACTAATAAATATAATATATACGGCGAATTTACGAATCAAAACGAACTAAAAATGAAATAGGTAAATCTTTATCATTTTTAATTGGATTTGAAAGTTTTGCGATAGCCATCAACTCATTTTCAGGATTATAAAGACCTATATTAGTAACATAAGTTCCAAATTCCGAATGCGTTGTGAAATTTTCGTAATAATTCCCTGTATTATATGAAGAAGAATACGAACTACTGGCCGGGGGTAATACTAAATCAATAGTATTTTGATAATCGGGTGAGCCTTTTTCCCAATCTTTTAATTTTCCATCATAAATATATCTCGCTCCCTGTGGTATGTATATACTACCACTTCTACCGGTAACTACACTTGGATTTGTAGTACCTGTAAATTGATATTCATTTATATTACACATATATTGATATTCATAAGAAGTTTTTGATGACTCAAATGCAACTGAAAATCCATCTGTATCTGTTTTAAGACTTGCAGAATAATATAAAGAACCCGTATCTGTGATAGTAATCACACCGTGTTCATAAAATACATTACCAACAACACTACCTGTCTGTGGACTACCACCTGGAGTTCCTGCTGCAAAACTTGCCGAATACTGATTATCATAAAGTTGTCCGTGACCATCATCTCGTAAATCTAATGTGGCTTCACCACTATCGTCAAGAATTTTAACAGAGTATGGTTTTATTTCTTCACCAAAATACTCTTGTGGAATTGTTATAACATTTACCTTACCACCAAGTTTACGTGGATTTATTGTACCCCAACCAGAATCCTCTCTGCCATGCGGCCATTTTCTACTCCAATTCCCACCGGCATATAAAGGATATCGTGTTTCAGTAGATTTAGGATTTGGTATGTTATCGTACTGATAATATAAATTTCTAATTTGAAAATAAGTTGGGATTTTAAAGAAAGTTCCTGCACTATACCAAGTATGCCAAGGATGACCATAACTTTTAGAAACAGAATTATAAACTCCAAAACTTTGAGATGCTGCCGAACCCGTGTCAAAATTATGTACACTTCCACTTATTCCCTCAAGACCAAATACACCACTTCCACTATCAAGATTTGTAAAGGTAAATTTTTTATAAGTTTTGAATGTTTTGATTGACCTGTCATCAGAAGATATATCCTTAAACATTGGAATCTCCTTTAGTAATCAAGTCTTACTTTGATAAGTGCTTCAGTATTCGGGTCTTTTTTGAATGGTTGACTCAATTTTGATACTGCTAATAATTCATTTTTATCATTATAAAGTCCAACTGTAGTTATATAAGTAATTGGTTCTTTAATGAAATCATTATTAACTAATTGTGCATTTGAACCCGTGAAATAAGATGGATTTTGACTGTGGTTAAATTCAAAATTTGGAATTCTACAAAAATAGAAAGAACTTCGTTTCCTTTCTTCTCTCCTCGATGCAAAATACGAACCACTTTTTATAGAATTGAATATCTTTCTATGATTATAATCATTAGATGATGCACTTGTTCCTACTGATTGAATAACACCACCTGCTCCCGAAGCTGATACTGATGATAGAGAGTTAGGATTCAAGACAATCATACCCATTTCTGGATAAAATAAACCAAATGAACCTGAATTTGTTGCTGCTGCTGATGCAGACGCGGTAGTATATACTCCATCTGCAATTGAACCAGAAACTATATTAAATTCTCGTTTAGCTGCACCAATAGTTGGATCTGCAGTAGCTCCACTATCGTCAATCAACTTTATAATACTATTTCCACCTTCACCACTTGAATTACTACTTCCACTCATCAAATGTAATTCCCAATTACCTGGATCCATTTTTTCTCTATAACGAGCTCTGTTACAAACAATGGCGAAAACATTGTCGCTATAGTGATTTACTCCTGATCCTCCATGAAAATTAAATTTTAACGTTTGTGCTGGAAGTATAACTTGTCTTAACTGAGAATATATTCCCTTTGAAGGATTCGTTGTTCCGGCAGTAGTAGAACCTTCTGAGCCAGAACCATTAACATGACCATATGATACGGCAAACTGCACATCTGTAGTTTGATCAGTTGTCGTATGAACATCATAATAATATTTTCCATTATTGGAATCTTGGATGGATCCAGTAAAAAATGTGGTTAAACTTGTTGCTCCATCTGTCCACATTGGTTCTGCAACAGTACTAACTACATTTTCTCGCTTGTCATCGTCTGTAAAAACTTTAAAAGACATTTAAGGTTCTCCTTTCCTTAAAAGTCTAATCGAACTTTAATTACAGCTTCTCTATCTTTAGACTTTAATAGGGGTTGACTTAATTTAGCTACTGCTAATAATTCATTTTTACCGTTGTAAAGTCCAACCGTAGTTATATACGATTTTGGATCTTGAACAAAAGTTGAATTTTGTAATTCAGCATTTGAACCTGTATAGTAAGTCGGGTTTTGACTATAATTATACTGGTCAGATTTTACTCTACAAAAATAATGAGAAGATTTAATTTGTTCTTCTCTACGGGCCTGGAATTTATTACCAAGTGAAATAGCATCAACTAATTCCCAATTAGTATAATCATCTGTACCACTTGAACGAGTTAATGTAATTCCACCTGTTCCACCAACATATGAACCAGAAATTGCTTCTGCGTTCAATACAATGATACCGAGTTCTGGATAAAAATATCCAAGTGAACCACTACCACCTCCTGAAGCTGCTATTGCAGTAGCGTGTGTTCTCGAAGTTCCATTTGTAATAGAACCACTAACTATATTAAAAACTCGCTGAGATGCCTTTACAGATGAATCGGATGTTGCTCCACTATCATCAATTAGTTTCATAATATTCGATTGACCACTTCCACTCAAATGGAGTTCCCAGTTACCTGGATCTATCTTTTCTCTATACCGTGCTCTGTTTACATTGATTACGAAAACGTCCTTTGCTTGGTAAGTTGTTCCATCGCCATTAGCGTTGAAATTAAATCGAGTTTCACTCGATGCGTTTTTTATACAGATATTTCTGAATTGTCGATATATAGCCTTTGATGGGTTGTTACCCGCAGAAGTGGATAAAGAACCACTTCCTTCGATATGTCCGTATGCTACAGCAAATTGGACGGCTCGAGTAGCATCACTACCAGCTTTATCATAGACATCAAGGTAATAATCACCACTACTTCCACTTTGTGTCGAACTTGTATAGAACGCAGTTAAAGTTGCTGTTCCATTAGACCACACGGGGGAAGATATAGTACTTAATACATTAGTCCGTTTATCTTCTGCAGTTATATCTGTGAAGAAATTGCTTGCCATTGTTTATCTCCTTGTTACATATAAATATGTTATTATTTAAAATCACTAATTTTTTGACGAGATTTATCTTCTTTCTGTCTCTCGTCCATCTTTCTGTCTTACTTCTTGTCTTTGTCCTTGTCTTTGTCCAGTTCACCTAATGGTGGAGTTTCACTGGGTGGACTAAATCTTGCAGGTGTACCATTTTTAACAACAATATCAATATACTGTACTGCTCCACTTGTCATTCCTGTTATTTTTAATGTTGTTGATGAAATTTTACTTAAATTTTTTGCCTTTAAACGGACTCCTCGTCCATATAAAGTTTTTTCCCGGCCAATTCCATCTTTTGGTATTTGTTTTGCACTTAACATATAATTTAATTCTTATTAATATCCACCGCTATAGTCCCCATCTCCACCCGTAGTAGATGTTGCAGTAACGATATCACTTTTAGTGTCAGAACCATAATTGTTAGTAGTTGTTAAAGTAACTTTGTATTGTCCTGATGCAGCATATTCATGATTTGGATTTTGTTCTGTAGATTTTTGACCATCTCCAAAATCCCACAAATATGTTAAATTATCTCCCGTAGATGTATCACTAAACTCTACGGTTAAAGGTACATTTCCTGATATTGCCATCTTCTACTCCTCGTTTTTATTTATAATACTGGTTCATCATCTTCACCACCACCACTTGACTCTTGAACCGCCGTGATCAAACCGGTTTTAGTGTGAGTTCCAACATTATTAGTAACTACTAAAGTAACCGTATACTCTCCACTATTTGTATATACATTATTTGGATTCTGTTCATTAGATGTCTGTCCATCACCAAAATTCCATAGATATGTTAAATTATCACCTATTGATGTATCAGTAAACTCTACGTTTAAAGGTGCAAGTCCCGAAGGATGGTGCATTTCAGTAAAATCAGCGGTTGGTGGAGGTTCTGGTGGAGCTGCAACACTCATAATAAAATCTGTCATTGGTACATCACCTTTTGCGATACCCATAGTAAAATTTGTTATTGGAGCAGTAAATGGATCATACATCTCAAATAAATTGTCATGTTCAAGAAAAAATTCATATTCTTCTGTTTCACCATGATTTTCTGTTGATGGAATTATATCAATAATTTCATTTCTACTCTCCAATATCATCTGATCTAAAACATTTGAAATTTTAGATCCAAAAGGTATTTCTGGGGGGTCTATTATAAATGAATTCATAATTTCTTTTTGATTCACAAATGATTCAAGTACTGGCATATTTTCTATAATTCTACCCTCCAAATTAGATGCCTGTGTTTCATCCCATAAACCATAATCGATTTCATCATCACCAAGTGCAAATTGTGTAATCACATAAGAATCATCAGTAACCCCCGAAAGTGCGTTTGCTAAAATCTCTCGTCCCCTTTTAGTAAAATGTGCAGTTACAGACATAGTTGTTTTATCTAAATATCCCATATTTATTTCCCATCTCTACGGCGTCCTTGTTGTCGTTCACCTGTATCTCGTTTGCTTGTTTGCTTTTGTTCTTGTTTTTGTTTTTCAGTTGTCCGTCCTTGATATAAACTTTTTGGACTACCACCTCTAAATAAACTAAATTCTTTTTTTCTGCCTCGAAACATATTAAAACTTGTAATTGGTGGTGTTACATCCGCCGGTTCTGGTGCCGTATCAAAAACTATACCATCCTTGAACAAAAAATACCTCATATTTTCATTATTAGTAACCATTGGTTCTGTTAAAGGTTGGTTATCAATCACCTGTCCATATGGTTTTACAAAATTTGAACCACTTGGTGTAGTATCCCACAAACCATAATCTATTTCATCATCAGATAATGCAAATTTTGTAATTACGTGTTCAGCATTTTGATTTTGACCAAATACTGCAGTCCTTAAATAATCTATACCTTTTTTAGTGAGTATCGCATCAACAGTTAAAGTATCTTTATTTATAAATCCCATTATTAAGTCCTTTGATCTTCATATCCAACTTGAACCCGAAGAACATAAACTGCTCCTGACATTTGACCGGTTATTATAATTGATGTTTCTCTATCAGATGTCATCTGCCTTGCCCTAATTGTTGTAATTTTATTTACAACTTTTTTACTCATTCTACCACTTTCTTCACCATAAACTGCTCCAGTTTCTGGTAAACTATCGAATGTAGGAGCAGTCGTTGGATTTATTGCTCCAATTCTAATATCAATCACATTATTATTCAACACCAAATAACTATATTTTTCTGCTGAATAAACATTGTTTGCCCCAACGGTTGTAGGATTTAATGTCATATCTGTAAGTGTCCATCCATCATCATTCACTATAGACTTTAACTTATTACCGTTTATAGCCTGTGTAATATTTTCTATATACGGTAATGCCCGCGTTCCAACTGGTTGTGTAATTAATTTATACTTCATCACAACTTCTGGATCCACACAAGGTTCTAACATAGGAGTGGACTCTAAAACGGCCCCATAATAATCTGATCCTTTTGGATGTGCATGATCCCATAAGGTATAATCTATCTCATCGTCCGCTAAAGCAAATTTAGTAATATTAAACTTACCATCACTTTTTGCAAGATATTCTCTACCTTTCTTTGTTAATACTGCATTCAGTATATACGAAGTGTTATTTATAAATCCCATAAGGACTCCTTTTTATAAATAAAAATTACTTTTATTTATTATGCAGATGTTGCGTCGTCAGCTGGTCTTATACCTGTAGCTCTATGTGTAATAGTAACATTAAACTCTACAACTGCTCCTGAACTTTCTCCGGCGACAATTATAGAAGTTTTTGCCGGTGAAGATGCAGATGAAATTTTCTTTGGATATAATGCTATTGCCCCATTTAATGTAGGTGCAAAGTTATTACCTCTACTGTGGGTGAATGTACCACCATCTGAAACTAAACATCCTTTTATTGTTTGTGAAAGATGTTGTACTGACTTTACAAATGGAAACCATTTGTCTCTATCAGAATCTTGCATACCACCTGAGGGTGCACCACGACCGGGTTTTCTCTTTTTTCGATTACCACCACCACCCAATGAAATAACTGGGTACTCTTTATTTGGAAGGGCTTTGTATAGTGGTGCCAATACTGCCACAGTAGTATCCAATACTGTCAGTGTAAACATTTCACTTCTATATCCTTCTTCGAAAATTGAATCATCCCCACCAACATAATCTATTGTAAGATCACTATTATTAACATGACCAACACCAAATGTTGTTCCCAAACCAAGATAATAGGCCGTGTTTCCAACTCGGACTCTTGTTCCACCATCTCCTGATACATCATCGGCGTACCACTTTAGGTTGTTAAGAGATGTTTGTGTGCCCGGATTTTCTATTAACTTTGCCATTGCTTGAACTCCATCTGTCCGTGATACAAGTTTATATTTCATAATCTCGGAAGGATCGTTGAAAGGTTCAAGTGCTGGTAAATTATCAATTACTGCACCATAGAAATCTGTACCCTTTGTATGAGTAGTATCCCATAGCGAGTAATCAATCTCATCATCACCCAATGCAAATTTAGTAACATTAAAATCTCCACCACTTGACAATATTTCACGACCTTTTTTTGTCAATATAGCGTCTAATGTTCTGTTTGAATTATTTAAATATCCCATTTGTTTTTCTCCTATGTAATATGCGGATTTTTTATAATTTTATAAGATCATAATATAACTTATTATTCTTCTCTTATAAATATAATCTTTTTTTGTTTTTTAACATTTATTCTTATCTAGCAACATCCAATGGTGTAGATGGTGAATCTGTAGTTACTAACCTTGTCGGTGAAGTAACTGTTACATCTACGGCTGGTGTTTTATCTCTATATCTTCCACCCTTATCAGATACAGTTGTTGTATCAGTTTGACTACACCCAAGATAAAAAAGTCTTTCCGTTCCAAGTGTATCATCCCAACGATTGTCTAAATCGGTAGTTACAAAACTTGATGAATAATAAATTCCCAAAGATGAACTCAATGAAGATGAATAATAATATTGAATCTCACGATTAAACTCTGAAGTTACATTAGTTTCAACTCGTGGCATTACCACTTCTTCAAAAATTAATTTTTGACTTCCTTCCTGTATAGTTGAATTATAATAATCATTTCCATACCAACCACTTGTATCTCTATCACCTATACCATATAATGATGGTCTTTCTAAAATATGTTTTAATACAAATGAACCCGTTCCTCTTGCATTTTCTCCAAGAGTTTCACTTGGTGCACTTAATGAACTAAAATCTGCAGACATCGATACACCAGATCCAGTAATTTGAGTTCTACCATCAAGTAAATATGGATTCCTCAAATTAATATTTGATATCATATTTATATCATCATATAATGCAGAAGCTGAAATAAATGATCCACTTTCTTGTGTATGAGAATTAACTCTATATGTATCTGCATACTGCATATTACTTTCTAATGGAACATAATCAGAAGATGCGGAAATAAATGAACTCGTTTCTTGAGTTAAATAATTAACCTTAAATGGATTACTATAATTTAAACTTGAATCAAGTGGAACATAATCAGCTGATGCGGAAATATATGACCCTGTTTCTTTTGTATGAAAATTAACCTTAAATGGATTACTATAATTTATATCTGAGTCTAATGGTGTATATTCAGAAGATGCTGAAATATATGAACCCGTTGCTTGATATGGACTAATACCAAATTCATTAGACCAATTTATCTCTGAATCCAATGGCATATAATACGAAGATGCTGAAATATACGAACCTGTTGCTTGATATGGACCAATACCAAATTCATTAGACCAATTTATCTCTGAATCCAATGGTGTGTACCTTGCACTTTCAGAAATATAATATAAATCTATATCACTCTTAAAATGTGCGGTTTCAAAAGTAGGTTTTTTTCCTATAATTACTTTATCTCTTTCAAGTATAGTAGGTTCAATAAGAATACCAACAGTTGCATTTGCCCGTGCAGGAATTAAATCTCTAATCTGTCTATATAATGAACTATCATAATATTTTAACAATCTTAAATAATCCCAAAAGTTATTTGGTCCTGAATATTTTTGCCAATATAAATTTCTTGCAGTTGTCAATCCTGTATATTGTTCTTTATATTGGTCTCGTGGATCTCCAATATATTGGTCAAAATCAATATTTGGTAGTGAAGATATTATATCTTCATCAATAACAGCCGTAGGTGAGAAGAAAATACCAAGTTTATTAGAATCTACTGGTGCGTTATCATAGGCTGGAATTGTTATGCTTTCTTTAAATTTTAATATAGGATTAGCAGATTGTGCCAAATCTAATAAAGTATCATTTTCAATTCTCAATTTATTAGATGACTTCATACTTGGTCCCAAATTAGGAATTTTCATCTTTGTTTCATCTACTACGGCTGAAAAATGATAGTCTGATGTGCCACCGGCATAGTTTGTAGGTGTGGCGGATGAAGTAAATGATTGGTCTGCACTTGCATCTTGAAACCATTGATTGGCAGCTACACTTAAATCTTTGTCATCGTCAAAAGAATATCGAGTAACCATATCCATATATGATGCAGATGGTGTATTACCATCAAATGCCATTGGGGAGGCCACATGATTGTCAAATGCTGATTCTGTAAGTGGAGTTGTCCAAAGTCTAAATTCCATCATAGAACCACTAAATGATTCTCCGAAATATGTATTCTCTTGAGGACCACCTATTGTAATTTGTCCACCACTTCCCGTCCATGATGCATTATATGATTCTGATGTTGCCCCCGCAGAACCACTTACTGCCAATGTCGCAGTAGATTCTAAAAATATCTTACTTCTACCAGCGTCATACTTTTTAGTATATAAACTATAAACTACATCTTGACTTGGTGTATCATCAGATAAAAACTTACCAGAAGCTGATGCTCTTGTTAACATTACGGAATAAAATTCACCATCAAAAACGGGGAAAGCAGACGAACTTGTTTCTATGTATCCTTCACTTCCACTCAATACAAAAGATACACGACCATAGTTATCAATTGAACCATTATCTAATAATCTAATTGCCCAATCATCACCTCGTCTTACCAATACTTGATTTGATCCTGTAGCAGCTTTGAATCTAAATTCTACGGTATCTGGTAATCTACTTGTTGATCCACTTCCAGAAACTACTGGTAACCAAGTATTAGTGTTAACATATGTATTATTGCTCGCCCCAAAGAAATTTAATGACTTGGTAAATTTTCTTGTTGTAAGAAATTCTGGAGTTTGACCTGATAATTTAGGTCCCCCATATTCCATAACTCGTAATATAGTTGAAGGAATACCATAACAACTTATCAAACCTTTAATTGCCCGTGCAGTTCCTTTTGTCTTTAAGAAATAAGGCATATTATTTATAATACGACTCCAAATTTCTCTCGATATATCTCTATCCGAAGTTCCTGAATAAACCCACGGCTCTTCAGATCCAGTTGATTCCATTCCAAGAATATATCTTTGCATAGATATTAAATCTTTTCCATCTTGTACTTCCCAACCAAAAGATTGTGCTACTGGTTTTAATAAATCTTTTGCAACCCCTTCTGATAATTTATCACGTCTATCGTAAACATCTGTCATAGATTTAATGAATACCCATATATCATCAAAATGATGTCCAATCATATCTACAAATGTTAGAAAGACATCATTCTGTGAATCATCTTGGACGAATGTAGGTAAGTGAGTTTTTAATCTATTTTTATTTGCCCTATCATATGCAGAAGCAGAAATTATTTGGTTATCATACCAAGTCGTTGATATTGATTGTGAAGTTCTTGTAAGAATATATGGATATGCATAACTTCCAGAACCACCTCTCTTGGGCCAAGCATTATCGTGAAATAATCCAATAGATTGACTCGAATACGAAGAACTTTGATTAAACATATACTTTTCAAATTTATCAAATGAATTAATCATCAATCTCCGTTTCGTTTCCCAAGATTGAATTTGTGTCAATGAACCACTTACTGGAGTAAATGGTGGATTAAGTGATTGTGATCCAGATATTGTTATATATGAACCACTGCCCGGTGCAGCAACTACTCCTATTGTACCAGTAGATCCGCTTCCGGCACCGGCCAATGAAGCACTTCTATCTGTATACTGTTCTATTAAATCTAACTTATATTTAAAGTTTTTAACTCGTTGTTCTGCTGAACTAAAATGTATAAAATTCTCAAATAAATTAAAGTCTACATTGATATCAGCACTTAAACTGCCACTTATTACTTCATCTTCTAATTTATTCTTAATATCAGAATTTGAAGTTGCCAGTTCAGTATAATTCTTGAATTCTGTTTGACCAGTTCCTATCGGACTCGTAACACTTTGAAATTCTGGAGTTCTCAAAACTACATCACTAACCCATTCATCTACAAATGGAATTAAAGTACAAGTTTCTTCTATCGGTGGAATCATTTCCCTAACTACGGTAACAAAATCATGATTAACTATATCATCTGGTAATGGTTCATATAATTTATACACAAGTGAGTGCGGATATTCAGGGTATGTTTGAGTATCAATTTTAAAATTAGTTATTACATCATATTTATTTGGACCCAATTTTAATAATTTACCTAAATTTTCAGTACTATCAGTTGGATATTGAATGAACCATTTATTGAAAGCGAGAAGTCCATCATCTGACTGTAATGCTTCAAGTGGATAATTTTCTAAATCATGTCCAGCCTCCGTAGCGATTTCATTAAAAGAATTAACAAGAGTAATAGTATCATCATTAACATTAGCAATCTCTCCTCTTAACGATCCAAGTATAGGTTCTGCACTATAAACAGACGAAGTATATTCTACAGAAAATTCATCAAATGTACTATATGACCGAATATTATCACTATTATCGGAAATGTGTCCTAAACTTTCAGCAACACTATTATATCCACCCTTAACTGTTAAAGTATTTCTATCAATCCAACCATCAATTTCTGCTACAAAATCTCCAAATACAGGAACAACAGATATTTGTTGATTATCAACAGTTATTTTAATTTCTACATTCTCTACCCATAACATTCCTTCTGGTCCTTTATGACCATAAACTACCAACCAAGATGGTTGAGTTAAATCAAAATCTCCATCAACAATAACTGAATAACTAACATCTTGCCAATCTCCCGTAGTAGTAGGAATATATCTTAACCATTCTCGATCCTTTTGAGTATTTTCTATATTAGAATATGCGTTAGTTGTTTCAACTCCAAACGGACCAACTGGTACATCATGTTGAGAAGTATCTAAAGTAAAGTCAAGTGTATCTCCACGTTGAAATCCCTGAATCCCACTGGTAAAAGTTAACACTGAAGTGGATAAGTTAATTTCTTGTAAAGTCAAAGTACCAGATATACCTCGTGATGGATTAGAAACAGCTACAGTCATATTAGGAAAGGCCTTACCAATTAATTCAGAATTATTATAACTTACCAATTGGTAAATTGTATCATCATTGCTCCGCATTTGAAGTGTACCAGTAAGTGTATTTTCTAATGGATCCACATCACTTACTGTGGTGTTATAATGACGAATACCAACTCTTGCACCTTTACCAACCGTATCAGATTTTTGTCTCCATGAAATTGTAAGTTGATCACCAACTTCTACTCCTTGTGCAGCCATAGTATGTGGTAACTTTTGTGAAAGCATCATTTCTCGATGTTTCAAAGTTTGGTCAGCATCAGACGAATTGCCTGTTTTATAATCTCCTACATAATATTGATGGTTCGGTGAATCAAATCCAGAGTTTTGGTCTATAAATTTCATAGCCGTTTCACCATCACGTCCCTCTTCAGGAACAAATTTAGCGTGGTGTCCTACCCAGCCCGAGTGCCAAAATCTCTGACCTTCATCATTAAAATTAAAATTTTGAAATCCATTAGACCAATTCTCTGGCCAAACTGCATCAGTTCGTAAAGTTGGATTTGGATAATTCCATATGTAGTTACCAATATCACCAAGTGGATTCCATTCCCAAAGTTGTTGTCCCTCTACTTCATCTGTATTTCCAACCCATACGGCATTAGATAAAGTAGGATCTACAACCAAGTCTGGATTGACTTCTTCTGACTTACCGAGTGTTTTCCAATTAGATCCTGGTATTTTCCAAACTCCTGGTAAATTAATAGTTATCGTTTCATCGGTTATTGGATCTGTATAAAAATCTACACCAGGATCCCCTGTCTTATATTCCGTACCACGATAACTTATTTTAGATATAAATCCATTTGGTAATGTTCCTAAATTTGTAGTATAAAGTTTTAATTTATCATCTGAATTAAAATTATGAACTGTGTATATATTAGTTTGGTCTGGATCTGTTGCTATTCCAGAAATTATTTCAATCGTTACGTTCTCTACCCATAACATTCCTTCAGGACCAAAATGACCCTTTACATAAATTTTGTCAGTTTTAGTTAAATCCCAATCTTCATCAACAACACCTGTATAATTAACTTGTTCCCATTCATCTACAGATGTACAAGGAATCATTCTTCTAAATTCATTATCTGGTCCCCATGAAATTTGACCATCTTTATTAAAATGTCGTAATCCAACTTGTGCACCTTTACCTTGTACATTAGTTTTTTGCCACCAAGAAATCTTTATAAAACTTCCTTCTTGTATTCCTTGTGATGCTAATTTATTTGGTAAATCTGCATAGACAAACATATCTCTATGTTCTAATGTAGCTTGTGCTCCTGAGTTATTTCCTGTTCCATTAAGTCCATCATAATCTTGGTGATTTGGTGATACAAATTGTGAATTCATATCAACAAATTTAATACAAGTACCAAATTGACCTTCATCTCGTACCCATTTTGCATGATGCCCTACCCAACCACTATGCCAGAATAGCTCACTTTGTTTACTTGAGTCACCTCCCCAATGAAAAGGATTAAAACCATCACTCCAACCAGTTATACCAACTGCATCTTCATATGTAACAGGATTGGGATAATTCCATATACCATCAACAATATTATTATTTGGAAGCCATTGCCATACTACTTCATTTGTATCTTCCGAACTCCAAATCCATTTAGAATCTTTAAGTTCTGGATCTATTTTATCATCTGTTACTTCTCCGAGGTCTGTCCAATTCTTATTTTCTGCATCTGTTATTTGCCAAGTGCCAGGTAAATCTACAGTTAAAGTTGAACCTGCAAAATCATCATAATAATGTTCTTTATCTTGATCACCTGTTCTATATTCTTTACCTTTATATGTTACTTTTGAAAGAAAACCACGTGGTTCTGTACCAAGGTTGGTAGTATAGAGTTTTAATTTATCAGTTGGTTCAAAATCATCAAGAGTAATTGTATTAGTTACTTCTGGATTATCTACATCTGAAACTAATGTAATTTTTGGTTCACTTACCCACAATATTCCTTCTGGACCAAAATACCCGTCTATACGAAATAGGGGCCCGATATTTCTATCTCCATAAATTGAAGAACCCATTCTTGAAAGGTCAAAATCTTCTTGAACTTCAAATGTATATTCTGCCTTCTCCCATTCACCCTCTTTTGATACTGGAATAAATCTTAGTGTGTTTCCAACGGTGGTAGTAGCTGAATCCCAAAATACTCCATCAATTGGTGCTTCTTTTTTCCAATATCTTATATATACTCTGGCACCTTTACCAACAGTATCAGATTTTTGCCACCAAGAAATTTTTAGTTTATCACCAATTTTAATTCCTTGTGATTCAAAACTAAAAGGTGGTCTTTGATCAATCCACTGGCCACGATGTTCTAATGAAATTGGATGATCTGCACTTCCATACCCCCATCTATTACCATATGCATAATTGATAGTATGATCTGGTACTCTATTTCCATCTATATCAAAATATTTACCATTATAATCCGGATGATTTGGATTTTGAAATTGTGAATTTTGGTCTATGAATTTCATAGCAGGACCACCACCGTGACCTTCACCATTAACCCATTTTGCTTGATGACCTAACCAACCCGTTTTCCAGAATGCATATGCTCCTGAACTACTCCAAGAATGTACTGACAGACCAGAACTCCAAGCTACCGGATGAACAGAACGAACATTTAATGCTGGATCTTGTCGTTTCCATATTCTTTCATGTACATTAACGGATGGCTCCCATTCCCATCTAAGTTCTCTATAATTTGGACCAGTCCATATTACCTTACAATCCTCTAAATCTTTATGTACTTTACCTTTCCATTGTTTTACCTTTTCAGGAATTCCATAAGTTTTTGTTGGTAGAAATATATTTGATCCAAATATAGCTGTAGTATCAAACCAATCATATATATCGTCACCAAAACCAAATTTCCACCATTTGGCTCTTCTCCTTAAAGTAAAGGCTCTTGCATCCCAAATACCATCAGTTGTAATAGAAATTTCTTGGTCATCATCAGATTGATATTTTGATTTTGGATCTCCAGTTTTATATATTTGATTATTATAATATATCTTGCCAATGAAACCGTTTTTTCCACCCGTATTCTCTGTTAAAATTCTTAATTTATCACCGTCTACAAGAGAATCTAAAGACCATTCTTTTGATTCCTTCCAATTATCATGTGTACCAATTTGAATTTCTTCTCCGTTGGGTCTAAGTCTATACAAAGTATATTTAGTATCAACTTGTAATATGATTTTATTATCTGTAGTACTATGATACGGACTTGCTGTAGCACCCCACTCACCTTCATTCTTATTTTCTCGGATCTCACTGCCATCAGGATTAATTAATTCTAAATCATCGATTTCCTTAACTTCTTCAGGAATACCATATTCACCAATTAATTCTTCTATTCCATCTGAATCTATTCTATATAATCTGTAAATGTCATTACTATGTATAGTAACAATTAATTCATTGGAATCGGATTGGTTATCACCATGAAATGAACTTTTATGAAGTTTCTTCTCTTCTATAACTATCTCCGGGGCCATTGAAGGTTCTACTGGTATTTCATCTACTACTGTAACATCAACTGGCAAATCATATCTTCCTACTTCTTCCTCATTACCGTTTGAATTAACTTTAATTAATCTATAAGTATCATTGGCCTGTAATGTTATATTTAAATCAGTTGAATCCGTTTGACCATCACCATGAAATGGACTTTTATTAAATTCTGTTTCACTCCCCTTTTCTCTAATAATTGATGCATCAGAATTATCTGTTGGTATCCCATCAACAATAGTTCTATCAGTTTTTACATCAAATGTTTCATCCGTAACAATAGCATTTTTAATAGTAAGAACACCACTTTCTCTATTGTCACCAGATTGCATTAACTCAACTAATCCTTCTTCATCACCATTGAGTGTTGCAGATACCGTATTATCGTCTATAAATTTAATTAAACCAGTAGAAGGGATTTCGAGTTCTTCGGGTCTTTCTTCCATCATATATGAAGTTGGTAACGAAGTTGATGAACCAGGTTCACATTGAATGTCGGTGTAATATCTATTCCCAGACAATACAGGAGTACCAGGTTTTTCTGCACCGGCACCTAAGTACCAAGATAATTTTCCTGTTCCTTCTGGTGGAATAATTATACGACTATATTGACGCTCCCAAGTTTTACCATCAACAACCTTTGTTTCTAATACCGTTCCTACACCACTTATTGTTATTCCATTTACATTATCAGTAAATGCTCTTGAATAAAAATGTGCATCGGTTCTACCATTCCAATCTTCATCGTGATATATCCAACAACTCAATACATAAGTTTCACCGGGTATAACCTCAAAGTCCATTTGATATTCAACATCTTTAGTTCCACCTTCTCCCCCAGCTGGGGAAGTTAATAAACACCACTTACTATGACCTGGATTAGGAAATTCAACTACTTCATTTTTTGGATTACTATCGGTTTCTTGAACAACACCGTTACCCGAATTAAAATGACCATTAGTTGCCAAATTATCTGATGCTGCCGCGGTAATAGTTTCTACTACTGGAGTATAAGTTGATATAGTTTCGGGAGATTCTTCATAATCGATAACAAAGGCATCTCGTATAATAAGAGTCCCACCTTTCATTAATTCATTTAATGATACTTCTTGTCCACCATTAAGAACCCAATTTACTGTAGCAGATTTTCCAGTATCATCAAATGTTAGTGGGGCTTCACCATTTACATCTGCTTGACATAAACACGTATATCCTAATAATCTAAATCGTTCATTCGCATCAGCATCATTTATTGCTGGATTTGGTCTCAGTCTTATTTCAGTTCGAGATGGTGATATTTCTTGTAACCAAAATTTGTCATTTTCTGCGGTAAGTTCTATTTTCTCTTGGGTATCTGGATCTATTACAGGTTTACTCACCGAACCTGCGTAAAGCTTACCATCTGTATCTAATGTAAATTCTCCATCCCAAATAGTTTTATCTTTTTTGACAAATTTAGGTATACTACTGCCACCTATTTCTCTTAAAAAATTAAATACTATTTTATATGTACCACGTTCATATCCCATACTCCTCACATATTGACCTATATCTAAGCTCTCTGGTAATGGGATTCTTATTGTCGCACTTGATAAATAATTATCATCTGTGTCATAAAGACAAACTTCAATTATGTCTGTTGTAAGAGAACCAAATGGAGCAACAGGATCACCTTCATTTAAAGAATTAGCTAATTGCACAAGAGGCAATTCTGTATCTTTTATTCTCGATAATTTTCCTGTTTTTGGATCTATTGTTAGTTGTTTTTTAGGCATTAAAATTCCGTAAATTCTCTATCTAATATTTTATTAAGTTCTTCATT
>Ga0233430_1001793_pt1 | contig 27717 bp, 31 predicted proteins | sample SI_118_April2016_2_FD_179883 | JGI IMG/M metagenome (GOLD analysis project Ga0233430, IMG submission 179883) | Seawater microbial communities from Saanich Inlet, British Columbia, Canada - SI_118_April2016_150_MG | ecosystem: Environmental > Aquatic > Marine > Inlet | place: Canada: British... | reverse complement strand
CACGACCTGTGTTCTGCATTGCCACGATATTGTCACTTGTCATATCCTGTGTGGTCAATCCTTCTTTTAACTTCAGCAGATTACCGTCTCCTATAGGTTTTTGTGTTGCCAGCGCTGTTGTTCCTTTATATGTGAGCGCGGCTGTTACGGAAGATGTGTTACCCTGGATCGCTTTAATCATTGTACTGAACTTTTCGCTTAAGCACCCAAGATACATATCATGTCTTTTTTCCCGCTCATCAATCTTTCGTTGCCATGCCTCGTAAGGGTCTTCTGTTATACCAGGAGTTCCTCTGATAGCGGCGTATGCTGAGGGTACCAGGTCAGTTCCGGTGTTCTTCGTAAGAAGGCTTTTGTCAAAATATGGCGTATAGGTTCCTCCGTAGTTGGGCTTACCCAAGCTTGTAAACAACAGTGGGTCTTTCTCGTGCCATCTCAGATCTTCATTGAAGTACTTCTTCATAATACCAGTAATACCATCAGTTGTTACTGCCGTATTTGCAAAACCACTACCTGTGGTTGCAAGAACTACACCACTTCCTTTTTGACCATCGTTGTCGTTGGCATACACATTAGTCACAACTAATAGTGCTAACGCCATAACAAAGATAGCCAGGATAAGATGAAATTTTTTGAAAAGCATAATTACCTCCAGTCAAAGACAGAAAGATAAAAACTTCTTAATAAGACATTACTAATTACAATGTGCAGAGATGTCGCCCCTCTTCTCTATCTACTTTTGACAATAACAGCTTTTTGGCTATAAATCAAGAGATTTGGCTTACTGTGTGGATAGGGCAAAAGCATTGACAAATATGGTGCATATGCTATAGTAAGACTAAGTAGAGAGTTATTTTTAGTTTAATAAATTTTATTCGGTCAGGAGCCGAGGAAGGAGGATGTTATGAAAGTTAAAAGATTTATAACAATACTCATGTCTCTAATACTCCTGATTGGAGTATTGAGTGGGTGTGCGACTTACAGGCCAATAAATAACAATACGGGTAGATATTATTGTCCTGTGCATATGGTCCGTTATTCACAGCTTGGTAGTCACGGTGGTACTAAGTGCCAGAAACAAAGCAGTTCTGTGTTGTATTCCCAAACCAATGTTATAAACATGGATGCTGGTGCAGGAATCTGTAATAGCTGTGGTAACTACGGATGTAATGGTTCGTGTAAGAAAAGTAGCGGTTTAGCTCTTTTTAATTTCAATATTCAGTCCAATGTTGTAAGAGGGCGCTATTGGCCATCAAGAAGAAGGCTTATATATTATAATAATGTATATAGTGGAAGGCGGATTAATTACTTGGGCAGTAATTGGGGTTGGGGAAATTCTAGACATAGAAGATCTAGGTCCAATAGAAATTGGAACACTGGATATCGAGGTTATGTACGATAAAAGGGAAGTGAGATTCGCGAGAAACTCATTTCCCTTTATTTACGTCTAAAAAATGATAAAGTTAGTTTTATGATATCTAAAAGTTTAAAAGAAACACAAAAGCTGGCAAAAGAATTTGTGGGAAATATTAAAGCTTCTGATAAAGGCTTAGCCTTTGTGGTGGCAATGCATGGAGACCTTGGCTCTGGTAAAACGACCTTTGTAAAAGCTGTGGCAAAAGCGTTTGGTATAGAGAACACTGTTACTAGCCCGACTTTTGTTATAGAGAAGATTTATAAATTAGAGAATCAAGAGTTTGATAACTTAATCCATATAGATGCATATCGGTTAAAGAGTGGCGAAGAGTTAAAGACTATAGGCTGGGAAGAGGTATCTAAGAACCCTAAAAATATAATATTCATAGAATGGCCAAATAATGTAGAAGATATCCTACCTGAAAGTAAGCAAGAAATAATCTTTAAGTTTGTGGACGAAAATACAAGAGAGATTGAGGTTAAATAAATATTTTTGTTGCGAATATGTCTAAATATGTTACAAATGTAACGGAATTAATTAATTTTAATAATCTTTTAAGGAGGGTATAAAAATGAAAATTTTGCATAAAAACCTTCCTAGATTGGTAAGGTTAGCAGCAGATTGGAAAATTAAAGGTAATAGTATTGTTTTACCGCAACATTATGTACCAGATGGCGTTGTCGTTGGTTCAGATGAGTATAAGATATTTTTATTTTATTTTTGTTTTTTGACACCTAGATCACACAGTTCTGTATTGATCAAAAAAATAGATCTATTAATAAAAGACGGCATAAAAGTAGAGCGTCTTTTTGATGAACTTACTCTTACTTCAGAAAGACATATTCCATTTTTTAAGAGACAAATAGGCTGGATGAAGAAATGCCAGGAATCCTTAGGAGGAATAGAAAATATTTCAAGATTTGATAGTGATTACGAATCTGTTGATGAGTTTATTAAGTCCAAATCTTTCCCTGGCTGGGGTCCGAAGTTGTATAGCCTATATAGGATGACATTAGAAGAACTAGTTAGTATCAAGGCTCCGGATGATACTTTTCCTGTTGATGTGCATACCATATCAATGTTGAGTAAGTTCGGAATCTTTAAAATGGAGGGACATAGTAGGTGTATAAAGACGGTAAGCAATTATATTAGGAGAGAAATCTCTATCTTTCTGAAAGAAAAAGATTTAAAAGCTTGGGAAGTACACAATCCCATCTGGTATTTAGGTTCTGTTTGTTGTGCGGCTTGTACCAAAGATAATCTGTTGTGTAAGATTGATTTTTGTTCCAGAGAACACAGCAATAGTAATTATTGGAGAGGGATATTAAAAGCTTGACAAATAGCCTTAAAGATGCTATTATATAAGCATCTTGTTCTTTTACTTTTTTAATTTTCATCTCTTGAAAGGGGACCGAAAATGAAAAACAAACTATCTATATTTTTACTAGTAGTTGTTGTATCTCTATTTTCTTTTTCACAAGTAATGTTTGCTGATGACGTAAGTGATCTTAGGCAAGTATTAAAAACTTGCGAAGGAGAAATTGAAGCAAGGGGTTATGTTGGCACCTATGAATCACAGAGTCCTATAAAAATAAATTATAGCTTTGGTGATAGACACTGCGGTGCTTTATATGTAAATTACAGTGGCGAAGACGTTCATGTCCTTGGACATTACCTTGGAGAAGACAAGGAGCTAATAACACAGTTCCTGCAACTCTCTGGAGTTACAAAGGAACAAATTCTTAAATCTTTTCCTGTATTGGAATAGGAGTAAGAGAACAAGAGTAAGGATTTAGATTTTACTGAGGGCTGGACTAATTTCTATTAGTTTTCAGCCCTTTTTCATTTATGGTAAAATTGGTATATGAGTAATAAGAAAAATCCGCCAGCTGGCGGAGAGAAAAAGAAGTTAGTACTCCTTGATGCGCATGCGATACTGCATAGGGCGTATCATGCATTGCCTGATTTTACGTCCGACAAGGGGGAGCCTACTGGTGCGCTCTACGGTGTCTCTGCAATGCTCTTGAAAATAATTGACGACTTAAAGCCGGACTACTTAGTAGCATGTTATGACTTGCCAGAGCCGACATACAGACACGAAGTGTACGAAGACTACAAAGCAGGACGCGCAAAAACAGACGACGACCTTATAACTCAGATTAATCGTTCACGAGATATTTTTGAAGTATTTAATATTCCGATTTATGAAAAAGCAGGCTTTGAAGCAGACGACGTACTCGGAACCATCGCACATCAAGTCAGAAATAAAAAAGATATTGATGTAATAATCGCATCTGGCGACATGGACACACTTCAGCTTGTAGATAATAAAAAAGTTCGTGTATATACACAAAAAAAGGGGATAAAAGAAATAGTAATTTATGATGAAGACGGGGTTAATGAACGCTTTGGTTTTGGCCCAAAGCTTTTAACAGACTATAAAGGACTGCGAGGCGATCCGTCTGACAATATCCCAGGTATTGCCGGTATTGGAGAGAAGACAGCGACTATTTTAATACAAAATTTTGGCACTATAGAAGAGATGTATAAAGTGCTCAAAAAAGACAAAAGTAAGTTTGAAAAAGCTGGTATAAAGCCACGTATTGTAGGGCTTCTAGAGGAAAATGAAGAAGAAGCATTGTTTTCTAAAATGCTTGCAACTATACGACTTGATGTACCAATAGACTTTAAAATACCAGAGAAAAACTGGAGGGAAGCCCTTGAAATTGAGGGAATATTAGAGCTGTATCAAGAGCTTGGTTTTAGGACATTGTCGCAAAGGATTAGGGGAGAATTTGGTGCTGCGGTAGATGTAGAAGAAAGTGTGGAAGAGAATCCGCCAGCTGGCGGAGAAGAAGTATCAGAGATAGATATTAAAAAAGTCGGTATAGCGCTTTGGCTTTTGCATTCTGATACTACAAACCCTACACTTGAGGATATTCTACAATTTGCAAATGAAAAAAAGTTTGAAGATGCACAAAAATATATCTATGCAGAAATTAAAAAACAAAAACTTGAGAAAGTTTTAAACGACATTGAGCTTCCGCTCATTCCCGTCATAGAAAAGATGGAAAAAAGAGGTGTTCTCATAGATAAAAGTTATCTAAAGACACTTTCAAAAGATTATCATAAACAATTATCTGCCCTTGAGAAGAAAATTTACAAACATGCAGGAGAAGAGTTTAACATTAACTCGCCAAAACAGCTCGGCGTCGTACTTTTTGACAAATTAGAGCTTGCACCAAAGAACCAAAAGAAGACAGGTACTGGTGCACGGTCCACTAAAGAGTCAGAGCTTCAAAAGATGAAAGATATGCACCCTATAATCAAAGAAATCTTTGCATATAGAGAATTACAAAAACTTCTTTCAACTTATATAGACAACATTCCAGAACTTTTAGATAAAGATAATCGTTTGCATGCAAAATTTATACAGACAGGTACGACAACGGGAAGGATGTCTTCACAAAACCCTAATCTGCAAAACATACCAATACGCACAGAGCTTGGTAGGAAGATTAGAGACGCTTTCATTGTAAGTAAAGGATACAAGCTCGTCGCGCTTGATTATTCACAGATAGAACTTCGTGTTGCGGCATTTCTCTCAGAAGATGAAAAACTTATAGAAAACTTTAGAGAAGGTGGTGATATTCACACGATAGTTGCGTCAGAGGTGTTTGGTGTACCGATAGATAAAGTAGACTCTGAAATGAGAAGAGAAGCAAAAGTGATTAACTTCGGTATTCAGTACGGCATGGGAGTGAATGCGCTTAAAGAAAACTTAGGAACAACACGTGCCGAGGCACAGAAATACCTAAATGAGTATTTTAAAGTATTCTCAGGACTGTCTCACTATATGCATGAGATAAAGCTAGATGCGGCGCGTCTTGGCTATACAGAGACGTATTTTGGCCGAAAACGCCACTTTGAGGGGATTAATTCACGTATTCCATATATTAGAGCTATGGCAGAGAGGATGGCTATAAATGCGCCTATTCAGGGTACGCAGTCAGATATTATAAAGATAGCGATGGCGCGTATTGACGACTATCTTATAAAAGAAAATATCTCAAAAGACGCACAGCTTTTACTCCAAGTACATGACGAACTCGTGTATGAGATAAAAGAGAGTAAAGTAGAAGAAATCTCAAAAGAAATAAAAAAGATAATGGAGTCAGTGATTAATCCTAAAGATATTTATGACATAGAGCTTTTGGCGGATGTATCAGTAGGGGATAATTGGGGTGAGATGAAAAAAATATGATTTATTTATTACACGGAACAGATGTTATAAAATCGCGTAAGAAACTGCACGCACTTTTGGATAGTATGTTTGTAAAAAAACCAGATGCGTCTTTTGTTCGTGTAGAAGCAGGTGAGTTTGATGAAAATAGACTTGAAGAATTTGTAGGAGGGCAGGGGCTTTTTACAAATAAATATATAATAGTGTTTGATAATCTGTTTTCTGATAAAAATACGAAAGACACACTGCTGAAAAGTCTAAAAAAGATTTCAGAATCGCCCAACATCTTCATCTTCCTTGAAGAGAAGCTAAATAAAGCTGAACTTAATAAGTTTGATAAATATGCAGAGAAAGTGCAATCTTTTCAACTTGGGAGCCCGGCTTCCAAGTTGGATAAATTTGATATTTTCTCTTTAGCTAATGCATTAGGTAGGAGGGACAAGAAGAATCTTTGGGTTTTGTATCAAAAGGCAAAGATGAATAATATTGCAGACGAACAAATACACGGCATATTGTTTTGGAAGATAAAAAGCTTAATACTCTCTGCAAGAGGTGGTGTTTATTCACAGACAGAACTTAAAAAACTTTCAAACTTATTGGTGTCTGTATACCATGACACACGTAAAGGAATCCATGAGATGGATAATGCAATGGAGAGATTTATTTTAGGGATATAGATTTGAATAAAAACGTTATATATTGTATAGTTCTATCTGTATCCGCCCGTAGCTCAGTTGGTAGAGCAGCTCCCTTTTAAGGAGAATGTCGTAGGTTCAAATCCTACCGGGCGGACTATTTTAAAGCGGTAAATCAATCGCGAAAGCTCCTGCACCTGAGACTATAAGGGAAAGAGAGATGATTAGTATAAGGATATAGAACATCTTGCTGTATTTTACTACTTTGTCGAACTCTTTATATAAGAATTTGGCAAACAATGCATCCATGGCAATAAGCGCCCCTGCGATAGCTGCACCTTGTGTAAAGAGCCCTACTATAAGAAGCAGTCCTGTAACTATCGCAAATCCTCCGCCAAACAGTATAGAAGGCTTTGCGATTTTAGGCCATTTGTTAGAGAGTAGAGCTATTGCTGCAACTCTGTCTTTAAACAAATAAGAATATCCTATCCATATGAACATCACTCCTAGTGCAATACGCAATATAAACGGTGCAAGGATTTGTAAGAATAATAAATCTGGAAATATATTTAACATTAATATATTATAACATTCATGAATAATAAAACATATTTAATACTTCATAATATAAGAAGCGTACAGAACGTAGGTGCTATCTTTCGTACTGCAGATGCCGCAGGTATAGATAAAATATATCTGACAGGTTATACCCCAACTCCACTTGATAGGTTTGGAAGAGAGAGAAGTGATGTCGCTAAAACCGCATTAGGGGCACAAAAAAATATTGATTGGGAGTATTCAAAGACAGTAACTTCTGTAATTAATAAATTAAAGAAAGATAAGACAGAGATAATAGCTGTTGAACAATCAAGTAAAGCAATAGATTATAAAAAAGTAACAATAAAAAAGAACACAGCGTTTGTGTTTGGTAATGAAGTAAAGGGTCTTTCTAAGGCTGTTTTGGATAAGAGCGACCAAATAGCTCAGATTAATATGCTAGGTAAAAAAGAATCGCTCAATGTGTCTGTCACAGTGGGGGTGTTTTTGTTTCGGATATTAAATATTTAGTAAGTGTAAGTGTCTACAACTTTACCACTACTGTCTATAAGTCTTATCTCTTCTCGGCTTTTTCTCCAGAGTTCAGTATTTCTTCCTAGAAATACTCGCCACTCTTTTGTGAAGAAATCTAAGTCGTTCCTGTGTTTTTTAACACAGCCTGTATAATTTAGAGTATCAGAAACAAACTCGCTACATTGACTTGATGTGCCTAGTGGAAAAGCGTCTACTACCATTTCACACCTACTAATCTTGTCTACAAAATCTTCACACACATTATCAGTTATAGGAATGCTTGAGACGATGTCGTCAAATTCGTCATCGGAGTGAGGACATTTTTTAGATAATTTGGGAAAGAAGTCTTGAAACTGTTCTTGATAACCGCTACATTTATTGATTTTGAAGGACGCGCCAAGAGGAGAAAATCCTGTTGATATAACTACTGTTTCACCCGGGGAGAGCTTTAAAGCTGGCTCAGAGTTTACTAATCCAGACCTATACACCTCTGTCGCTCCGCCTATTGTGACTTGGTTTTTTGATATCATGCTTTCAAGCTTCCACCCTGTTATTGAAACCTTTTCTTTGTTTCTGCTTGATGCAGTCAGGGTTATATATTCTTCTAGAACAACACTCTTCTTTGGTCCTGTGGAACTGCTTTTAATACTAATTTTATTTTCAAACTCTGATATCTCTATAGTTGTTTCGTCTTGTCCTGTATCTGCAGTGCCTTCGCTACCAGTACCTACTTTAACCTGTGTACCACCACCAACATTGATTTCCCCATATGTTCCTCCAGAATCAAGTGGAGCAGGTGGCTTTATGAACACTCCTTGGTTACGCGCTCGCTCTGGGCCACCAGTAAACACCCACACAAAACCAAGTGCAACGATAATGAGTATTACAAATATTAAATCTCCTTTTGCTCCCATAATTAATTATATTTAAGGTTTAAAGATATATGAACTTAATTCTTCTTTTGCTACTTGCGTGTCACTCCAAGGTGTCTTCTTTCCATTTGCTTCCATTATGTACGGATCAGTGCCTTTCCCTGTTATTAATACTATATCTTTTTCCTTAGCTAATGTGAATGCTTTCTTTATAGCATCTCTTCTATTTAGTATTATTTCAGCCTGCCTGTCGGCAGGCAGGGTGTCTCTCTTTATACCTTCTTTCATTTCTTTAAGTATTTCCATAGGGTCTTCATCGTAAGGGTCTTCATTGGTGAGAATAATATGCTCACAATATTTGTCTGCAATACTTCCCATATCTGGCCGTTTCCATTTGTCCCTTCCTCCGCCAGTGTTTCCTAGTACACAAATCTTGTCAGATTTATCAAATGCACCATAGAGCGCTTCAAGAGATTCTTTTGTGTGCGCATAGTCTACTATCACTGTGAAGTTTTGCCCTTCCTCTACTCTCTCAACTCTACCTTTGGCTCCTACAAATTTTTCAACAGCACTTCTTATGGTTTGAGTGTCTATGTTTTGCGTCTTTGCAAATTCCATTGCAGAAAGTGCATTATAGATATTAAATGTACCTACAAGTTTAAGATGCATTTTTAATCCGTCAAAAGTTATCTCTGTGAATTTTTCTGAAAGCATGTATGGTTCCGCACTTTTGAGTGAGAATGGTATTTTATTCTGAACTTTAATATTTAAAAACTTCTCTCCGTGCTCGTCGTCACTATTAGCGATGATTGTTTTGTTTTTCTTCGGTGAGCTTTCAAGTGCTTTGGCAATTTGTAACTTTGCGTTTAGATAGTTCTCGAAAGAGCCATGTGATTCTATATGCTCTGGAGCAATGTTTGTGAAGATAAGTGAATCAAGCGCTATAAACTTATGTCTAAACTGCTTTACACCTTCTGACGTCATTTCCATTACTATATATTTACATTTAGCATCTATAGCACTCCTTAAGAAGCGCTGTATAAAAAACCGCCCTGGCATTGTCATTTTAAATAAATTTCTTTCTTCTTTGTCTCCAATCTTAAAATGAATTGTGTTTAGGAGCGCTGTTTTGTGTCCAGCTTCATTTAATATTTCATTTATAAGTTCTGTAACACTCGTTTTACCTTTTGTGCCTGTTACTGCGACTATGAAAATCTTCTTAGAGGGAAATTTGTAATACATAGCTCCAGCTAAGACCAATAGAAAATGATACACAGGCTGAAGTGCGTGGAATATCTTACTAGGTATTATTTTTCTTCCTATTTTAAGTATTGTTTCCATTATTCTTGTTTGCTAAGTATTTTAAGAACTTCTTTTATGCGTTCACTTGGTGTAGCTGCGTCTTTGCTTATGTGTTTCATAGCTTCACGTGCTTCGCGTGTAGAGTAGCCTAGAGTTTGGAGCGCTTCTAATGTTTCCAGCTCTTCGCGCATGTTTGCATTGTCTGTGGAGCTTTCTATTGCGCCGAGTTTGTCGCGGAGTTCGATGATAATCTTCTCTGCATTCTTTTTGCCAATTCCTGAAACTTTTGTAAGGTAAGAGCTCTCACCTGTGGAGACAGCGGTTTTTAATGTTTCAACATCTGCGACGTTCAGTATTGCAACTGCTGACTTGGGTCCAATACCAGAGACAGAGATAAGCATCTCGAAGAATTCAAGCTCTTCGTTTCTTAAGAATCCGTATAAATCTAAAGATGTTTCCCGTACCGCCAAATGTGTTTTTATTGAAATAGTAGGGCTACCTGACTCCTTTACCTTCTTAATAGTCTCAAGAGTAGTATTAACCTTATAGCCCACACCTCCTACAAGAAGCACTATAGTATTGCCGTTTATACTAGCTATTTCCCCGTTTAGTTGAGCGATCATAGTCGCATTATACCTCATTGTGTCGATATATCGAAAGCACACAAAGGTCTTTCCGAGCTTGTGTTTATATAATATCTGTGCTATTTTTAGCAGATTAAATATGGCAATAACATCATCAGCAAAAAAGGCGATAAGAAACTCAGCGCGTAAGCGTGTTTTTAACGTACGCCGACTTGGTGAAATGAGGGGTGTTATAAAGGATATTAAGAAGCTTATTGTAGAGAAGAAAAAGGACGAAGCTACGGCACTCTTGCCAAAAGTATATAAAGCAGTAGATAAAGCAGCCAAGAGAGGAGTTATAAAGCAAAACACAGCATCTAGAAAGAAATCCCGTCTAGTAGCAGCTATAAATAAAGTCGCATAAAAAACCCGCCTTACGGCGGGTTTTTTGTTTTGTGTCGTGTTAATATAAATATATGAAAAATATAAATCTAGTCTTTCTTGTATTAATAGTCGTCGTGGTGGGTTACCTTGGTTATTTTGGTTACAACACTGTTGTAAAAAGTAGGCCTGACATTAAAATTACTGCAGTGGAGGTAGACTCTGGCTGGGATATTAATATAGAAGTTGAGAATTTTGTAGTTGGCAAGCAGGATGGTCATGTGCATTTGTATATAAATGATAACTTGGTAAGTTTGGTCTTTGAAAAAGTACACCACATAGACCCTTTACCGAAAGGTGAGCACACTATACGAGCTGCACTCTTTACTCCTTTACATAAAGAGATAAATGTTCTTGGAGAAGCTGTGGCAGACTCTGTGGTACTTGTGTCTGACGAGGACGGTGTTATGCCGCCTACTTTGAAGATGGATATGGTTATGAGTATGGATATGAGTGGTGTGGGAGATACGGGGATTAGTTATGGTGTAGAAGAAGAGACTGATGAGGATGAAGAGGTCTTTATATATGATCCAAAAAGTGAAGTATATACCATTCATCAGTGGAATCCGCGGGACATTATGATCGTAATAGAAAAAAGTGCAGGTGGTATCGCTCTGGTTGACGGAAGTACAAATACAGTAGTAGCAAGAATAAAAGATTTAGGGAAGCATCCGCATACTATGGTGTTTTCTCCAGACGCTAAGTACGGTTATCTCATCTCAAGAGACGGTTGGCTTAGCAAGATTGATTTAAATAAAGCGGAAGTTTCCGCATCTGTAAAAGTGGGGGAGAGTTCAAGAGGCACAGCTCTGACTGAGAGTGGAAAGTATATAGCAATCGGTAATTATGAACCAAATACTTTAGTAATACTTGATGCTAAAACCTTTGAGGTTGTAAAAGAGATACCTCTAATGGATACGCGTGTTAAAGACGGTGCAATGTCTAGGGCAGGAGCATTACTTGATTTTGGCGAGATGTTCGCTGTTGCATTAAAAGATATTAACAGTGTCTGGGTTATTGATACTGCACAAAACGCAATGCCTGTTATTAATTATTTTTGGGATGTGGGCGACGATGGAGGTATAATGCATGACGGATACGCCACACCTGACGGACGTCACCTTGTATTTTCTATTGAAGAGTCAAACGTCGTGTGGATATTAGACGCACTTGAAATGAAAGAAGTGGGGGAGATAAAGACAGGTATAAAACCACACACTGGCCCAGGTGCTACTTGGAAGAACCTTACATTTATACCAGCTATTGAAGAAGGTAAGACCACTGTAATAGACACCGACACATGGGAACTCGTTGATTATATTAAAACTGATTATCCAAGTCAGTTCCCGCGCTCATACACAAGAGATGACAGGTATCCTTATGTATGGATAGATACTTGGGAAATTAATGAAAGTGATGAGCTTTATATAATAGACGCTCGTGATCTTTCAATCGTGAAAACTATTGTACCTATAAAAGGCAGTATGGTGATCCATCCTGAATTTACCTATGACGGCAAATACGTATATGTCTCAATGATGCAGAAGGACATGATCTACATATATGATGCAAATACTTTTGAGTTCGTAGGCAAGCTTGATATGACAAATCCAACAGGTATCTTCAACGTAGGACTAAGAACAAGTGAAGCGGGGTTGTAGGAATATTTTAGGTATCTATAGATATTAATCTTTCTATTTGTTCAACTACATCGCGTGCTTTTTCTTTTGTAAAATTATTTGGATTTTCAACTTTCCAAAAAGTAACTTTTGGACTGCTAAGTAGGTAATCAGGACTTTCGCTTTTTTCCGCCATTGATATTATTTTATCTGCCCAATCTACAAGCTCAGGTGTAATCGGTGTACAAGTATTTTCAGTGATGTCAAAACCTTTCTCTTTCATTGTTTCAATTAAACCTTTTAATTCTGAGAATTCCTCAAGCTTCCTACCAGCCAAACCTTCTTTCTCAACCCAAGTGCCACATGACCGTACTTCATCACCGTTACCTTTCACACGTTCAAAAAGCGCCTCCGCAACCTGGCTTCTAAACATATTTCCTCTGCAGACAAATAGCATTTTCATTAAATTAATTCTCAGAGTTAAGTTTAACTGGGTGTATGATTTTTAGGATTAAATTTTTCAGATAATTCTCTCACACTTGAAAAGATGGTTAATCCCTCTAAGCTATTTGCATCTACAAATTTTAAAGCATTACACTCATATGATGGAGTGAAATCTAGATTTTCTAATTCTGTTTCGTATACGATATTTGCAACCCATATTTCCTTACCTTTAGATTTTGCAGAAAGAAAGTATGACGGATTACCTGCAACCCACTTTACTTTTAAACCCATTTCTTCTTGAATCTCTCGTGGTAAATCTTCTTGTGGGGTAGTACCCCAATCAAGTCCACCTCCAGGCAATGCCCAGTCTCCGTTTTTCTCTTGTACTATTAAAAACTTTGTACGACTTTCATCGAGCACTAGAGCTTTAACGCTTACTCTATAAAAACAATTGGGTATTTCATTCATGCTACAATAATAACATTATGGAACCAATCTTTGTAGGAATAGTAGGAGGAACTGGCGCAGGTAAATCCACGATTTCTAATATGTTGCAGGACAAATATCCAAATAAAATAGGTTTAATACAACTTGATGATTACTTTAAATCATCCACAGAAGTAGCAGAATTTAAAGGTTTTAGAAACTGGGATCATCCAAACATGCTCCATTTTGATAAAATTGTGGAAGATTTATCAGAACTCTCTCAAGGAAAATCTATAACTATCAATACTAAAAATAAAAAGTTAAACCCAGAGTATAAAGAAACTGGTAAGAAAATCTCTGTAGAACTCAATCCAAAACCGATAATACTAGTGGAAGGACATTTTGTACTTTTTGATGAGAGAATCAGAAACTTTTTAGATACTTCAATTTGGCTTGATGTTGATTATGAAACAAGATGGGATCGCCGAGTGCATTTTAAATATCCTGAATATAAAGAAAAAGTTTTAAAACCAATGCACGATAAGTTTGTCGAGCCAACAAAAAAATACGCAGACCATATAATTAACGCTTCGGATTTAACAAAAGATCAAATCTTGAAAGAAGTAGAAAAAATATTATTTACTTAAGTATAGTATTTTTACTCTTACTATAAAAGCTTAGAAAACACTTGCATAGATTTTAATCCATCGCCACCACTTACAACACCCACTCGTTCATATCCTAATTTATCATAGAAACCCCAAGCCGTGTCTTTGTATTTTTCAGCAGTTCTTATTATTATTTCTGAGTATCCTTGTTTCTTAGCTTCTTCTTCAATAAAATCCATCAATGACTTACCTATACCTTTCCCTCTATGGGTATTATCTACATATAAAATTTTAAGCTCTGCTGGTTTTTTACTTTTTGTTAAGTGTATTACTTTTGGTAAAGGGTCAGACAGACCAGTTACTGCAACTGTCTTACCACCATCTCGAGCGACCCAAAAGTGCAGGTTAAATTTGATATGACCATTTATTTCATTAGTTATATTTTGTAGATGTTTAACAACTTCTTCTTTTTCAGTCCATTGTTCTAAAACCTTCCTAATATCGTCTATATCTTCGATCTTTGGTTTATTTATTGTCATTATAGAAGTATAATACCAAATAATTTTTAAATATAATCAAAAATATCGGATAACTTTTTAATGACTCTTTTTATCTTCTTACCCTGATTGTCTTTTTTCATATACTCTGACTCAATTAATAAAGCATCTACTCCGACATCTACTGCTGGCTTATAATCCCAATGATAATTGTCCCCAATCATTAGCGCTTTATTTTTTGGAATACTATATTTTTTTAGAATTTTAATAATAAATTCACCTTTTGATTGATGATATTCTCTTGTTGCATGAATTTCATCAAAAAAATTATTTAATTTAAAGTGGGATACTTTATGATTGATAATAGAATCAGCTTCTTTAGGAGGATGAGGATGCGTACTAAGTAATACAGTAATTATTCCCATTTTCTTTAATTTTCTTAAAGTAGATAAAACAGTTGGTATCATTACTAAATATTTATAATGCTCATTAGCGTTTTTACTCTTTAGATACACCCAGTGTGGCTTTTCTTTGTATTTTGTTAATTTCGGATACCAAAGAGTACCATCACCATCAAAAAATATGATTTTCTTTTTCATATCTAAAAGTATACCAAATTAATATTTTTGATACATATAGTTTTATATATTTATTTCCAACAAAAAAACACCCAAATAATTGGATGTTTACTATACACAAAATAAAAGAACTAAATTTGGCAAGAACTTTAATTAAATTAAAGCTCTTGCCATACTACACAAAACTAACTCACTTACTTATTAACTTTTTCTCATGATTTGGTTTCATTCCTGCTGCTTTCAATGCTTTATTGAATGTGCCAAAGACATTTACAAAGGTTCTTAGCGATGCATACTCACCAGCTTTACCTCTCTGACTCGCCTCCGTAACATCTCCACTGAACGGCACTCCACCCAACTCTTTTGCTAAACTATGCAACATGAATATTAATTCTTTTTTAGAATAACCCTTTCTTACATTAACATTCAACTTTGCCTCTATTAACGCTTTATTGAATGTGCCGAAGAGTCTTTTAAAAGTTTGCAATGACGCACACTCACGTCTCTCACTAGCCTTCATAACATCTTCAGTTTTTGGCGTTCTACCGAGTTTTTTAGCAAGTTTCTGTAGCAAGGGTATTAATTCTTTTTTAGAATAACCCTTTCTTATATTAACACCCAACTTTGCCTCTATTAACGCTTTATTGAATGAACCGAAAATATTTGCGAATGTCTCTGCTGTTGCACAAACGCCTTTTTTACTTGCTTTATTCACTTCTCTAGTCATTGGCACTCTTCCTAACTCTTTAGCTAAATCTTTTAACTGCTGTATCAACACCTCTTTCGTATATCCTCCGCGGATTTTTGCTATTACGTTTAATACATCGCGGGCTACACTGGTAAATCTAATATTACCAACATCAATATTAACAGGTCCTTTCAAACCTCTTTCTTTCTTTACGTCTTTAACATTCTTCTTAACCTTGTTCCAAAATCCGTCAAGCATCTCTATACGCTCGCAATTTACAACAAAATCAAGTACATGTACGCACTCCTTTCCATCAACCTTCCTTAAACCTCTTCCCAATTGCTGGAAAAAGATAGTTGAAGAAGCGGTTGAACGAAGAAAAATAACCACGTTTGTGTCTGGCACATCAACTCCTTCGTTGAACTTATCAACAGTAAGAATTGTGTTTGCTGTACCATTACGAAAGGCTCTTAATCCAAGATCTTGATCTCTCTGTAACATCTTGCTATGAATCGGTAAACTATTTGGTAAAAATTTACTAAGATGTTCACAATAGTAAACCGATGGACAAAAGATTATTGTACGAGCGTTTGATATCTGTGACATTTTTCTTTTGATAATGTCTGCGATTTCTTTATCTCTCTTCTTTACAAAGATTCTTTTGTTCAATGCCTTAATACTTAACTTACCAACCGGCGTCTTTAAAAAATCAAGATTCTGTAACTCATCTGTAACTACTTGATAATCTACTTTTGATAACAACCCTTCCGCGAGAGCTTTCTCTATAGGAAAAGAAAAAATCTCTTTACCATATATTTCCCTGATGTCTTTCAGGTCAGTTCTGCCTGGTGTTGCTGTCATTGCAAGAGTAAATTTTGGCAAGAAATATTCCAGAGTTGGCAAATAAGTCTCTGCATGTGAATGATGACTCTCGTCTACAATCACTAAAGAAAATTCTTTCTGCTTAAAGCCATTCCTACTTTCTCTCATTGTTTGAAATGAGGAAAATAAAAATGTAACACGATGAGCTGTTTTCTCTTGACCGTGGAAGAAGCCATAACTTGATGCTCCTCCTATGATAGACCGAAATGTTACTTCTGCCTGCTCAAGGATGTAGTTTTGGTCACAAAGATACAAAACTCTACCACCATGTCTTTTTAGCCATTCTTTTGCATAAAATGCAGACAGTACAGTCTTACCTAGACCACTTGCCATAATCACAAGCGCTCTTTTTTCTATCTGAATTTTTGTAACCAACGCCTTCTTCTCTGCTTTTCTTATCTCTCTTAATGCATCTTCTTGATGATTCCTCTTTTTAAACTTAGCCATTTCTGACTCCTTTCTTTTGAGTTTAGATTTGTTTGGTATTTATATTTAATTTTTAAAGGTCTTATAATTTCTTAAATAGAATACCTTATATTATTAAATTTGTCAAGGGTTTAAGTCTGAATGGCTCAAGTCGTTGAGCCGTTTGAGGTATGTGAAATATATTAGATATTTTCTATTATCTTCCTATGCTTTTTAGCTTCAGCCCAACTAGTTTTTAGAAATTCTTCAAATGGCTCACCATTTTTTAAGTGTTTTTTATATAGGTCTTCGAAATGTTTGATCATTGTTTTTTTGCCGATTTTTACCTTTTGAAATACAGAATAATGCCAATGTTTATATTTTAATATTTTCTGGATATCTTTATTGTGATTTAGAATGATAGGGGCTAATAACTCACTTAATCTCCAAATCAAATGCGGATTTTCTAATTCTTTTCTTTTTGTTTTAGGAAAAACCTCCATCCACTTTTTAAAATATAGGAAGTGTACTATTTCATGCATTGCTATCGGTATCATAAAATCAGGATTCTTAGAACTTACATTAAAACTCCAACTATCTAAAAATCTGGGGAATATTGGAACTATAGAAACATACGCCGTAATGATTTTTCTATCTGCTGGATAATCAGTTTCAAAATGTTCAGATAAAGTCTTAAGATATTCATCGTTTATCTTATCCCACTGTATTTGATATTCTTTAACTAATTTTTCTAATTTCTTTTTATTCTTTTTAATAAAGTTACTAGAGTATTTGTGTACGTATTTATAATAATCGTCGGATTTTTTATCTTTTAGTATTTTCCCAAGTTCTGGATGGTTTTTATAAACCGTTCTACTCTTATCCCATCCAGTCTTTCTTAGTTTACAAAAAGACGTCATTATTTCCGCCTCTCTTTTTATTGTCGGTAATTTAAATTTTACTTTTGGTAGTTTTGACATATTTATGAAATTTAATTTATTCTTTTTAACACTTCATCTAAAATCTTAGGTTGGTATTTTTGTATATCTGGTAATATTTTATCTTTTCCGTATTTCTTTATTAATTTTAGGGCAGATTCAACAGTTTCTTTGTCAATATTTGGAAAGAATTTTAATCTATCTTCATAATATATAATATTTACCTTTCCCTCATCATTTAGTTTTTTAAAGTACTCTTCTAAGTCATCAATTTTTATTTCTTTTATTACAGGGACTGTTTCTTTTGAGACAAATTCAATATTATGTAATTCATTATCTTGAGAGAATAATCTTTTGTCTACTACATATATAGATCCTTTTACACCTGCATAATTCTTCTTTAAAACACCTTCTATTTTCTCACAATAATAGGGGATACCTTCTTCACCTTTCCCCCAGTTTGCAATAAGTGAACCACCAGGCCTGTTAATAAAAATAAGAGCAAGAGCTTGACTTGATGTTGCATATACATATTTTTTTATATGACCTGCTTCAAACGGACTTAATTCTGTTAAGTTTTGCTGTTTTGCTCCATGATAAAGATAGCTAATTTTTTCATTTTTCATAATTTAAGTATATCAAAACACTCATTTTAAGCCATTTTGAATACCTCAACGCGTTGAGCCGTTCGTTTGGGGCTGAATATAGTATAATAATTATTATGAAAATAAAAAATACTTGGATCGAAGAATCAAGCGGATTGGAAGCCACTGCTGAATATGAAGATGTAGATAGTTTTACCGCTCTTCCTTATGAAAAATGTCAACAAGTAGCGTGTTTTGCTTTTTACAAAAACAAACTTTTGCTTGTTCATAATGGGAATACAAAAAGCTGGGGCCCTGCTGGTGGTTGTATAGAAAAACCAGAAACTTTTGAAGATTGTGCGAGAAGAGAGTTGGCAGAAGAAGCAAACGTTGAAATGTTAAGTTTTAAACCAATCGGATATCAAAAAGCTTATTTACCAAACGAACCAAAAGAATACCAGCTTCGTGTTTTTTGTGAAGTTAAGCCTATAGGTAAATTTGAAAAAGATCCTGATGGTGATATTACTAAGATTAAATATATTAATCCAACAGAATACAGAAAATATTTTGATTGGGGAGATATTGGAGAGAGGCTTATTGAGAGGGCAATGGAATTAAAAGAAAAATTATAACAAGAAATGAGTTTCATCTAATTGTGATATAATTATGTCTTTCATATTAAAAAATCTTTAACTTTAAGGATTGCTATATGTTTGTTTGCGTCTAAGACCACTGCTCTAGTGGTGACTCGGTTCTTAAGACGGGATGTCTTTTTATCAGAGACCTGTTTGTTGTTAAAAACTCCAAGTGTTTTCATATAAAATATAGTATACCAAAGTCTCTATTTTAAGCCATTTTAAACGGCTCAACGCGTTGAGCCGTTCGTTTGTGTATTTATTTATCATTAAAATAAAATATTACTTAATTTTTTATTTACTCACATACAGCATAAGTTGAGACGACAAAAGGGTGGTGTCATCCACATCTCTTCTTTTGTCTCTATGTTTTGGAAAAGTTTCCCATGTCATAAACAAACCTGATTCAATAGATCCACACATTTGAACAATACGGGCATCGTTACTTGATGTAGTCGTTTGCTTATAAACGTCAGAAAGTGCTCCGTTTTCTTTTATAGAGAGATCTTCATTTAAAACCCAAACTCCTTCTCCATATTCCTTGTGTTTCCAGTGCTGGAATAACTCACCATCTACACACGTAACAGGAAACACTTCTATTTCTAAACCAATCGCGCCACGACCACGGAAATCCCATCGATATGACCAGTCGGACGTCTGATACACTTTCCATTTTTTATTCTCAAATCGAGCATTATATAATTGAGTGTTTCCGTTTTTATCAAAATGATGATACGAAACAATTTGACGACCACTGCAGTCAAAACCAACCTTAACGCTACCGTTCAGTAGACCGCTCTCTGTTGAGACCGATTCAATTACATCTCCTTCTCCATTTTTAATTGGTAAATCAACCACATTTCCTGAGGCGGTGTACCAAGATACGAAATCTTTTGTCTTAATATAACTAGGTGTATGATTGGTTTCGCAAGCTGGATCTTCACGCCACACCCATACTAAATGAAAAAAGTCATTTTCTCCTATAAAAAATTCACTTGGATATGCGTTTCTCTCCGATTCGCCATCAAATAAAGGCTTGCTTGTGACACGACTCCAAGAAACATGGTCAACATCGTACATATTAATGAATGTATCTCCTCGTCCACTTCCGCCACTTCTGTAACGAAAAAATAATTTACTATCGTTATTAAAAAATACAGGGTAGGTACAAAAGTCTTCATTATCACCGATCATCGTGTGTAAAGCTTTAAAGCCCTGTACTGACAAAGGTTTTTCGCTTTTATAATAAACAAGTGTACTGCCGTGCATATTCGCACTAACGTGTAGAAAACCTGCAGAGTCAATACCTAATGAAACTCCATTATGACTATCCCAACCTAATATCTCTGGCAACGTATGTTTTTGAATTTTGCCTGTTACAGTATTGTAGTCTGCTACGATAAGTTCACGATTTGTATTGTAATAAGAAAGAAATATATGATCTCCTTTTTGTAAGCAGGCAAAATGAACAGGATGACCAGCCCACACATTGTCAATGTTTATTTTTGTATATTCAGTAATGTCTTTATTTTTCATATATATAAAGTATAACAAAAACAACAAAGGGCGAACAAATTTTACCTTTTGTTGTAAAATCTATTCGCCCTTACTCCTTTCTTAATGATTATGTACACAATATTGGTCCACCCACGTTTCTCCAAGGTGTGTACGGTCAACTCCAAGCGGAGAAAGCTTTTGAGCTTTCCATCCTGCATGGACTTTGCGCCAATGTCCGGGGACCCAATGATGGATTGGTCCAGTATTGGGTTTGTTTTTTGAAGTAACTTTATTAGTAGCTTCAATCCCAATCAAGACATGTTTGGCAAGTCCAAGCCATGTTTCCAAAAGAATACGTCGGTATTCTTTTATGGGAAGAACACCTATACCTCCTAGGTCTCCTTTGGTGCTTGGTGTGACCCTTCTTGAATTCCCGGAGTCTTTAAGGATAAAAAGAAACGTATGCTCATTAACATATATTATCTCTTTAAACCTACTACCACCATTTAGGCGGATTCTGGTAGACGGTGCCGGGTAGCGTAGTAGATCTTTGTGCCAAGACTTCTTGTCTTTGCACAATTTAATCACTTGCCATAAAGGTAGGCGATTAATCTGCTTTTCCGTCCACGCCGTCCATGTGTCCGTGTTCAGCCCGTCCTTTAGGGCTTTTAAACTTGCGTGCCAGCCATTGTTTGCAATTAACATTACCGCCTCCTTTTAAAAAGTTAAAAGAAATATCTATTTAATTTAAAGAACTATGTTGCCGTAATAGTAGCATATAAAGTATGCTTTGTCAAGCATGCTTTATGGAACTCTTAACAATAGGGAACTTTCCCTTTCAGAAAATTGAAGTGTTTCAAATCTCTGAAAGAGAGGCCACATTGAGAGCTGGTTTAAATTAAACTAACCCTCTTTCCGTGACCTTATCACGTAGCGGATCTGCCTCCGTGACTCCAGTGTGGATTTTTATTTAATGTCGGAATCTCCCTGGATACAAACCGACAACCAATACTTATTGCTTTTACGCGGATGGATTTTACCGTAACCTTCTCATATGTCCTATTAGAGAAAGGAGTTTACCGTGCTTTAACAGGACTGCACCGGTCGCCCAGTGGCTGTGCCAAGACTTACCTGAAGAAATCGTATAAATCTATCAGTAGCCTCATCACATGCTTTGCATATCTTATAGCAAGACGAATCGGTTTTAATGATTCGCTTCGCACCAGATTTGCCGCACATATCACACTGAGAGCGTTGGTCGCTACCCTTTGTTAACATAATTATCACCCCCTTGTCTTTAAAAGATAGAATTATAAATCTATATTTAATTGGATTTTTTCACTCCAAAAACCCCATTTTCCTTCTCTTTGCTTCCATGTCGAAGCGTAAACTTCCGTATAAATCATAATCTTCTTATGATTTTTCTCAACAATCTTTACATTCTCCTCGGTAATTTTTATAGGATATCTGTAGAATTTTGAGTTAGGGTGCTCAATACTGGTTGGATAAGATTTGCTTTCGCAAATACCTTTTCCTTTTACTAACACCCAAATCTTATATTGATCATCAATGGCATCGTAAGGTCTATCGGCATGTCCATATATCCTAAAGATAATATTTTCATTATCGAGTTTAGAAACGCCCTGACAATACCAACTATCAGTAAGTTTTTCGCTGACGTAGTCTTTAAAAGCTTTTTCATCATCCACAACCTTGTTTAGAAGGTGGACTCTTGTCTTAGTAGATTCGTAATCTTTTACATTAAATACTTCGAGTGTTTCTTTTTCACCATTTTCAATCTGGTAAATTTTGACGTTTTGTTCACCCGTCATAATGCCAAAAACCAACCTATCTTTTGTTTCTTCTAAGATAGCAGGATTTCTGAAAGAAAGATCCCAGTTATCTATCTCATGGTTATGCGCGCCTCTGTACTGGATCATTCCAGTTGAGAAAACTTCTCTCCATTCTTCACCTTCTTTGCAAAAGATAATCAAATTATTGGAATATGCAATACCAGCTCCTGTATTTGTGTCACTGTGTTGCTTAATCTCAACTTTAAAAAGAGCACTTTCGACAATCTTTTCTTTTTCTCCTAAGTCAAGATATTTCTGACAAAGTTCTGGTGTTTCCTGTACAAACTCATCAGTAAGTAATTCTTTTACGCCTTTAAGATTAAGATCTATGTTTCTCATAATAATTCTCCTTTTGAAAAAAGTTAAAAGAAATGATAATTTATGTTTATTTTAAAGAACTTATCTGTTTCATCCTTTCGGAATCATCAGGCAGGACATACATCCCACTACAGAAAGGTTTTTTAAGAGACCTTAAACTCTTATGTTAAAAGCCGAAGCTTTTAATTTACGCGGCAGGTTGAGCTTGTGAGGAAGCTCTTGTACTTACGCAGATCTGCTTCCACGCACCTATTATCGAGTTATAGGATTAGCCAGGGCACAATTGTATGTTAAGTATTAACCCATGTTTGGGTTCTATGCTTTAAACAAATAATTGGCTGGCTTTATTTTGCTGTTTTCGTGGCCACGAAAACACTCGACACGCTTCTTTTCACCATTACTTATTATCAGTACTAATAATTAACAATGGCGGAGGATACGAAGATCCCCCAATCACCCGTCCGTTTATTATCTAGAGATAACAGATAGATAAGCAGCGCTTTCCTCACAAAGCGACTTTTGTCTTAATTTAAAGAACATCGGGAACTTTCCCTTTCAGAAACTTGAAATTATTCAAATCTCTGAAAGAGAGGCCACATTGAGAGCTGGTTTAATTTAAACTAACCCTCTTTCCGTGACCTTATCACGTAGCGGATCTGCCTCCGTGACTCCAGTGTGGATTTTTATTTAATGTCGGTATCTCCCTGGATACAAACCGACAACCAATACTTATTGCTTTTACGCGAACGGATTTTGTCGCAACCTTCTCATATGTCCTATTAGAGAAAGGAGTTTACCGTGCATTTCAGGACAGCACCGGTCGCCCAGTGGCTGTGTCAAGACCCGCTTTACTGAACTTTTCAGCCCAGAATCGCTTTGCTTGCCACTCCAGTCGGAGCTCTTTAGAAGGATAAACCTTCACAGAACTTCCCTTCGGAGCAGACTTAGCAAGAGTCTTTCCACAATGCTTGTGCACCACTTGGCGAGATGAACCATCGTTGATGATCCACTTCGCGCCAGGTTTGTGGCACAAAACACACTGAGAGCGTTGGTCGCTACCCTTTGTTAACATAATTATCACCCCCTTTCAGATTAAAAAAGATAGAATTATTTTACAAACTGTGACAGATACTCGGCAACTTCTTTATAGGGCTTTAGTGGCACAGCTCCAGCCTTACAAAATTCATACCCGGAAATAAATTTCTCCGCTACTTCCTTGTTAGAAAAACTCTCCCCGTCTTTGTAATAGTTTGGATATTTACCAATAGATACCGAGTCGCATAACAAAACGATATTATTAATTCGATTATCCCTTTTTTCTATTACAAAATAACCATCTTTTTCGTCAATTTTTGCTGTGAGTCCCATACTTACTTCCAAATTTGATTTGGCGTCATATAAAGACGAATTATCCTTATAATTTGTAATATGGTGTTCAAAATTTGACATCAGTGCAAGCCCTGATGGTGTATAAAACGTGTTATATGACACTCTCGACTTAAACTGTTCCGTTAGGTATGGATATTCTAGTAACCTATGCATAAGATTTTTAAAGAAATAAAGCCCATCTTTTGCTGAAGGTTCATCTCCATTTTCTTTTGGAAGTTCCAAGTCTACTAATTGAATATCGAAATCCGTTTTATGTATTGCCTTCTTGCCGTCGCGTATGTTTTCTGCAACCGTAAGATTGTAACCAGACAATTGCTCTTTAGCCCAATTAATCTGAACCTGACTATCTTCGACTACTAAAACCTTTATATCTTTTGCATTTTGCATTTTAATTCTCCTTTCAAGAGAAGGGTGTAAAAGAAATGATAATTTTTATTTAATTTAAAGAACATTCTGTTTCATCCTTTCGGAATCGTCAGTTGAGATATACATCTCAATACAGAAAGGTTTTTTAAGAGACCTTAAACTCTTATGTCAAAAGCCGAAGCTTTTAATTTACGCGGGCAGATGACATGTACTGTCTTTAAGCACTCTGCCAGCACTTCGCTGTTTTTCAATCTTGTATAAAACAAGATTGCGGAAAGATCTCCGGAAGATCTTATAACAGCGAACCATTTAACGTTTTCTACCTTCTTTCACTAAGATAGACATCCGTCCGTACTGGTGGGGAGTGCTATGTACGATTAATACACAGCAAAACGTTATTTTTTAAAAAACAATCGGGAATATTCCCTTTCAGAAGTTTGAAGTTATTCAAATCTCTGAAAGAGAGGTCACTGTGAGAGCTGATTAAAATAATTAACTCTCCTCCGGTGACCTGTCACCATTTGCCGTTACGGTCTCGCCCTTGTATTACTACAAGGATCCCCGCTCACGCAACAACATACTGTTGTAACGCTGTTTAATATCCGCAGTACAGCTCTGCGGGGTAGTTACCAATTCCAGATCATTGGCCTGGAAATCGGCACTTACCACAAGCCGTACCGCCTGTGTACTGACCAGCGCATGTTCCGCAAGGTTTGTAAGACCTTTTGGAGCAATTTGCTAGTCGGCACTGACGACACTGCTTGCCTCCTTGGCAATTAGCCATATTATCACCTCCTTTCAAGAGATAAGGTTAAAGTTTTATGGGGTTCAAACGCCCCTATATTGACCGCGAAATTATTAAAAATGTCTGCATCGCGGTCAATATAGGGGAAATAACCCCTACAATTCAATATTCATATATAAACACCATATTTTAAGCAACTTTCTTCTCTGAGGATTTAGGTCTGTGACCTTATTATGTTTCATATTGTCCTCGGAAGGGTGTTGCTCGTATGTGACGTTTATATTTTTGTTATCAATCTGTTAGCCAGTATACACACATCGTATTTTTTGTCAAGCACCTTTGACACTTTCTTTCCTCTAATACAAAAAAACAGCTATAAATAGCCATATTTAATAAGTCATATTTCACTTAACATTCTTGACAGAGTAATTTTGTTATGTAAAAGTTACAAACTTTTGTTAACACCCCTTGACAAAACTTCTACAATTTGCTATACTCTGTTCAGAACTGAAGTTGGGGTTCTTTACAGTAAAATTTAACGAAAGGGAGGGTATTATGAGGAATTTCATAGTCGTTGCGGTTTTTGTAGCTATTTTGACTTTAGCTTTCGAAACTACTGGTTATTCTGAGAAATCAGAAGAAGTAGTAGGGAAGACTGCTGAAGGGATTTCTTTTGAAGAGCTTAAAGCTCAAGATGAAAAGTTGTTTGCCAATATTAGTGATGGTTTTACTAATATTGAAGAGGCGGTCAAAATCATCGATGAGTGTATTGAGTTCTCTGAGGAAGTTACAAAGATGCAAAATGCGGAGATTGAAAAGATGCTTCGTGAGATGGAAGAAGGAAGGGAAGAATACGAAAAAGTAATTGAAAAGTATTTTTCTTCTTCTGATTCTAGCTAACCCTCCTTTCTATTTGTTTCGTTATTTTTTAATTTTTAACGACAGAAAGGAGGTATGCGATGGGATTAGAATGACTGTTTAAATATAGTTGAACATTACCTGGAGTTATATAGCGATTACGATTAAGGAATAAATTTTATATTTTATAAATTATTTTATAATCGTAAAAAAGGAAAGAGGTGCTTAGAATTTTTAAGCACCTCTTATTTTTTGTATTCTTCTGCTCCAGTCCATGCGAGATTAAAAATTAACCTAAATGTATTTGCTATTTCTTTGTTTTCTATAATTACTCCTATTAACTTACCTTTAAAAGACACTATACCTATTTTATTGTCGTAAATAACAAAAGAAGAACTAAGTGGAAATTTGTCTTTTGGAATAAATCTTTTTGTAGTTAAGTCCGTACTGATTTTAGATATTTCCTTTGCAGAATATAATAGTTTTATTTTAATTTTGCTCCCAACCCTTTTTTTAATTGCTTGTTTTCTTTCTTCTTCTGTAAAAACGCTTTTTTCTTCATCTAAAGCAAAAATACCCAACACCTCTTTGTTTTTTGCTTTGAAATAATCTTCTCTTACAGATATTAACCCCTCTTTTCCTTCAAAATATCTTACTTTTGGTTTTTCTTCTGCAATATCAAAAAGTGTTTCAAGTTCGGGCAGGAGTTTTTTAAACTCCTGCTCTTTTTTCTTTATATCTTCCTCTTGTTCTTGAAGAAGTCGCATAAGCTGTTTAGGATCCTCTACTTGGTAGAGGGTTTTCTTACCTTTTTCAACTGAGCTCATAAGGCCTTTACTCATAAGCTTTTCTATAACTGCGTAAGTATTAGCGCGCTTTACTTCGGCTCTTTTTGCTATTTCTTGCACAGTATCAGAGCCAAGCTCGAGTGATGCCATATATACAGAAGCCTCTTTATCCGAAAGTCCTAAATGTTGAAGTTGATTTATCATATTTTTATTATATCAAGTTTTTATAACTATTTTTTCATTAAATCATCTAAACTAACGTCTAATGCTTTGGCGATTTTTTGAACAGTATCAATGGTCGGGCTTTGTATTCCACCTGATTCAATTTTAATAATAGTGGCGTGCGATATATCAGCCAATCTAGAAAGGCGGTCTTGCGACAGTCCTTTTGCTTTTCGGAGTTTCCTTATGTTTTTTGCTACTGTTGGTATTGTTTTTGACATTGTAGTATGATAATATATATACTATGATATAGATAGCATCTTATCGCTTAGAAACTATCTATATGATTATAAGATACAGGATTTTTATCGTTTAGTAAATAGGACGAGTAAAATTTGAAGGCCTCAAGTCGTTGAGCCGTTGCCGAAAAATCGCCAAAAGGTCTTGAGAAATACATCATTCTCTCTATGTTCAAAGAACATTACAGAAAGAATAATATATTTATCTCAAGTCTCTCTAGAATAAGCAAAACAGAAATTTTCTTTTCAAATTTACTTTTAAAAATTGGGGGCAGAAAAAACGAAAAGAACGGTGAAGAAAAATTTTCTGTTTTGGCGACGGCGGAGCGAAGTGGAGGCGTTGGGGCGATAACATTACCACGGACTCGGGGCGTAGGAGAGAGGTTAGAGATATCACGCGCGTGGCGCGTGCGTTAATCGGTCTTTTCCTCGAAATAGGTTCGAGCAAAGTCTATTAAAAGAGCACCAAAATTAACTTCGTCCAAATCGTGGAAATTTTTCGCTAAAGCGTTTGGCAAAAACGGATGGGAAAACGGCGATTTGGTAGCGTAAGCAAAGGATAATTCAGACGGCGGGCACGCGCCGAAGTGGGCG
>Ga0233430_1001792_pt1 | contig 27744 bp, 21 predicted proteins | sample SI_118_April2016_2_FD_179883 | JGI IMG/M metagenome (GOLD analysis project Ga0233430, IMG submission 179883) | Seawater microbial communities from Saanich Inlet, British Columbia, Canada - SI_118_April2016_150_MG | ecosystem: Environmental > Aquatic > Marine > Inlet | place: Canada: British... | reverse complement strand
CTTCACATTCAACTGCTCGCGCGTTAGTTTGCGGATGCCCGGCACGTAGCCGGCGGTCGAAACGGTGATCTTGCGTCCGCCGATACCCGGCCCCAGTTCCAGGCGCATGAGCCGGATCGCCCGCACCACTGCATCGTAATTGAGCAGCGGTTCCCCCATTCCCATCATCACCACGTTGGTGACCCGCTCGCCGCGTTCCCGCATGAATCTCCCCACTTGCAGCAGCTGGTCGATGATCTGCGCCCCGCTCAGGTTGCGGATAAATCCCATCTTTCCCGTCGCGCAGAACTGGCAATCGAGCGGGCAGCCGACCTGCGATGAGAGACAGGCGGTGCGCCGCTGTCCGTCGGCGATCAGCACCGACTCGATCCGTTCTCCCGTGGGCAGGGCGAAGAGAAATTTTACCGCCTCTCCCGCTTCGGATTCCTGTCTGGTCACTTCCTGGAGCTGGCTGATCTGGGCCACCTGCCTGAGCTCTTCCCGGAAGTGCTTGGAGAGATCGGTCATCTGCTCCCAGTCATCCACTCCCCTTAAGTAGATCCAGGCCTGGAGTTGGCGCGCCCGGAAGGGTTTCTGGCCCATCCCCTCGATGAACTCGACCAGTTCCTCCGGCAGCAACCCCTTCAGGTCGGTGCATTCGGGCGATTCGCTATTCTCCGCCTCGACGACGGAGGAAGAAATGACGGGTATCTGGCTCAATTATCCACCGTTCTATTGCCTTCTAATGGCAAATTCGCTTGACGCATGTCTATCTATAAACTTATTATAATAAACAGCTTCCCCGGCTAAAATCAACGCCCGTTCCCCGCGTGCCGACATCCTCCCCGGTGTCGGACGTCTTCCTCCAGCTCTTCTGGACGCGCTTTTGACAACCCGCTTCCGCTCTATCTTCTGGTTCTGGTGCAGCCTGGGCTGCCTGCTGGTGATCATGACCGCTCGTTTCGGCATTCTGCACCGTCGCAGTTCCGCGGCACAGGCGACCCCGACTGCAGCCGCCGAGGTCGTCCCTCTGCAAAAGGACTCAGTATCTGTCGAGCCTCCTCCTGAGGCCATTCCGCGCTTTGAATTTGTTGGCCCTCTCCTCGAGCGAGAACCGCCCCATCGCCTCATCGCCGATTCCCTGAGACACGGCGACTCGATCTATCTCTCGCTAAAACGCCACCGCATAGCCGAACTGCAGATTGCCCAGCTGAATCGAGCCCTGGAAAAAATCTTCGATTCTCGCAGCCAGTCCCGCCCTGGAGACAGCTACTGCCTGACCGTGGATACCAGCGGCGTCGTCCACCACTTCGAATACGTTCCCGTCGGCGAGCCGGAACGGCCCGTTGTGGTCGAACGTCGGGATGGCGAGTTCGTTGGCCAACGCCTGGACCTTCCCCTGACCACCCGTCTCAACATCATCGAGGTCCGCATCGAGGACAACCTCTCCAATGCGATGAGTGCCATCGGCGAAGAAGATGCAATCACAGGCCTTCTGGCCGACGATATCTTCGGCTCCGTCGTCGACTTTACCCGCGACCCCCGCCGTGGCGACCGGATCGGTCTGGTCTTTGAAAAACTCTACCAGGACGATCGCTTCGTGCGCTATGGTCGAATCCTGCTGGCCCGCTACCAGGGCCAGATCGTCGATCAACTCGGCGTCTATTTCGAGGACCAGGAGGGGCATAGGGGCTACTACGACGACCAGGGAAAATCGCTCGAGCGCATGTTCCTGCTCTACGCCGTTTCCCAGGTTCGCGTCACCTCCCGGTTCAACCGCAAGCGCTTTCACCCCGTTCTCAAGAAGACTATACCGCATCTGGGCACCGACTACGGCGCTCCCGTCGGCACCCCGGTCCACGCCACAGCCAGAGGACGCGTGGTCCACGCCGGCTGGAAAGGCGCACTGGGCAAGGCGGTCATCATCGAACATGCCAACGGCTACGTCACCCGCTACGGCCATCTGAGCCGCGTCTTAACAAAAAAAGGACGACGCGTGCAGCAAAAAGACCTCATCGGCAAGGTGGGCGCCACTGGCCGGGTAACCGGCCCCCATCTGCACTACGAGATCATCAAGAACGGTCGCCACCTCAACCCCGAAACCATCAATCGAGGTACCCGAGGAGAGCCACTAAAAAAGAAATACCTAACCGCCTTTGGGGCCCGCCGCGATTCACTCCTGGTCATTCTCGAATCTGGCCTCGTTTCCGGCCGCATGGCCGCAGTTCCCGCTCCGGCCACTGCGGCCGGAGCATCGGAGTAGCTCTTCCGCAAGCACCATCCATCCCCTGCACCGCCCCTTGACATCGGCGGTGGATTGCGTTCAATTGTAACGATTTCCCCTCTCCACACGATGCACGGTTGAAAATCAGGTATGAACAGCGAACTGCTGCAGGAGATCGAACTCCTGGCCGAGCGCGATGGCCGCTATAAAAAGGAAGCCTATCTCTTCATCTACGACGCTCTTCAGCATACGGTGGAGAAGTTGGGCAAGACTCACATGCCCAAGGAGCAGCGCCACATCTCCGGCCGCGACCTGCTGCACGGCATAAGCGAATACAGCATGGATCAATTTGGGCCTCTCACCCACTCGGTTTTCACGCACTGGGGCGTCCAGGCGACCCGGGATTTTGGCGAGATCGTCTTCAATCTGGTCTCCGCCGACCTGATGAGCAAGACCGACCAGGACAGTATTGAGGATTTCACCGACGTCTACGACTTCGCAGAAGAATTCGACTGGAAGAAACGCAAGTCCGACTTCAAACGTCTACCAGAATAGAACTCGCCTGCTTCATCCCACCGGCGACGACAGATACCCGAATCCCGTCCAATCGACGAGTCCTCCTACCAACACTATGAAAATCGCCTACTTCGATTGTTTCGCCGGCCTACCGGCGATGCCAGATACCCGAATCCCGTCCAATCGACGAGTCCTCCTACCAACACTATGAAAATCGCCTACTTCGATTGTTTCGCCGGCATTAGCGGAGATATGGTTCTCGGCGCGCTCATCGACGCCGGACTCGATCCCGTACTCCTCAAGAGCGAGTTGGCCAAACTGAACCTGCACGGGGTAGAGATCGACTTTCAACCCGCCTCCAAGCACGCCATCGCCGCTACCCAGGCCCAGGTGCGGCTGGGCGATACTCCTATCACACCGGAACAAGAGCACCACCTTGAGCTCGATGGAGAGCAAGCGGGCCACGAGCATGAGCATGACCATGGACACGGAGGAGGACATGGCCACCACCATCTCGAGGACATCCTCGCTCTCATCCGAACCAGCGAACTCGACCGTCAGGTAAAGGACACTTCCACGCGCATTTTCGAACGCCTGGCCAGCGCCGAAGCCCAGGTGCACGGAGCGCCGCCCGATCAGGTACATCTCCACGAAGTGGGCGCCATCGATGCGGTCGTCGACGTCGTCGGTGCCGTGGCGGGACTACACCTGCTGGGGGTCGATCGAGTATATTCCTCCCCCCTGCGCTTTGGCACCGGTTTTGTTCGCTGTGCCCATGGGCGCTATCCGGTGCCCGTTCCCGGGGTTCTGGCCCTGTGCGCCGACGTTCCCTGCGAGCAGACCGATATCCATTCTGAACTGGTCACTCCCACCGGCGCGGCGATCCTCACCACCGTCGCCTCTTCCTTCGGCTCTGCTCCCCCCTTCCGTCAGACGCACGTCGGCTACGGGGCAGGACGCAGAGATCTGGAGGAATTGCCCAACTTGCTTCGCCTGCGGGTTGGAGAAACCGATCTCGAACTGGAACGGGATCGCATGGTGCTGCTCGAAGCCAACATCGACGATATGACCCCTGAGATCTACGGCTATCTGTTTGATCTGCTCCTGGAAAAAGGGGCGAAAGACGTCTACATAACCCCCGTGCAGATGAAGAAGGGACGGCCGGGCAACCTGCTGAGCATCCTGACCGATGAAGGCCTACTCGATGAGATAACGGCCATTGTATTCGCGGAAACGACGACGATCGGGGTGCGACACCACGCAGTCGAACGGCGCAAACTGCAGCGCAGTTTCGACACTGTCTCCACCCCCTACGGCCCGGTGCGCGTCAAAATCTGTCATTTCGATGGACGCCGCCGCGCCACCCCCGAATACGACGACTGCGCCCAGCTGGCGCGGCAACGGGCGGTGCCTATCCTCTCCGTTTACGCCGCCGCCCGAGCGGCTTTTTCCCAGGAGTGACCCATGACGAAAACCGGCATCCTCTGCAGCCTCTGTCTGCTTCTTGCTCTCCCTCTTTCCGGAAGCGGTGACGAATTCCCCGAACGGTTTAGCAGAGACACCGCCGGCGCCCTGAACGAATTCGGCTGTCTCCGCCCGCTTCCCCCCTCTGGCGACGGACCCAAGCGCCTCGTCATGGGCGATTCGAACGGCCTTCTCCACGTCTACGAGGAGCGGGATGGCGCGTTTGAAGAGATTTGGGTCAGCGACTACCTGGAAGGAGCCATCAGCGGCCTCGATGTCGTCGATGTCAATGACGACGAACTCTTGGAAATCGTCGTCTTCACCGATCGGGGGCGCCTCCACTACTTCGACATTCAAGAATACAACACCCTGTGGAGCAATCCGCCCACCGAATACGGCAAGATTACGGCGCAGACCATTCGCAATATCGATGACGACCCTCAGCCGGAACTCATCTTCTGCGCCGCCGGTCGCCTGATCATTTTCGACGGCCGCGATCAATTCGAAGAGTGGCGCAGTGATGAAGAAAATTTCGCCACCACCGATATCCTGGTCGCCGACATCGACGGAGACGACGAAGACGAAATCGTGCTCAATGACGGCTATGTCTTCGACGCCCGTTTCCACACCCTCGAATGGCAGTCTCCCGAGAGCTTCGGCGAGCGCATGGGGGTTCTGGATATCGACGACGACGGCATCATGGAACTCATCGGCGAATTCAACGGCCGCTTTCTGCGGATCTTCGATATCGATCTGCGCCGCGAAAAATCGCTGAAACCCTGATAGGTCTTGGGGACACGCTCTAATACTATTGACCTGACTCTCCGCGGTTTGTATATATTTCTCCGATCGCGGCTTTTGCCCGGACTCACTGCTCTGACAACAAAGATTCCGATCTTCGGAAATCGCATAATTATATTGGTTCACTGAAAGATCCCGATTGCAATTTTGTCAAAGTTTTATTTTGACAAAACACTCACCTACAAGCAAGGAGCATGAAAAATGGGCCGACCCGTCACTCTCTTCACCGGTCAGTGGGCTGACCTGGATATCGAGACCATGTGCCAAAAGGCCAGCGACTTCGGCTACGACGGTCTGGAACTGGCCTGCTGGGGCGATCACTTCGAAGTAGACAAAGCCAACGCCGCCTACTGCAAATCCAGGCGCCAGTTGCTGGAGCAATACGGCCTGCAGGTTTTCTCCATCTCCGCCCACCTGGTCGGCCAGGCGGTCTGCGACAATATCGACGGCCGCCACGAGGCGATCCTGCCCCCCTACGTCTGGGGCGACGGCGACCCCGAAGGGGTGCGCAAGCGCGCCGCCAAGGAGATGATCGCCACGGCTCAGGCAGCCAAACGGCTGGGGGTAGACGTGGTCAACGGCTTTACCGGTTCATCCATCTGGCACATGATGTATTCCTTCCCGCCAATATCCCCCGACATGATCGACAAGGGGTACGCCGACTTCGGCAAGCGCTGGAAGCCGATTCTCGACCGCTTCCAGAAACTCGGCGTCAAATTCGCCCTCGAAGTGCATCCGACCGAAATTGCCTTCGATATAGCCTCGGCCGAACGGGCCATTGAGGCAGTGGATGGCCATCCCGCTTTCGGTTTCAACTACGATCCCAGCCATCTCGGTTACCAGGGCGTCGACTACGTCGAGTTCATCCATCGCTTTGGCGATCGTATCTTCCACGTCCACATGAAGGATGTCGGCTGGTCGGCCGTGCCCACCGATGCGGGCGTCTTCGGCGGCCATCTCGATTTTGGCGACCGCCGACGCTACTGGGACTTCCGCTCTCTGGGCCGCGGCAATATCGACTTCGAAGAGATCATCCGCGCCCTCAATCGGATCAACTACCAGGGTCCGTTGTCGGTCGAATGGGAGGACAGCGGCATGGATCGCGAGCACGGTGCCACCGAGGCCTGTGCCTTTGTCAACGAGGTGGATTTCAAACCTTCCGAGCTGGCATTCGACGCCGCCTTCGGAGACTGAGCTTCATTCACTTCAACGAGATGGCCTCTGGCGCGACTGCCAGAGGCCATCTTTGTACACCCGGAAATTCCGCATGCGCATCCTTTTGTTTTGCCTTCTCAGCCTAGGCTTGGTCGCCCCTGTTCATGGTCAGCAACAGGCGAGCGGCCTGTCCAACGCCCAGCTCCAAACCGCGTCCCAGAATCTGCAAAAGGTACTGGCCGGGCCACACGAAGAGCCTTTTTTGCAGATCCTCACCGAGGTGCGCGTCCTGCGCGACACGACCTTCGACACCACTATGGTCTACGACCTGGTGGTCCGCTTCGACCCAGACCGCTACCGCAATGCCCGGGTAGGCACTTATCCGTTGAGTTTCGAAGATCAGTTCATACTCTGGTGCAAACGGGCATCTGTCTTCACCCGCAGCACCCGCTGGCAGAGCGGCCGCTTCTTCCTCCACGATATCTCGGCTCCCCGCCAGGCCTGGATCTTCACCGAGGACGCACGCACTCTCTATCAACCGCCGAAGGATGATCAGTTGCCCAAGAACACTGCGTCCCTCCCCCGCTGGCTGCGCCACGCCTATGCGGTGGATCCGCGCACCGATCTGCGCACCATGAGTCGCTGGCTCCGGCTCATCCACGAAGAATCCCGCGACCAGCTCATACGCCGTCTGCAGGCGGAAAAGCAGAGACGCGCATCCTCTATCCTACAGGAAGAATAACCGATGCCCCGCCATCTGATCTGCTACTTGCTCATCCTCCTTTGCCCGATCCTCTGCAGCTGCGGCGGGGAATCCCAGAACCTCCTGGTCTTCGGCCGGGGTGCCGATTCGGTCGGCCTGGACCCCGGCCTGGAAAACGACGGCGAGTCCTTCAAAGTCTGCGACAACATCTACGAAACCCTCGTCACCTACGCCCAGGAGAGCACGGCGGTTCGACCGCTGCTCGCCAAATCGTGGGACGTTTCCCCCGACCATCTGACCTGGACGTTCCACCTGCGCACCGATGTCCGTTTCCACGACGGCACCCCTTTCAATGCCGATGCCATGCTCTTTTCCCTCGGGCGCCAGTTCTACGCCGACCATCCCTTCCACGATGTCGAAGGGACCTTCAAATACTGGAAGGATATGGGAATGGACGATATCGTCGCCGCTATGGAGGCGCGCGACGACTCGACCTTCGTCATCCGCCTGCAGGAGCCCAACGCCCCCTTCCTCTCCAACCTGGCGATGAATTTCTGCGCGGCGGTCAGCCCGACCGCCATCGAAAAATACGGCGACGACTTCTTTAAACACCCGGTGGGCACCGGCCCCTTTCGCTTCCTCGAATGGCGCAAGGACGAGCGCCTGGTTCTGGACGCAAACCGAGATTACTGGGGAGATTCCCCAAAAATCGACCGCTTGATCTTCAAACCGATCCAGGAAGGGGCCGTCCGCTTCCTCGAGCTGCGTCAGGGGGTCATCCACGGTCTCGACAACCTGAGTCCTGAATACATAGATGAAATCCGTTCCCATCCGGACCTGGAACTGCTCACCCAGCCCGGCATGAACGTCGGCTATCTGGCCATGAACATGGACAAACCTCCCTTCGATCAGCAGCTCGTTCGTCTAGCCGTCAATCACGCCGTCAACAAGCAGTCCCTGGTAGACAACTTCTATCAGGGGTTGGCCGTTCCTGCCAAGAATCCGATCCCGCCGACCATGTGGGGATACGCCGACGATATTCCCCCCTACGAGCACGATCTCGACAAAGCGCGCGAACTTCTCCGCCGGGCGGGCTTCCCCGACGGCTTCGACACCGAACTCTGGACTATGACGGGACCCAGACCCTACATGCCGCAACCGGATAAGATCGCCCAGGCGGTGCAGGCCGATCTAAAAGCCGTGGGCATCCGCGCTCAACTCGTCCAGTGGGAATGGGGCACCTATCTGGACAAGGTTTTCAACGGCGAGCACCCCATGGCGCTTCTCGGCTGGATCGGCGACAACGGTGATCCTGACAACTTCCTCTACGTCCTGCTCGACAAAATTACGGCCCAGACCAAGCCCTCCCAGAACGTCGCCTTCTACCGCAGCGACGAGCTCCACGAGGTTCTGGTCGCCGCCCGCCATTCGATCGACCAGGAGGAGCGGATAGACCTCTATCACCAGGCGCAGGAGATCATCCACCGCGATGCTCCCTGGGTTCCCCTGGTCCATGTCACACAGACCGCCGCCTTCCGCAAAGATGTGCGCGGCTTCAAGCTGCACCCGACCGGCAGCAAGTGGTTCCACCCGGTTTTCTTCGCCCGCTGATCCATGCACCGCTTCGTCCTCAAGCGCCTGTTCCTGCTGATCCCGACGCTGATCGGCATCTCCCTGCTCGTCTTCCTGATGATCTACCTGGTGCCGGGCGACCCCGCCCAGGTCATGCTCGGAGAGCGCGCCAACGCCGAAACCCTGGCCACCCTGCGCGCCGAGATGGGACTCGATCAACCCTTTCACGTCCAGTTCGCCCGCTTTTTTACGGGCCTGCTCAGCGGTGACCTGGGGCGCTCCATCCGCACCCACGAAAAGATTACCATCGAGCTCTTCCAGCGTTTTCCCGCCACCTGCGAACTGACCTTCACCAGCATGCTGATCGCCATGGTAGTCGGCATTGGCGCCGGCCTGCTGGCAGCGGTGCGGCGCGGCAAGATGGTCGACTACCTGAGCATGGTGCTGGCTACGGCCGGCATCTCCATGCCGATCTTCTGGCTCGGCCTGATCCTGATTCTCCTGCTCTCGGTCTTCCTGCCCCTGTTTCCCATCTCCGGGCGCCTCAGTTCCCATATCTACCTTGAGCCGATCACCTACTTCTATACCCTCGATGCCGTGCTCAGCGGCAACTGGCGGGCGCTGGGGGACATCCTCTGGCATCTCCTGCTGCCCGCCATCACCCTCAGCACCGTTCCCACGGCGGTCATCGCCCGCATGACCCGGGCCAGCCTTCTGGAAGTGCTGGGCGAGGACTACATCCGCACTGCCTGGGCCAAAGGGTTGTCGCAAAAAATCGTCGTTCTGCGTCACGCGGTGAAAAATGCCTTCATTCCCACCCTCACCGTCATCGCCCTGGAGTTCGGCTACCTCCTCGGCGGAGCGGTTCTCACCGAGACGATCTTCTCCTGGCCGGGCGTCGGTCGCTGGCTCTTCCTAGCGGTCCAGGCGCGCGATTTCCGCGCCGTCCAGGGAGGCGTGCTCCTGCTGGCCACCGTCTTCATTCTCGCCAACCTGATCGCCGACATCCTCTACGCCTGGCTCGACCCCCGCATCCGCTACGACAAGTAAAAAGAGCCGACCCATTGCTGGACTGGCTCTTCTGACAAAACCGCAACCCAAACCTTGAAGAAGGTATGTGAATATCCCACTGTGCGCAGAGTATATTCGCATGTAGAAAGGGCCGGGCGATTGGATCGTCCGGCCCTTTCTACCAACGGGTTTGAAATTATGACCTCGTCATAGCTTCAAACGCGCGTCCAGGCACCCTTCTTCTTCGAACTGGCCACCGCCGCCGTGACGAACTTCATCCCCGCCAGTCCCTCTTCAACCCCCGGATGCGGGAAAGGCGTCGGCACCCCCTTCTCTCCGTTGGCCGTGCGAATGGTGAACTCCATGGTGTTGTGGAGATTGGCCAGTGCCGGAAAGAAATCCTCGTTGTGACCCGGCGGCACCCGCAGATACGGAGCGATCGAATCCGGCCAGAAGCCAAATCCGGCCCCCGTCCAGAAAACCTCATCCGTATCCCCCCGGCGCACCAGCAGCTTCTCCGCCCTTTCCTGGTGCCATTCCAGCGACCCCTTGGTGCCGAAGATGCGGAAACCGGTGTCGTTCTTGTAGCCGATGGCGATCTGAGTGGCCGTAATGATCGCCGTCGCCCCGTTGTCCATCTCGCCGATGACGTTGAAGTCGTCGTCCAAAACCCGACCTTTAACAAAGGAATTCAAACGAGCCGAGACCTTCTTGATCCCCAACCCGGTGACCCAGGTGGCGCCGATGAAGGCGTGGGTGCCGATATCTCCCCCGCAGTTCGAAATACCGGTGCGTTTGGGGTCGGTGCGCCACGAAGCCTGCTGCTGTCCGCTCTTCTCCAGATCCGTGGCCAACCAGCCCTGGTTGTACCAGCCCTCCACCTTGCGCACCTCGCCGATATCCCCCCTGGCGACCATCTCCTTGGCCAGCATCATCATCGGATGACCGGTGTAGGTATGGGCCAGCACAAACGGCACCTTCTTGCGCTTGGCAATCCGCGCCAGGTCCTTCGCCTCGTCCACAGTAAACGTCATCGGCTTTTCGCAGAGCACCGGAATACCCGCCTGCACAAATGCTTTGGCCGGACCGTAGTGGGCGTGGTTCGGGGTGACGACGCTCACGTAGTCGAGTTCCAGCTCCCCGCTCTTACAGGCTTCCAGCATCGACTCGTAGTCCGGATACCCCTGGATGCCCCACTCCTTGGCCGCCTTCATCGCTCCCTTTGGATTCGAACGCAGCGCGCCCGCCACCAATTCGCGACTGGCGTCCAGCGAGAGCGCGCGGTTGTGCACCATGCCGAAGAAGCTGCCTGGGCCGCCCCCGCCGATCATACCAACTCTGAGTTTTGCCATTTGCCGATCTCCTTGTGAAATGCGCAAAAGGGCCAGTATTCTGTCAAAAATTAATATATAGCGATGAAAATATGGGTAATAATTGCGCCGCGATCTGTCAATGACGCAGCGGCTACCAAGTAGCTTGGGATTGAATCGATTCACCCAGCGTCAATTCACCCGCCGCACCTGCTCCATCCGGAGCCCCTGAAAGAAGTGCTTATCCGCAATCCCCCTGTCGAGCTTATACTGCCGGTATTCGAGCTCAATGGTCATCCCCTCCTGTTCGATCACCACCCTACCGGGCAGATACAGATCCCCTATCTTGCGATAATCCCGCAGACGGCGACTCAGCAGCACCTCTCCTCCATCCCCCTCAATCACCTCGCGCGTTACCAGGCCGCGGTGCAGATCGACCCAGATGCGCCTCGTGCGCTCCCCATCCACTAGGGTTACGAGCGCTCGATCGGCGCGGGGATATTCGACTGGATTGCTCGCATCGACGCGGCCCGGAGCCACTATTCCCAGCAGGGCGTATCTCAGATCGTAGCCGCGGAGATCGACCCCGGTCAGAGAAGTGAGCAGCCAGCCGTCTACCGCCCCTTTCCAGCTACCCCCTATCCCCGAGCCATCGACCGTCAGGCTGTCCCCCTGAAGCAGCGCTGTGAAGATGTGGCTGTAGAGCGGTCCTCTGATTTCAAAGCGGAAAAGATCGGGTTGCTTCAGTAAAACCAGCGCTGTGCCGCTGTCGCGCCCGTCCGCACTGCGCACGGCAATGCCTGCCTCGGCGGTCAGATCCTCTACCTGCTCCAGCTGTCCGGCCGACAGGCGCAGCAGCGCCTCGAATCCCTGTTCGGATGTCCAGTCCAGGCGCATCACAGGAGGGGGCGCACAGGCATAGAACAGCGCCGCAAACAACCAGAGTCCTCTCTTCAGCATCTGCATCTACAAAAAGTGTGTATTAAGGGGAGAGTTTCGCCTTCACCACCCCGTTGTCCGGAGCGAGTTGAAGCGCTTTCAGCCAGTGCTGCCTGGCTTCCAGCTTTTTGCCCAGCTCCTGAGCGATATCCCCGGCGTGGTCGAAAATCACCGCCTGTTCCTCGGCGTCGTACTCTTCGTCGATGATGCACTCCAGCGCCCTGTCCAGATAGTGGGCAGCCCGGTCCAGATCACCCTGACGGAAATACGCCCATCCGAGACTGTCGAAAAACGCGCTGTTGTCCGGATCGAGCTGCACCGCTTTCAGCAGCAGTTCCACCGCCGTCTCCAGCTCAATCCCTTTGTCGGCATACATATACCCCAGATAGTTGAGGGCGTATTGATCCTCCGGATCGAACTCCAACAACTGCTCAAAGGCCGCCACCGCCCGCCCGAAATACTCCTCCAGGCCGGTTTGCCGCGACGCCTGCTCCAGACCGGCTCCCAGGTGGAACAGAACCTGCGTATCCGTCTCATCCAGGGAGACTGCCTGAGTGAATTTCTCGACCGCCTCTGTCCACTTCTCCTGCTCCTCCAGAACTAGCCCCCAGTGGAGCAGCGCATCCACCTGCATCGGGTTCAGCGCCAGTGCCTGCCGAAAATGGCCGATCGCCTCTGCCCACTGCTCCTGGCGGGCCAGGACGACGCCCCATCGCACCCACAGATCCGGAGCGGTGGCTTTTTGTTGCAACCCCTGCTGATAAACTTCAACCGCCTCCTCCTCCCTATCCTGCTCCTCCAGAACCAATCCCCAGTAGAGATAGAGGTCGCTCTCGTCCGGCAGGTGCTGCAGCCCCTGCCGGTAGATATCGATCGCCTCGTCCAGGCGCCCCACCTGCTCCAGAGCCGTGCCCCAAAACAGATAGATGTCGCTGCTGTCGGGCATGGCGCCGGACGCCTGGGAGAGGATGTCGTTCGCCTGGTCGAAATCCTCCAGATAGATGTAGTAGCGGGCCAGATCGAGCCATCCCTCCACGGTAGTCGGCTGCATGCCGACGATCCGCTCGAAGAGCAGAGTCGCCTGTTCGTATTTGCCCGCTTCGGAAAGGGCTACTCCCAATCGGTAGAGAAAACCGGCATCCTCTGTCTCGATGATCTCTTCGAGATCGTTCGGCATCACCATCATCCGTGCCAGATAGTACGGCACGGCCGAACTTTCCGGCAGAGCCCGTCCCGCCTGGCGATAGCAAACGATCGCCTCATCCCTTTTCCCCTGTGTCAGCAGCAGTTCGGCCAGCCCCAGCCAGGCATCCTCGTTATCCGGCTGCTCTTTGAGAATCTCCACGTAGATCTGTTCCGCCCTCTCCTGTTTGCCGACCCGCGAGAGCATGTTGGCTACATCGACTTTGACGTCGACCGGCAGCTCCTCGCGCTGCAACAGCTGCTGAAACAGCGGCCCCACCTTTTCGATCTCGCCGGCCTCCATGTACAGGTAGGCCAGATGCTGGTAGAGACGCCAGTTGTCCGATTCCTCTTTAAGCAGCTCTTCCAGTTCGCCGACCGCCGCCTCTCGCTCCCCGCTCCGCTCGAGCAATTGAATCAACATACGGCGCAGATCGGTGCGCTGAGGATCCAAACTCAGCCCTTTGCGGGCGAAGAAGACCGCCATTCGCGGATCCCCTATCTGGCGATAATTGTGGGCAAGCTGGCCAAAAATCGTCGGCGAGGTCGGATCCAGATCGGCAGCGCTGCGCAGCGCGACGATAGCTCCCAGATAGTTCCTCTGTGCTTCGAACACCTTCGCCTTGATGAAGTACTGCATCGCCTGCCGGCGTTTATCGTCGCTGGGCTCTTTGTCGCTTCTCCCCAGTTGCAGCGGCGCGGCACATCCCATCGTCAACAGCAACCAGCAGCAACCGATGACCGGCAGCACTCTCTTGAGCATGGAATCCATTTCTTTTTTATGGAGCGGTTTTTTTAAGCCACAGCGTTCGTGCAATATTACCCAACACCTCTTTAGCTATCCTGGGCTCAATCGACGGTGACCCGTTTGGGGTCCAGGGCGTCCCTCAATCCGTCGCCGAAAAGGTTGAGTCCGAGCACCACAATAAAGATAGCCAGCCCGGGAAAGGTCATCACCCAGGGCGCCTTCAGCAGCAGTTCCCGTCCACCGGACAGCATCGCCCCCCACTCCGGCGCAGGTGGCTGCGCCCCGAGCCCGAGAAAGCTGAGTCCGGCGGCATCCAAAATAGCGGTCCCCAGACTCAAGGTAGACTGCACGATCAACGGCGCCATACAGTTGGGCAGGACGCTGCTCCTCAGAATGCGGAAATCTCTCGCCCCGAGGGCCCGGGCGGCCTCGACGTATGCCATCTCGCGGATGGTCAGGACCGAAGCTCGCACCAACCGAGCATACTGGGGCACCATGACGATACTCACAGCTATCATCACGTTGTCGATCCCCGGACCGATAACCGCGACGATGGCAATTGCCAGGAGGATACTCGGAAAGGCCAGCATGATATCCATCAAGCGCATGATGAGCGTATCGGACCACCCCCCTTTGTAGCCGGCTATCAGCCCCAGCATCGTTCCAACCGATAGAGCTATCGAAATCGAGATCAGCCCAATGCGCAGAGAGATGCGTGCCCCGTATATGACGCGGCTGAGTATATCCCGCCCAAAGTCGTCCGTACCGAACATGTTGGCAGACGACGGCGGTTCCAGACGTCGATAGAGGTCCTGCGCGAGTGGATCGTGGGGTGCCAGCACCGGCGCCAGTGCGGCCATCCCGATCAGAACGACCAGAACACCTCCCCCGATCAGTGCCAGGCGATGTTTCTTCAGATCTTGCCAGATATCCCAGAACACGAAAGATGAACTCACTTATCGAGGCGCGTCGAGCCGAGGCAGCTCATGCCTCTTCTTTGCCTACGGTCTTATCGACGAGAACCTGGAGCTGCTTCAAACTCACCGGTTTGTCGATAAACCCGTCGAAGTCGTAATCTCTGATCTGCTCGGCGTCGATGTAACCGGAGACAGCCAGCACCGGCAGGTCGGGAAACTGACTGCGCAGATTGGTCAGCAGTCCGAAGCCATCCATATTGGGCATGCGAATATCGGTGATAACCAGATCCAACTTCTCATTCTTGACCATCCCCAGCGCTTCCTTGCCATCGGCGGCTTCGACCACGGCAAAGGCCGGGAGCGCTTCTTTGACCAGACGGCGGAAATCGGCCTCATCGTCCACGACGAGAATTCGCTGAGTCAACTCTCGGACCTGCTCATCGAGATGCATTTCTATTTCGTCACTCGTCATGTCGCCGCTTTTCGCGGCCATCTCCACAGCGATGCGAGCGCGCTCCTGCTGCTCCTGTAGCTGGCGCTCCAGGGCGATGATGCGCCCTTCGTAGCGATCCTTCTCCAGCTGATAATCGCGCAGGCGCACGTTGTCGTTGGTCAGTTTTCCCGATAGCACGTCGATGAGGTTGCGGTAGATTATCCCCCTCATGTCGCGCTCATCGCGCAGCATGAGGTCAAATTTAGCCTTCTTGATCGCGAAGATATTGCTCGGCTTGCCCACCTCCAGCGTGGCCGAACGGGGTTGGCCGGTGATCACCCCCATCTCGCCGACGACCGTCACCGGCAGAATAGTCGCCACCCGAACCCCTTCTACGGTGACCACCACCAGTTCCCCCGAAAGCAGGATATACATTTCGTCGCTGGGCGTGTTGCTCCTGCACACCTGGCTCCCGGGCTTGTACGACTTGTGCGCACAAAGAGACAGCACCATCTTTACCTGGGAAGGCGACAAACCCTTGAAAATAGGGATTTTGCGAAGAACCTGGACCAGCAGTTTGCTCGATTCTGGCGGCATATCCAGTCAGTCCTCAAGGGGAAAATCGCACTCCCACAGACCCAAACGGAACCCAGCCGTTTACGCCTTCGCATTCTGGAGCATTCGAAAATCCATCTCGCATCGGGGACGCCGTTCTGAAAGTTTCAGAAATATAACCCCTGCCGACCGGTTCTGCCAGCAAACCGACGGTCCCTTCCCTCCATCAATGCTCCCCCTGACGCAGAACCAACATCCCCAGCGGCGGCAGCTGTATTTCGATCGAGTGCTGATACTGATGCCAGGGGACGGCCCGGGCTTCGATCCCGCCCTCGTTGCCGATGTTGCTCCCTCCATATAGAGCCGCGTCGCTGTTCATCAGTTCCCGGTAGAATCCCCCTTTAGGCACTCCCATCCGATAGCTTCGCCGCGGAATCGGCGTGAAGTTGAGGACGAAGACCAGCAACTCCTCCCCGCCGGCAGTGCGGCGCGCAAAGGAAAAAACGCTGTTCTCCACATCCTGGCACTCGATCCACTCGAACCCCTCCGGATTGAAGTCGGTTTGGTAGAGCGCCGGGTTGCCGCGATAGAGCTGATTGAGATCCCTCAATAGCAGCTGTACGCCCCGGTGCGGCTCAAAATCCAGCAGGTCCCAATCCAGGCTCTGGCGGTAATTCCACTCGTTCCACTGCCCCAGTTCCCCACCCATGAACAACAATTTCTTCCCCGGATGACCGTACATGAAACCGAAGAGCAGGCGCAGATTGGCCATCTTCTGCCAGGCGTCCCCCGGCATCTTGTCGAGCAGCGACCGCTTGCCGTGGACCACTTCGTCGTGCGACAGCGGCAGGATAAAGTTCTCCTGAAAGGCGTAGAGCATGCCGAAAGTCAGATCCGAATGGTGGAATTTGCGATGCACCGGATCTTTCGACATGTAGCGCAGCACATCGTTCATCCACCCCATGTTCCACTTAAAACCAAACCCCAATCCCCCGGAGTAGGTCGGCTGCGACACCCCTGGCCAGGAGGTCGATTCCTCGGCGATCACCATCACTCCCGGACAGCGTGCGTAGATCTCGGTATTCAGCTGCTTGATAAAATCGATCGCCTCCAGGTTCTCTCGCCCGCCATAGAAATTGGGGACCCACGCGTCGTGGGGCCTGGAGTAATCGAGGTAGAGCATGGAGGCTACGGCATCGACGCGGAGGCCGTCTACATGGAATCGCTCCACCCAGAACAGAGCGTTGGCCAGCAGGAAGGTGCACACCTCGTTGCGCCCATAGTTGAAGATCAACGTGTCCCAATCGGGATGCAGCCCCTGCCGCGGATCGAGATGTTCGTACAGGGCCGTGCCGTCGAATTGGGCCAGTCCGTGGGCATCTTTAGGAAAATGCCCCGGCACCCAGTCGACGATGACCCCGATGCCGTGCTGGTGGCAGTAGTCGACGAAATAGGCGAAATCCTCCGGACTGCCAAAGCGCGAAGTGGGAGCGAAATAGCCGGTCACCTGATACCCCCAGGAACCATCAAAAGGATGTTCGGCAATCGGCATTAACTCCACGTGGGTAAACCCCATCTCCAGGACATAGGCGACCAGTTCGTGAGCCAGTTCGCGGTATCCCAGGGGGCGCCCTGTCTCGGGATCCGTTCGCCATGAGGCCAGATTCACCTCGTAGATGGCTACCGGTTCCTCCAGCCAGTTGCGCCGAGAACGCTCTTCCAGCCATGACTCATCTCCCCAGTCGAGACGATCTATATCGAATACGACCGACGCCGTTCGCGGCGGCACCTCGGCGGCAAAGGCATACGGATCGATCTTGAGCAGAATCTGGCCGGCAGCAGTTTTTACCTCGAATTTGTAGAGTTCCCCTTCATCGAGTCCCGGCAGGAAGATCTCCCAGAGCCCCGAGGTTCCCAGAGAGCGCATCTGATGACGGCGGCCGTCCCAACGATTGAACGGCCCCACCACGCTCACTCGCCTGGCGCTGGGCGCCCAGACGGCGAAATGAACCCCTTTTGCCCCATCGACCTCGCGCAGATGCGCTCCCAGCTTTTCAAAAATGTGGAAGTGCGACCCCTCGTTGAACAGATACTGATCGTACCCTCCCAGGAGCGGCCAGAAAGAGTACGGATCGCGCTGTCGGCACGACCGCCCTTCCCCGTCGGTGATCTCCAACTCGTAGGGGAAAAGCTCTCCCTCGCCGGGGATCACCGCTTCGAATACCCCCTCTTCACAGACACGCGTCGCGGCAAAGCTCTCCTCTCCTCCATCCTTTCCGATCACCACCACTTCCCTCGCGTCTGGAAGAAAGGTGCGAACAACCAGGGCATCCTTTCCCTGCAGCTGGACCCGGTGCATGCCGAGAACGCCGAATGAATCGGCTAAATCGGCCCCCAGTAGCGCGCCGATCTCCTCCTGACTCAAAGTTGGTTGCATACTTCCGCTCTTTGCTAGAGGATAGCTTTGATCTTCAAAACGTTTTTTTGATTTGCGAAACCACTGCTACACAGAAAATAAGGCAAGTTTCTAATTTTCCAACCGCTTCCACTCAGCCCTCGGGTCGGTATTCTCGCTGCGGCCCCGCAGCTCTTGCCCTCGGGCATGACTATATCTATCATTGATTGCACCTCGATTTTTCTCCCGCGCGCACCCTTTCACCCGCTGAAAGCGATCGATCCATGAAGAGATGTGCCATCGCCGGCTGGGGGCTCTATCCGCAGGCAGAGGCCACTATTGAACGGGCCCGTTTCCCCAATGACCTGCCCTCGATCATCCGCCAGCGGCAGCCGCTCCTGCCCCAGGGAAACTGCCGCTCCTACGGCGATGCTTGCCTCTTCGACCGCGTCGTCTCTTGCCTGCCCCTCGATCATCTGCTCGAGTTCGACCCGAAACGCGGAATCCTCAAAGTCGAGGCCGGCATCACTCTCGACCGCATCACCCGCTTCATCCTGCCACACGGCTGGTTTCTTCCGGTTACCCCGGGCACCAAGTTCCCCACACTGGCCGGCTGCCTGGCGGCCGACGTCCACGGCAAGAACCACCACGTCGACGGCACCATTGGCGATTTTGTCGAAGAGATGGAATTGCTGTTGGCCGATGGTTCCCTGGTGAACTGTTCCCCCCGGGAGTGCCCGGACCTGTTCCAGGCCACCCTGGGCGGCATGGGTTTGACCGGCTTCATCTATTCAGTCACCCTGCGACTGCGCAAGGTTTCCTCGGCCTTTATTCAGATGCGGTCCATCAAAACGCCCAGCCTTTCCGAGGCCTGCAAGATCTTCGCAGAGACCAAAGATGACTATACCTATTCGGTCGCCTGGATCGACTGCCTGGCCAGGGGACGGCAACTGGGCCGCAGCATCGTCATGCTGGGCAACCACGCCCCCATCGAGGCCGTAGAAGCTTCTCGCCCCCTTTCCCTTCCCCCCGAAGGCAAACTCTCCGTTCCCTTTTTCTTTCCCGGCTTCGCGCTCAACTCCTGGTCGGTAAAGGCATTCAATACCCTCTACTACCACCGCCAGTGGCGTCATCAGGTCGACAGTCTGGTGCATTTCGATCCGTTCTTCTATCCTCTCGACGCCGTCGGCCACTGGAACCGGATCTACGGCCATTCCGGTTTCCTCCAGTATCAGTTCGTCATTCCCTTTGCAAACGGTCAGGAGATAATGGCCGAAATTCTGGAGCGCATCGCCCACCGGGGTGTAGCCTCTTTCCTGGCCGTGCTCAAAACCATGGGAGCGGAGCATGGACTACTTTCGTTCCCAATGCCGGGGTACACTCTTGCTCTCGATATCCCGCTGCGCGATAAACGCATCATTCCTTTTCTGCAGGAGTTGAATCAGACCGTGCTCCGGGCCGGAGGACGCAACTATCTGGCCAAGGACGCCATCCTCGAACGGGAGGCATTCGAAGCAATGTATCCGCGGTTGGACGAATTCAAGCAGATCAAGCGCCAGTACGACCCGGACAACCTCTTCCGCTCGCATCAATCGGACAGATTGGGGATCTCATGACCGAACGCGCCCTCATTCTGGGAGCCAAATCCGCCATTGCTCAGGCTGTAGCCCAACGCCTGGCCGCCGACGGCAGCGGACTTATTTTGGCCGCCCGCGACAGTGCTCAACTCGAACCGTTCGCCGCCGACCTCCGTCTGCGCCAGAATGCCCAGGTCGACCTGCTCGAATTCGACGCCCTCGCCTTCGACAGCTTCGAGCAATTGCCGGAGCGCGTGCACCAGGAGTGCGGGCCCTTCGATCTAGCAGTCCTGGTTTTCGGTTACCTGGGGGATCAACAGCAAGCGGCGCGGGAGAGCGCCGAGGCGCAGAAGATACTGCACACCAACTTCACCGGTGCCGCCCTGATTCTCGGCCATTTGGCCAATTACCTGGAAGAGCGCGACTGTCCCGGGGGCATCGTCGGTATCGGCTCGGTAGCAGGAGATCGGGGGCGACAGAGCAACTACGTGTACGGGGCCGCCAAAGGCGGCCTCTCCCTTTTTCTGCAGGGCTTGCGAAATCGGCTGGCGGGAACTCCGATCCACGTCCTGACGGTAAAACCGGGCTTCGTCGACACGCCTATGACCGAGGGGTTGGAGGGTCTCTTTCTCGTCGCTCCACCCGAGCGCGTGGCCGACGATATCCTGCGCGCCTTTCGCAAGCGCAAAGACGTCCTCTACACTCCCTGGTTCTGGCGCTACATAATGCTCATCATCCGCAGCATTCCCGAGCGCATCTTCAAGCGCTTAAAGCTCTAACTCGGGCTGGAATTCCCTCTCCTCTTTCCCGCTCAGACGCTCCCCTACCTCCCCCCGCAGGCGCGGTCTGAGCGTCGTGTAGCGCTCGGCCACCTCGTTATTTTCAATCGCCAGCTTGAACGCCCTGCGCGTGCCGACGATGACGATCATCTGCTTAGCCCTGGTGATGGCGGTGTAGAGCAAGTTGCGCTGTAGCATCACGTAATGCTGCGTGGTCAGCGGCAGCACTACGACCGGGAACTCCGACCCCTGGGAGCGGTGCGTGCTGATCGCGTAGGCCAGGGTCAGTTCCTTGAGATCCGTCAGGTCGTACTCGACGACCGCGTCGAATCCCACCTGCATCACCTGCCGGTCCAAATCCAGATCGACGATCAAACCCGGATCCCCGTTGAACACCCCCTTGTCGTAGTTGTTCTTGACCTGCATCACCTTGTCCCCCACGCGGAATTCCATCCCGTTCTGACTATAGCTCTTGCCCTGCGGGTTGAGGCGCTCCTGGAGCCGCTGATTGAGATTGATCGCTCCCGTCTCCCCGCGATACATGGGGGTGAGGACCTGGATATCCTGGAACGGATCGTGCCCTCCGTGAGCGGGCAGGCGCCGGGCACACAGATCTTCGATCAATTCCACCACCCGCTCCGGTTCCTTCTCCTCGATAAAGAAAAAATCGACGGACTCCCGGTTGTCGATCTCCGGTATCTGGCCGGCGTTGATGCAGTGGGCATTGGTAATGATGTGACTCTCGCGCGCCTGGCGGAAAATTTCTGTCAGACGCACAACCGGCACCACCTCCGAATCGATGATGTCGCGCAAAGCATTGCCCGGTCCCACTGAAGGCAGCTGATCGACGTCGCCGACCAGCACGAGTCGCGCCGTGTCGGGCAGCGCCCGCAGGAGGGCATTCATCAGCACGATGTCGATCATCGATGCCTCGTCCACGATCAGCGCATCGACCAACAACCGATCGTCGTATCCCTTGCGAAACTGGCCCTCCCCCGGCGCGAATTCGAGAAGACGATGGATGGTCTTGGCCTCCCGCCCGGTCGCTTCGGCCAACCGCTTGGAAGCTCTCCCGGTCGGTGAACAGAGCGCCACCTTCAAGCCACCCCGCTCGAACAAAGAGAGGATGCGCCGGGTAACCGTAGTCTTCCCCGTCCCCGGTCCCCCCGTCAGAACCATCACCTTCTGAGCGGCGGCCAGCTCGACCGCCTGTCGCTGTTCAGCGGCCAGTTGTAGGCCGTCCTCCTCCTCTTCTTCTCCTTTTTTAGAGAGCTTTACCGGCGAAGGGGTGCGCAGCAGGCGTTTGAGCGAAGAAGCCGCGCCTACTTCCGCGTGATAAAGGGGGGGAAGATAATAGTGCAGATCTTCGGTGACCAGGCCGTCATCTCCGCGCAAACTCTCCAGGGCGGGCGGGATCAGCTCCGCATTGATTCCCAGGATCTCCTTTGCCCTCTCCATCATCTCGACAGCCGGCAGGTATACATGGCCGTCGTCCGCCGCCTGATTGAGCAGATAGCGAATCCCCGCCTGCACCCGCTCCGGAGCTTCCGGGGCAATGCCCAGGTTCTGTGCGATGCGATCGGCTATACGGAAACCAATGCCGCCCACATCCCTCTCCAGGCGATAAGGGTTTTCCCGAACCCGTTGAATCGCCTCCTGCCCGTACACCTTGAAAATCTTGACCGCGTACCCGGTGGTGATCCCGTGGGACTGCAGGAAAACCATGACATCCTTGATCTGTCGCTGCTCTTCCCAGGCACTGGCAATCAGTTCGACTCGCTTCTTGCCCAATTTGGGCACCTCGAGCAGACGCGATGGATCCGCATCGATGATATCGAGGGTATCCGCCCCGAAATGTTCGACGATCCGTCGCGCCGACACTGCCCCCACCCCTTTGATAAGCCCCGAACCGAGATATTTCTGGATGCCGTCCAGGGTGGACGGATATACCGGCCTGTAGCTCTCTATCTTGAATTGGCGGCCGTAGCGCGGGTGATTCCCCCATTCCCCCTCGACCTCAACCCCCTCCCCCTCGCGCAGAGAGGCGATGGAGCCGACCACGGTCAGCGGCTCCCGTTCACCCTCGACCACCAGACGGGCAATGGTGTACCCATTTTCGGGATTGTGGTAGGTGATGCGGTCGATGTAGCCTTTGAAGGATTCGGCCATGTGATTCGATGCTGGAGGGGGGAATTCAGACGGCGTAAAACACCAGGACACACAGCAGGATAGTGGAGCACCCGCCCAGCAACAGGCCGGCTGTCACCTGAGCCGGGGTGTGGGCTTTGAGGCGCAAACGGGACCAGGCGACCAGGGGCATGGCCAGCAGGGCGGGCCACAAACTAACCCCTCCGGCCAGCATCAGCACGCTCACCCCTCCCCCTACTCCCACCGCGTGAATGCTGATCTTCCAATACTGATTGATCCACCAGACCAGCAGCGTATTGAAGCCGAAGGTGCAACCGGCGATGAGCATATGCACCGGCGCTTCCAGTAGCAGCAGGACGGCGAAACCCGCAAAATAGCACAGAGCGCCGGATAGCAGCAATCCCGCCCGCTGGTTGCGCTCATCCGGATACAGATCGGTGATATACCCCGCCCGATAGAGATAAACCAGAAAAATCGCCGGTATGATCGCATAGAGAAGCACCCCGACCACACCCGCAACCCACGCCTCCTGGGTCAACCAGGTCAGAACGACAAAGACCGCCATCGCCAACCCAGCCGGGTTGAGAAGGTGAGAAACCAGGGATGCAATCTTTTCTAACCGACCCCTTTCCACCAAGTATCTCTCCCGCTTAGGAAAATCTCATTTCATCCATTAGATAAGACAGATCCGCTCGCACCGACGCATGAGGAAGGGAACAAAGCCATCGCCCAAAAGCAGAATCCATCCCCTCACGCAGGCAACTCGACGCACGGAACTCGAGTTGCCTGCGTGAGGGGGTATTAATCTATCGCTTTGCCCCCCTGTTCCGCAAATTCTCACCCATTTCCCTTTTTTTAGGGGAATTTTCTAAAGTAAAGGATTCTCGGGTCGATAGTAAACATAGAGATACCAAGTGATACCTTAATAAATCATATAATTTTCTCTGATACCATTACAAAAAATTTTTCACCACCGACGATTACCAAAAATAACATAGCCGCATGTTTTTAATGAACTTAAAAATACCTAAAGAGAACAAACGCAACCGGAGCGGAACCCTCTCGCTCTCACCTGCGAGAGGTCTGCACCAGTGTCTTTCCATTATGCAGCGACGGACAGACACCAGGAGGAAAAAGGAGGTGGATCAGGAAAACACAGTAACGCTCCGCGCCGGCGGACGAAAATTGAGTCATTTCTCCAAAGAAAGGCACATAACGCAAATATAGTATTTTTCTGCATTTAGAGTCATGGAAGAGTAACCAACACTATTAGAAACAAGGAGGTTTCTAATGCCTTTACGGGTCAACAACAATATCGCTGCAATCAACGCGCGCCGGAGGTTGAATGCCAACAACCGGGACCTGAACGTCCGCCTTGAGCGGTTGTCTTCGGGTCTGCGCGTCAACCGCGCCGCCGATGATGCGGCCGGTCTGTCCATGCGCGAAGGCATGCGGGCAGAGATCAGCGGTCTGAAGATGGACATCGTCAACGCCGAACAGGGAAGCAACCTGTTACAGGTGGCTGAAGGGTCCCTCAACGAGGTAAACGCCATGCTGATCCGCATGCGCGAGCTGGCCGTGCAGTCCGCTTCCAGCACCCTCAACGATCTGAACCGCGAGTCGGTTCAGGCGGAGTACACCCAGATCACCCAGGAAATCGACCGCATCGCGCTGTCGACTACCTACAATGATCAGGTGCTGCTCACCGGCTTTGGCAACAGCGTGGCCACCAGTTCTTCCGCACTGACTGCCAGCAACGTCAGCGGCGTGGCCAATGTCAAGATCTCCGGCGCCACGACCGGCACCTACAACTTCGTCGATACGGGCGCCGACAGCGAGATCACTCTGGGCAACGGCGTCGTCACCCAGACGATCGACATCGGCCAGATCCTGGACAGCAACAACGCGGTGGCCACCGGCACCACCGTGGTGGCCAATTTCGATCGCCTCGGAATCCAGGTGACCCTGGCTGGTGACGCGGTAGCCAACGCGACCGGTAGCTACGTCGATGGCAACCTGACTACCCAGAACATCATCATCGAGGCGGGCACGGGTGGTTCGTTCCAGGTGGGGCCGGATGACGGCATCAACAACCGCATTGAGGTCAACATCGACGACATGCGCTCCAGCGGCCCCTTTCTCAATCTCAACACCACCTCGGTGGCCACCATCACCTCGTCGCGCTCGACGATCACGCAAATCGACCAGGCGATCACCAAGGTCTCCAATACGCGCGGCGACCTTGGTGCCTGGATGAACCGACTGTCGTTCACCATCGCCTACACGGAGAACGAAATCGAGAACATCCAGAACTCCGAGTCTTCGATCAGCGATGCCGACGTCGCGGCCGAAGTCACATCCTTCACCCGGGCGCAGATTCTGTCGCAGGCGTCTACGGCCATGTTGTCTCAGGCCAACGCCGTGCCGCAGACCGCTCTGGCCCTGCTCCAGTAAGCGGCCGGAAGCACAGCGCCACTGCGATACCTTCTCAAAAAAAGCCAGGAGCGAAGAAATCCGCTCCTGGCTTTTTCTTTATACCCATTTTTTACCGCTGGCCCCCCCCCGATCTTTGGCCGCTTCCTTCGCATCGATCACAAAGCCGATAAACCGCTTCTGGGCCATCGTCTTCAAATAGGCCAGCAGAGAGACTTCCGCCTCCTTGCGATTGAGCTGGTATTTGTCGCTGAGGCCCTCGATCATCTGAGCGACGGTATTCCGGCCATTGCATAGCTGCCAGACTTCCGTGCCCACTTCATCGAGGGTAATCTTGCGATTCTTGGGGATGTAGAAAATCTTCGAGATCAGGCGAATTTTCCAGTTTTCCTGGCGCTTCACCGTGATCTGCACCTCCCCGTCGTCATTCCTCTCCCACGTCAGCTCTTCATTGCGAGCCGGCCGCGAGTTCAGCATGGTCTCGCGGCTCAGTTTCGGCTGATTTCTGGTGGCAAAAATACCCATCGGCAATCCGTTCAGCTAAGTCCCCCTGCTGCTCCTTTTTGCGGAACAGATGGTCGACGACACAGATTTTATTTGTTTCACGGCAGTTCCACACCCGGCTATCCATAAACTGCCGGGGACGGGGGTTGACCATCGGCAAAGGACGCAGAAGCTGGCGCCAGCGGCTGCGCGGTTTGCCGGTTACCCGCAGCCCCGGATGCCCCCCCACCGCTTCAGTCACCGTCTCGACATCGAAATCCTTCAGCTGCTTTTTGAAGAAGACCGGATACCAGTCGCCTAACTCCCGCTCCTTCAGCAGCAGTTGCGCCAGACTGAGCCGGTGAACCCGGCACACCTCCTTCTCCTTTTCAAAGGAGAGCTGGATGTGGCCGGATTTGAGTTCGTGGGATTCCAGCTTGAAATCGGCCGGCATCAAAAACGCCAGGCCGTAGACCGACCAGAACCACGCCTCGTCCTGAAAGCGATCCTCCAGAGAACTGAAAATCGCCTCTACGTGGCCGCCGGGTTTCTCATCCAGGCGGGTCAGAATTCGCAGCAGCAGAATCCTGCTCTTGTCCGTCCTGATCGCCAGATTGAAAGCGCGGAAATCGGCTTCCCAGGTGAAGGTCTCGTAGTCGCGCCCCTCCAGCCAGCGCTTGTCTCCGAGAAATTTGGCCCGACGCTGCACGGAAAAGGGTATGTCCCCCTTTTTCGCCTTCTTCTCCAGATTCTCGATATAGCGGTCGACCAAGGTGCTTACCGACCCATCGACCTGCCCCTTCACCGTCCGCCACTCGATCTCCGCCCGCACGATCTCGGCGTCGTCCAGACGAACATAGCCGCTATCCCGGTCTCCATCGACCCGCCCCAGATTCCACTCCTCGGGGACGCGCAACCGGATGCCCTGCCAGCCAAATTCAGCCCACTTTTCCCGCTCTTTGGCCATGCTAGAAGATCAACACCGAAACCGACTTCTGGATCAGCGCAATAGAAATGGCGGCCATGCCCATCAATGCCATACCGCAGGCAAAGCCTACTGCCAGCACCGGTGCATACAGACGCCATTGCTTTTGCCCATATTTGTTCCAGAAATAGTAGCGGGCCAGCAGCGCCCCGATCACCTCGGTGATGATCCAGTGGGGAATCGTCGTCAAGGCACGGACATACCCGAAGATCAGCAGGACGGGTAGTCCGAATATAGAGAGCAATATATAAGAGGCCACCCCGAAAACGGTTCCCGCCAGAATGATGTTCTTGTTAATCGCCCGGAACAGCCAGGGTTCATCGGTGGAGCGCTGGATCCACGGGCTGGTGAAATTCGGATCGGTGTCAATGATGTAGTAGTAGACCCAACCCTCCGGCAGAGCCGTTTCACTGCTCACCCGCAGCACCGGCCGAGGGGTGCGCATGATCCCCGCTTCCAGAGCCGGCTCCATCACCTTCAGCACCGGCTGCACAACGGTCGCATTCGACTCTTCCGCCACTCCGGGAAGCTGCTCGGGAATCGATGGATCCCCTTCTTCGTAGTGGGTGTAAAAGGAGCCTTTCTCGGTCCAGGGTCCAGCCTTGCCCCGTTTTCCCTCCGTCTCCAGCCACTCCGGATCTACCGCTCGTACCTGCCAGTACCACCACTCGTGCTCGCTCAAGTTGGCCGGCACCCAGGCCACCTCCCGTCCATCGGGTGCCAGATCCAATTCGCTCTTCATCGTTCCGGTGTACCACAGACACTGCTGGTAGGCGGCCAGTCGCCACATGAGCTGGGCAAACGGATAGGAAGCCGAGGGCACCGGTGCCAGCTTCCAGATATAGGAAGAATAGAGGAAGGTGGCGACTAGGACGATCGGCATCATGAAGACCTCCGCCTTCATGATGCTCGTGAACTTGGTACCGGTCAGCTCAATCTCGCGAAATTTCTGCGTCTGTGCTCCATAGTTGCCCAGCGGAAAGGGGATAAACCAGATATCGACCCCCTGGTATCCCGATAGGATGATGGTCGCCTCACGCACGTAGGGGATCGATACCGTCTGCCCCACCATGCCGACCAGACGGGCGTTGACGAAGGATTGGAAAGGGGTGAAGATGAAGCCGAAAAACAGGAAGAACCAGATGAATTGGCCAAATTCGGGCAATAGCACCGCGGAAATGGTTATCAGGGCGGCGGCCCCCAGACTGTAGAGAGCAAGAGCCATCCAGATGGGGAAATCGCCCCGCCCTTCCGGCGGTCTCATGTCGCGCCCCACCCCTGCGGCCCTATCCGCAGCGGACTTCCGCAGACTGGTGATCACCTGATAGACGCCGATGATGGCGATGGCGATGGTGGTGCCGATGCCAAAGCTCATCCAGAAATCGACGCTGTTGACAAAGAAAGTCTCGATCGTCCCCATCCCCGGCTGCCAGAT
>Ga0233430_1001787_pt1 | contig 27784 bp, 13 predicted proteins | sample SI_118_April2016_2_FD_179883 | JGI IMG/M metagenome (GOLD analysis project Ga0233430, IMG submission 179883) | Seawater microbial communities from Saanich Inlet, British Columbia, Canada - SI_118_April2016_150_MG | ecosystem: Environmental > Aquatic > Marine > Inlet | place: Canada: British... | reverse complement strand
TATTTCAATAACATGATCTTCTGGTTAGAAATTCCACCAGCATATTCGATCTGCACAAAGTACAAACCTGAGGATAAAGTGGCACCGAGATTGTCTGTGCCATTCCATATAACTGAATAAACACCTGCTTCTGTGTAACCGTTGATCAAAGTATTAACATTTCTACCAAGAACATCGTAGATTTCCAATTTCACCATTCCGTCAACTGGCATCGCATACTCAATTGTGGTGCTGGCATTAAATGGATTTGGATAGTTGGACAGTAAATGATAATCCGTTACAGTTGTTACATCTACATAATGATTTCCTGTAGCAGCAAGAACCTCAACAACTTCAAATTCGCCAGTGCTGGTAAATAATTCTTTACCAGGACGAAGAATAACAACGATTGTCTGGTTATCAGTTGTGTTGTATTCAGCAAGATATGCATCATTCGGCATAGAAATAGTAAAATCAGCATCGTGACTCAGAACCATTTGTACACCGCCGATATATCCATTAGCAACAATATCCACTCCATTTTCACTATTGATCAGTACTGCTTTGTACGCTTCTTCACCATCTGGACGGCCAGATAGAATCCAGTCAATAATCATCACTAAGTCAAGTACATCAACAGTACCGGACCCATCAACATCACCATGACATGTGGCAAAATCAACCTCTAATTCAGATGTTCCGAGTATAACTGCAACAATAGAAACAACATCAAGTACATCAACTGCACCTTCACCAGTCATATCACCATCACCACAAGTCATACAGGCTTCACAGCTGGCCCAGCATACAACATCAAGCATCATATCTGTTTCAGCAACATCAACCCAACGATCAAGGTATTGACCTTCGCCGCATGCTTCGGGTACTTCTTCCCAATTTCCTTCCCAGCCGTAAGATGGTTGAGTTCTATATTTGAAGTTTTGATGGGTTCCAGCAAGTAAGGGTAATGTTTTGGTAAAAATCTCATCACCATCATCGTCAGACATGAGCCAGCCCATAGAAGGAACACCAGTATCTTCAGAACCAATAGTTCCACCGGCAAGATAAACACCTTCTGAAGTATCTACCCCAATCATATCTACCTGGAAAGTCACATCAACGATAGTAGGTTCAATATCTGGACATTCTTCACAACTGGCCCAGCAAACTTCATCAAGAACTACATCATCGACAACATCAATATAACGGTTGATGAAATTACACTCACCGTTTTCACCTATACAATCTGCAAGGATGAGACATTCTGGAGCATCTGCTTCGGTCATAGACCAATCTGGGAATTCTGTTGTTGACCATTCGTAACCAGCAAATTTATATTCATAGTTGCCAGGTTCGAGTTCAAGAGTTACAGTATAAACAAGATCACCATCAGAATCATCCATTGGTATACCAGGCCACCAGCCGGCAAACGCACCCTGGATAGCAATTGTATGGTTGGCAGCAATATCAGGGTTTTGGGAGAGATCAACCTGGAATGTTACTTCAGGTACCGTTTCTACTATATCACATGTGCCCCAATATACACCATCAAGTTCAACTGCTTCGGTAACATCAATAGAACGGTTTATAAATTGGCATTCACCATTTTCACCGGTGCAACCAGCAAGGACTAGACATTCTGGAGCATTTGCTTCTGTGAAACTCCAATCCTCAAATTCAGTAGTAGTCCATTCATAACCAGCAAATTTATATTCATAATAGCCAGCTTCAAGGGGGACAGTAACTTCGTAGTACAGGTCTCCATCATCGTCATTCATGACAATACCAGGCCACCAACCACCAAAATCACTTTGCAAGGCAATAGTATTGGTCGCGGCAATTTCTGGGTTCAGAGAAAGATCAACACCAAAGGTTATCAGTGGGGTTGCAATATATTCATATGTTTCACATCCAGCCCAATGTACTGCATCTAATGAGTGATCTTCTGCTGCCGTTGTTAGCAGTCTGTTTGTGCATGTACCATATTGGCATTCAACAGTAGCAGTTGTGCCAGGACACGGCGGTTCGCCAACGGGATATAGAGCATCAGGAAATTCTGAAATAGACCACTCATAACCGGCAAATTTATATTCATAATCTGTCTCGGCACCAAGGCAAATTGTTGTACTATATACATAGTCACCCAGATCTTCCATGACATCACCAGGCCACCAACCGTTAAATTCCCCCATGAGGGCAATTGTATGCGCATCAGCAACATCTGGACTCTGTGATAAATCTACATAAAAAGTAACTGCAACCTGTGAGTCTAAACATTCACCAGTATCAGGATCAGGGCATTCGCCGCAGGTTCCATCCACACATTGAGCAAAACAGGTGTTTACGACCATATCTTCTTCACCTACATCAATATGTCTATCGCTCCAGGGTTCGGTGGCACAGTCTTGTCCGGCGATGCTTTCTTTGCATGACCAGTCACCACAGGCACCATTTGTAAAGGTATAATCGGTTCCTGTATTGGGTAACATCTGAACTGTAATAGAGTATATGCCGTCACCATCAGGGTCAGTCATTGGATTGTCGCCAGGATTCCCGAAAGTATCACCCCCAGCGAGAAATGGATCAACACCTTCACCTTCGCAACTAAAGTCAACATTAAATGTAACATTGACAAAATCACCATCATAATAGCAGGAGCCATCATCTATGGTTGCATCCGGGTTATAATTCTCGGCAAGCTCATCCATGCAGCCGGAAATATACAGTGTGCCTGTTGCGGTGAGGTCCATAAAATCCCAATAAACAGAACCATCTGCATTGGCAAGCTGATTATAATTAATAGCTACTTCAACATTTGTAGCGCCTTCAGGGGCAACACCTGTAACTGATAATTCTGTCCATACATCAGCTATTGAGAGGGCTGTGAAAAGTTCTGATAGGTCCTGTCCAAGATCATCACCAGCGTCATTTGACCAATTCAGTGAGAGGTAAGCTGAGTTATCACCGTTTATCTGATCATCCGGGTGGGTAAATACAAAACCGGAGAATGTTAGCTCATTGCCAGCATCAAGGGCAAAACTTTGACTAAATACATTTAGAGGTGCACCATCAAATCTACCCCAGGTTTTTAATCCATATTCACCATCGAGAGCTTCAAAAATATCTTCACTAGTATATACTAAGGCACCTGTCATTTCGATAGCAAAGCTGGCATTGTGTTCACCACCCCAGCCATTGAAGTCATCCTCAAAACTGGCATTGGTAAGCGCACCGCCTGGAAGCGCAACACATGCGTCACATGATGTCCAGCATACTGGATCCAGTACTACATCTTCAGCCCCAACATTTATGAATCTGTTGATAAACTGGCATTCACCATTTTCACCGGTACAGTTTTCCAGTGCAAGGCATGGGCCAGCTTCGGCCTCTGTGATGCTCCAATCTGCAAATTCAGTTGTGGACCATTCATAACCGGCAAATTTATATTCGTAGTAACCGGGCTCTAAATCTACTGTTGTGGAATAAACCAGGTCTCCATCATCATCATTCATGACAATACCTGGCCACCAGCCGGCAAAATCTGCCTGCAATGAAATGGTGTTGCTTCCTGCAATTGCACCATCGTTGGACATATCCACATTAAATGTGACCTGTACCGCAAAGGTGAAACTGAGTAAAACAATTAGTGATAAAAATTTCTTAATCATGCCTATCTCCTACTTATTGATTGTGTTAATAATTACCAATGATCAGAAACAATTGTGAAATGGACTTCTAATCAGATGTTTGTTGTTCGAATATAAATTTCTTGAAAATCTTTCAGATTCATTATAAAACATTATTCGTTTTAATCCTTTATTAGTAACTCCAGCAAAATAAACCGACAATTGAGAATTATTGTGTGAATGTTAAACTTATAACACACCATATTATCCTATTACATGAATTGTTGAGTTAAATTGCACCGCAGAAATTTAAAATACTTCAATCGAATCATGCAAATATTTTTCACTGATGTGAATATTTTTCATTATTTGTGCAAAATATTTTCATAATATCTTTATTTTGTATTAATTTTCCATATTCAAAACAGGGTAATAAATCAGACACATCTGTTACGAATTATACTTAAGTATTTAAATTTATATAGGTTTATATTTAATATGAGAACCACGCTTCAAGATATTGCTAATGATACCGGACTATCTGTGTCAACGGTCTCAAGAATACTATCGAGAAAATCTCTTTCAAATTCAGAAAATGAGAGATCGGTGTTGTCCAGCGCCAGAAAATTAAACTATCCATATATCCTTAATACCCATGTGATAGACGAAAATCATGTAAATAGGATTGCCCTGATAACCGAAATTTTTGAAGGGGAATTCTATTCATCCTTGTTCTATTGGTTCTATCAGGCAAGTCTTGAATCAAATTGTGAATTTAGTCAAATAGAATCGACACATCAAAAAATACTTTCCCCAGAATTTATAGCATCAATTCGAAAAAATTATGATGCGATTTGCATATTATTTTCCGAAATGACTGAGTCCGATTACGAAACATTAATGGAAATGCTTGGCGACATACCTGCAGTCTCACTTGCACCAATTCTTAATCCTTATATTGATACTGTCACTTTTGATAGTTATCGTGGTGGGCATCTCGCCGCAAAACATTTCGAAGATCTTGGTTATAATAAAGTTGGTCTCATCGCTGGTCCATCTACAAAAGTAGAGGCACTGTATCGAAAGAATGGTTTTCTTGATCATGTGGCGGCAAGCAAAGATATGGAATGCGTTTGGACCTTTAAAGGCGACTATTCCATCGAAGCTGGGAAACAGGCATATGATGATTTAAAGAGTAAAAATCTGAACGATATTGCCGTATTTGGCTCAAATGATCAGACCTGTTTTGGTTTTATGAAAAGTGTTTTTGAAGATGGCAAAAGTATTCCCAATGATTATGCCATTTGCGGCTATGACGATCTACCGCTGTGTAAAAATTTATTCCCAGAATTGACCTCAATCCATACTGATTTCTTCGAATTAGGAAAAGCAACCATGAGATTATTAGAGAAAAAACTGCAGGGCCAGAATGATAGTAATGGACATGTAAGCCTTATCCCTGTTACTATTAACAAAAGAACAAGTACTCTAGGCAAAGTATTGTCAGCTGTCACGATTTAATATCACATAAATAACAAATCATCATGAATACTTATATAATTAGACTTATAAAACTATCCACTGTCTTCATTTTTATTATGGGTTGTTCTCATATATCTCAATTTAATTCTCATGATTGGAAGCTTGTATGGCAGGATGAGTTTGATGGACCTTCCATCAATTATAATGACTGGACATTTGATCTTGGAACCGGGGCGGCAAATTATACTGAATATGGAGTTTCGTCCACTGAATTTGTCCCGGACGGATTCCCAAATGATCATTTCTCCGTTCGATGGGATGGTTTTGTCATTCCTGAATTTACCGAGGATTATACCTTTAATATTGTTGCAGATGACGGTGTTCGATTATGGGTTAGTGATAAGCTGATTATTGACAACTGGATACCTCAGGCCCCTACTGAATTATCAGGGAGCCACTCAATGTCGGCAAATAAGAGATACCCCATCAGGATTGAATATTTTGAAGAATCAGGCGGAGAGACGCTCATTCTTGGTTGGCAATGTTCTAAATTTGATAAAACTCTAATTCCCTCCGATAGGATGTTTACTACAACCGGTGAATCTGGTTTAAAGGGCCGGTATTTTTCCAATCAGGAATTAAGTGAATCCGCCGATTCACCGGCAACCATCCGAATTGATCCAATCCTTAATTGGACAACCGGGACCGGATGGGGCAACAACGAGTTACAATTTTATACCAATGATGAGCAAAATGTAAGAATCTCAGATGGCAGACTTATTATCGAAGCTCACAAGAAAAATTATCGAGGGTCAAATTATACATCATCTCGTATAAAAACTACCAATAGCTGGAAATACGGTAGGTTTGAGATGAAAGCCAAACTGCCAAAAGGCAGAGGTACATGGGCGGCAATATGGGGTCTCCCCACTGACTGGACATACGGTAATTGGCCGGGAAGCGGTGAAATTGACATTGTTGAACATGTGGGATATGACCAGGGCAATATTATCGCTTCGGTTCACACACAAAAAAAATCCGGCAACTTATATCAATCTGACCAACAGGCATCTCTAATTGTTGAAGACGCTACGGATACTGATCATATATACATCCTCGAATGGTATGAGGATAAATTGATTGTTTTTGTTGATGATAAAAAGATTTTCTCATTTTCCAATGATTATAAAGGCTGGGAGCAATGGCCATTTGATGAACGGTTTCATATATTACTAAATATAGCCGTTGGCGGTAATTGGGGTGGTTCACAAGGAATTGATGACACAGTATTCCCTGCAAGAATGGAAATTGACTACATTCGTGTATATCAATAAAATGAACGAAAAAAATATTTAGAATGTATTCAATCCATTGCATATATCAATATGCTCTCAAACTTTCTCCCATGGTACTTATTTGTTTTATCCTGATTTTCAACTGCTGCACCCAGCATGAAAAAAACTCAGGTCCTCCCCCATTTGTAATATCTCAGGAACAAGTTTCTTCTTTTGTGAGAAATTTCAATCCTCTCATCCCTAGCGGATCATCAAGATGGCCAACGATTTCAGGGATTTATGAACCATTATTTATTTATAATTCAATGACCGGGATATACGTTCCATGGCTTGCTACTGGTTATGAATGGAAAGATGGAAATCTCCAATTGGATGTAACCCTTAGAGAAAATGTCATATGGTCTGACGGTGAGCCTTTTACTGCCAATGATGTCTCATTTACTTTCAATCTAAAAAAAACGAATGCAGCCCTTGATCCCAGGGCATCCTGGGGTTATTTAAAATCCGTTGAAGCAATAAATAATCATTTAGTCAGATTCAAATTTTTGAGAATATTTGTACCTGGCCTACATGCACTTACAGAACAAGCCATTATACCAAAGCATATATGGGAAAATATTGAGGATCCGGTAAAGTTCACAAATCCTGATCCTGTTGCCACCGGCCCATTCACAGAGATTTTACGTTTTGATCATCAGATATGGGAATTGGGTCGAAATCCACATTACTGGCAGGAAGGAAAACCGGCTGTTGAGAGATTACGGTTCTATGCCTACCCAACTAATGAGCAGGCAACAATCGCTTTGATCAATGGAGAAGTAGACTGGGCTGGCAATTTCATACCTGCCATAGATCGAGTTTTTGTTGGAAGGGATCCGGACAATCATCATTATTGGTTCCCCCGTGTTGGCGGTTCGATTTTTCTGTATGTCAATACAACCAAACCCTTCCTTGATAATATTGAAGTGCGTAAAGCCATTAGTCTGGCAATTAACCGAGAATTAATTGTACGCGTTGCCATGTATGATTACACTATCCCGGCCCACCCAACTGCACTTGCAGATGGACTTGCCCCCTGGCGGTCTGAAACTGCAACGGAAAATGGTGATTGGGTTGCATATGATATCAACCGCGCCAATGAAATGCTTGATGAAGCTGGATTCAAAAAAGGACCAAATGGTATTCGTCTCCTGCCTGATGGTAACGAATTATTCTTTGATATTTCCATCGTTTCAGGATGGAGTGATTGGATTCGCGCCGCCCAGGTCATTTCACAAAATCTAAAAATGGTTGGGATAAATACACGGGTTAAAACTCGCGACTTTGGTGCATGGTTAAGTTCAATGCAAAATGGTGAATTTGACATGGGGATTGCCTGGACTGAAAAGGGTCCAACACCATATCGGTTGTACAGAGGGTTAATGTCGTCTGAATTTTTGAAACCTGTTGGTGAAACGGCTGAAGTGAATTGGCACCGTTTTGCCTCGGATGAAGTGGATTCACTCTGTATCGCATTTGAAAAAACTTCTGATCGGGATGAGATAAAACAAATTATTTACCGCATGCAGGAAATTTTTGTGGATAATGCCCCGGCAATTCCATTATTTGCCGAACCTTCCTGGGGACAATACAATACCAAGCGATTTACAAATTTCCCCACTGCAAAGAATCCTTATGCTCAAATTTCACCAAACTATCCGCCTGAAAATCTTCTTGTTTTAGTTAATGTGGAACCAAAATGAGCACCTCAATTCAATATCTGTTAAGAAGATTGGGGTTTTATGCCATTGCGGCCTGGGCGGCATTAACGCTTAATTTCTTTATTCCCCGAATGATGCCCGGTGATCCTGCCTCAATAATATTTGCACGATTTAGAGGAAAATTGAATCCGGAAGCCATGGTCGCCTTGCGAGAAACATTCGGGTTGACCGATGAACCTCTAATGGGACAGTATTTTACATATTTGAAAAACTTACTCAGCGGTGATTTAGGAATCTCTATCGCCTACTTCCCACAACCGGTTACGGAAATTATTTCCACAGCATTATTATGGACGATATTCCTCGCCGGTACATCCCTGATAATCTCATTTTCCCTTGGTACTTTACTGGGGACTTTAGTAGCATGGAAACGCGGTGGACGATTAGATTCGTTTCTCCCGCCAGCACTGGCATTTTTTGGCGCTTTCCCTTATTTCTGGCTGGCAATGGTTGCTTTATTTGCATTTGGATTTGGCCTGGGATGGTTTCCCCTCCGACATGCCTATGGTGATGCAGTTACACCCGGTTTCAATCTCCCTTTTATAATTGATGCAATTTATCATGCCTTTCTACCAGCACTTACAATGGTAATGGTTAGTCTCGGCGGCTGGATGCTTTCAATGCGCAATACGATGATAACCACTCTTGGGGCAGATTATATAACATTTGCCAGGGCCAAAGGATTGCCGTCTAAAATGGTGATGCTAAAGTATGCTGCCCGGAATGCAATACTCCCAAATTTTACCGGGTTTGGTATGGCGTTGGGATTTGTGTTAAGCGGAGCATTACTCACCGAGATTATATTTTCATATCCTGGGCAGGGATATCTATTACTTGAAGCGGTGCGTGCTCAGGATTTTCCATTGATGCAGGGATTATTTATGACCATTACACTGGCTGTGTTAGGGGCAAATTGGCTTGTTGATATAGCCATTTTATTCCTTGATCCTAGGACGAGGAGATAATCATGGCATCTCGCAAAAGTGACAGCATCTTATTCCGCTGGGTTAAAGGGATCATCCATAACAAGAAAGCCTTATCAGGTAGTTTACTCGTATTATCGTTTATCATGATTGCCGCAATCGGACCATATATTACTGTGGATCCAAATGCTTTTCTTGATACTCCTCTCTCTCCGCCATCAGCAAGTCATTGGTTTGGAACTACCGGGCAAGGACAGGATGTATTGGCGCAAACTATATCCGGTGCCCGGCAAACCTTGCTGGTTGGTTTCGCCACAGGATTTTTTGTTGTGTTGATCGGTGCTCTGATCGGCGGAATATCAGGTTTTTACGGTGGTAAAGTGGATGATGTTTTATCTATGATAATCAATGTTTTTCTGGTCATGCCTGGGCTGCCACTCATGGTTATTCTTGCCAGCTGGCTTCCACCTGGACCTCTCACCCTCACCGGTGTACTGGTAATTACCGGTTGGGCCTGGAATTCCCGGGTTATCCGCAGTCAGATGATGGCCTTAAGAGATCGTGATTTTGTTTCAGCAGCAATTGTAAGCGGTGAAAGAAATATAAGAATTATACTCATTGAAATTATGCCCAGAATGTTATCACTTTTGGCTTCATCCTTTATCGGTGCATCAATCTATGCTATCGGAGCACAGGTTGGTCTTGAATTTTTGGGATTAGGTGATGTCAGTACAATCACCTGGGGGACAAACCTCTATTGGGCCAGCAATGACCTGGCTTTACTTACCGGCTCATGGTGGACTTTTGTGCCCACTGGTATTTGCATCGCTTTTGTAAGCTTTGGACTGACGCTTATTAATTTTGGTATCGATGAAGTAACAAACCCTCGTCTCATATCTGAACGCAACTGGCGAAAATATTTGCCAAAAGGCAAAGGCAACGACGGAATCACACCGGTAATAAAAAATCATGCCTAATCCAATATTATCTATCAAAAATCTCAATGTTGAGTATATTACTCAAAGTGATCCCAATCATGCTGTAAAAAATGTTTCTTTTGATATACAAAAAGGTGAAATTTTTGGTTTGGTTGGTGAATCAGGTAGCGGAAAAAGCACAGTAGTTCAATCCATATTGAGGATTTTACCACCGCCGGCTATTATTACCGGTGGCCAAATTTTGCTGAATGGTGAAGACATACTCAAGATGTCAGATGCTGATGTTCAAAAATTCCGCTGGCGTCAAATTTCAATTGTTATGCAAAGTGCGCTCAATGCTCTCAACCCGGTGCTTTCCATAAGACAGCAGATCAGTGATGTCTTATTTATCCATCAGGGTTTAAATAAAAAAGAGGCCGATGTGCGGGTCAAAGAACTTTTTGATTTAATAGATATCAATCATGACCGGCTCGACAGTTTCCCACATGAATTATCTGGTGGAATGAGACAGCGTATCGTTTTGGCTATTGCCCTTGCCCTAATGCCTCCTTTCATCATTATGGACGAACCAACTACCGCCCTTGACGTGATTGTGGAAAGGGAAATACTGTTTAAAGTCCTTGAACTCAGAAAAGAACTTGGGTTTACTATTTTATTTATTACCCATGATTTAAATTTACTTTTGGAGTTTGCTGAAAGAATCGGGGTCATGCTGCAGGGAGATCTAATTGAAGTTGACAATGCCTCAAAAATAGGTCAAGGGGGGAAACATGAATATACTAAAAAACTCATTGGCTCTTTACCATCTGCAACCGGTCCGCGTCGTCATGATTTAATCCCTCTGCCAGATAAAAAAGATGATAAACCTGTACCGCTTCTGGAATTACGCAATTTATGTAAAAGCTTCAATTTGTCAGGGTGGATCAATCCAAAAAAATTACTTGCCGTAAATGATGTTTCGTTTACCATCAACAAAAGTGAAATTGTCAGTCTTGTTGGAGAATCGGGCAGCGGTAAAAGCACTGTGGCCAGGTTAATTGCCAGATTGATCAAACCCACCAGTGGTTCAATTATTCTGAACGGTAAGAATATTTTCGAATCCGAGCCAAGAAAAGCGTCTCTTGCATATCGCCGGAAAGTCCAGATGGTATTTCAAGATCCCTTTGGATCCCTCAATTCAGTACACACGGTATATCATCATCTGGAAAGGCCTATCAAACGGCATAAATTGATGGATGAATCAAAAATATATCCGTATATAATTGATATGCTGGAGGCAGTTGACTTATCTCCAGGAGTTGTCTTTGCTGATAAATTTCCTCATGAGATGTCTGGTGGAGAGCGTCAGAGGGTTGCCATTGCCAGAGCGCTGAGTCTCAAACCTGAACTTATTATCGCCGATGAACCTACATCTATGTTAGATGTCTCAATCCGTTTGGATATCCTCCGTATTTTGGCCAATCTAAGAAATCAAAAAAATGTCGCCATCCTGTTTATTACCCATGATTTGGCTTCAGCTCGATATCTTGCTGACAGGGTCATCGTTTTACAGAATGGAAAGCAGGTTGAGGAAGGATTATCTGAGGAATTGACCAAGAACCCCCAGCATCATTATACCAAACAGCTTATTGCGGCTGCATCTCCCGGATGGTTAAAAAAGAATTTAGAAAATCTATAATTTTTGGGAATATAAAATAGAATGACAATTAATCTTGATTTTCCAAAAAAGTTCGTCTGGGGAGTTGCTACTTCCAGCTATCAAATTGAAGGTGCCTCTGATTCCGACGGTAAAGGCTCATCAATATGGGATACATTTACTCAAATTCCAGGTAAGATAAAAAATGGAGATACAGGCAATATTGCCTGTGATCATTATACGCGCTGGCGAGATGATGTTAAGCTGATGAAAGATTTGGGGGTGGATGCTTATCGATTTTCCATTGCCTGGTCCCGTATCCTGCCAAAGGGAAATAGCGGCTTGATTAATTCAAAGGGATTAGATTTTTATGAAAACCTTGTGGATGCACTTTTAGAAGAAAATATCACTCCGTTTATCACCCTGTATCATTGGGATCTACCTCAGGCATTATATGAATTGGGGGGCTGGCCTGAACGAATGATTGTTGATGTTTTTGCAAAATATGCCGATATTGTTTCTTCCCGACTTGGCGATCGGGTAAAAAACTGGATTACCCATAATGAACCATGGGTGGTCAGCACCCACGGATATCTAAATGGCAGTCATGCTCCAGGTCATTCAAACTGGAAAGAGGCCTTATCTACTGCCCATCATCTAATGTTATCTCATGGATTGGCAGTAAAAGCAATCCGTAGTAATGCTCCTGATGCAAAAGTGGGTATCACATTAAATCTGTGCCCGGCTGTGCCCGCTTCTGACAGTCTTGAAGATCATCAGGCAACAAGAATTTTTGACGGTGAATTTAATCGATGGTATTTAGACCCTCTATTAAAAGGACGATATCCTGCCGATATAATAAACAATCATATTAAAAAAGCCAGAATCAACAGAAATGATTTTGACTTCATCAAAGACGGAGATCTCGCTGTTATCTCAGAACCCATAGATTTTCTTGGAGTGAATTATTACAGCCGGGCAATTATCCGTAGTGATGAAATCCCTGAAAAAACAAATGCCAAACCATTTGTTTTATGTGGGGAGAAAACAGACATTGGCTGGGAAATCCATGCCGATAGTCTTTACCAACTTCTAATGCGTCTAAAAAATGAATATCCAATTAAATCTATCTATATAACTGAAAATGGCGCCGCTTATAATATTGGTCCTGATAAAAATGGAAAAATTTCAGATTTGAAAAGGATTCAATATTTAAAAGAACATCTTTCTGCCGTTCATCACGCCATAAGTGATGGAGTTAGCCTCGACGGTTATTTTGCCTGGACTTTGATGGATAATTTTGAGTGGGCCGAGGGATATTCACAAAAATTTGGTTTGGTGTGGATGGAACCTGAAACATTAAACCGAATAAAAAAAGACAGTTTTTTGTGGTATCAAAAAACTATCCATGATAACTCAATATTACTATAAATCTTATGTCTGGAGAAAATCAATTGAATTTGCATGGTTTTATAACTGCTAAGGATACTGAATATCGTCTCTCACCTATCCCTGATAAAATTATTAGAAAAAATACTGCATCAAATCCATCAGTCGTTGTTCATGTTGATCCGGTAAAAACATATCAGGTGATCCAGGGATTTGGAGGGGCATTTACGGAGTCTGCTGCAACCACTTTTTACAAGATGCCAATCTCAGTTCAAAATGAAATAATCAGAGCATATTTCGATAAAAATACAGGCATCGGTTATACCTTCGGACGCACTCATATCAACAGCTGTGATTTCTCATTGGGAAACTATGCTTATACCGAAGTCGCAGACGATATAGGTCTCAAACATTTTAGTATTGATCACGATCACCAATCCTTGATTCCGCTTATAAAATCGTCTATTGATGCTGCCGGGGGAGAAATAAAATTATTGGCTTCACCCTGGAGCCCGCCACCATGGATGAAAACTACCGGTATAATGAATAATGGTGGGAAACTTTTAGCAAAATACCGAAAAGTCTGGGCCGAATATTATTGCCGTTATATTTTAGAATATGAAAAATCCGGGATTGATATCTGGGGTATATCTGTGCAAAATGAACCGGCGGCGACGCAGACATGGGACTCTTGCATTTACAGTGCTGAAGACGAAAGAGATTTTGTCCGTGACTATTTGGGTCCAGCTATGCACAACGCTGGATATGCTGGAAAAAAAATTATTATCTGGGACCATAATCGCGACATCATGTTTGATCGGGCCAAAGTTGTCTTTGATGATCCTGAGGCAGCAAAATATGTTTGGGGAACTGGTTTTCACTGGTATTGCGGTGACCATTTTGATAATGTCAAAAAACTGCATGATGCCTATCCAGATAAAGAGCTGATTTTTACTGAAGGATGTCAGGAAGGAGGCCCTCACCTGGGTTCATGGGATTTAGGTGAAAGATATGCCCGGTCAATTATCAATGATCTCAATAGATGGACAGTTGCGTGGATCGACTGGAATATTATTTTAGATGAACAAGGTGGCCCAAATCATCAGTCAAACTTTTGCAGTGCACCTATTATTGCCGATACAAAATCAGGGGAATGTCACTATCAAAGTTCATATTATTATCTTGGACATTTTTCCAAATTTATGACTCCCGGTTCTGTCCGCATTTTTTCAGAATCTTCAGATGATCGTCTCGAAGTTCTTGCGGCAAAAAGAGAAGATGATAAACTGGTGTTCACTATTTTAAATAAATCTTCTGAAGAAATTAATTTCAGACTGGCCTTATCTGATCAATCTGTCACGGTTTCCCAGCCGGCAAGATCCATTGTCACTTTAATTCAAAATTTGTAAACATAAATTAGATAAGCTACTCACAGGCAATTATATGAGTAAATCTGAAGCAAAATATTCCGCGTCCTCTGACACATCAAGAACTAACCCTGAAACCGAGGGGTTTATCAAAATAAATAATGAGCAATTTTATTGTATTAAAGATATAGATAAAATGCCGCCTTTTTTGATGAGTGTAACCAGCAGTGATGATCACTGGATGTTTCTATCCAGCTTAGGTGGGTTGACCGCCGGAAGGAGAAATGAGAGCTATAGCCTGTTTCCATATGAAACAGAAGACAAAATCCACAAAAGTCATACACATACCGGGTCGGTGATAGTTTTTCGAATCTATAACGATGATGGTTCCACAGATTATTGGCAGCCTTTTAAAAGTTCTCACGACAACGATGCTATAAGTAGAAATCTCTATAAAAATATACTTGGTAATTCTGTCATTTTTGAAGAAATTAACCATGAATTAGGATTATCATATCGCAACCAATGGTCAAATAGCGAGAAATACGGATTCATCAAAACTTCCACCGTTAAAAATCTCATCCCTGTTTCTAATCGAAAAGTGGATATTCTTGATGGTTTAAAAAATGTCCTGCCAAGCGGTGTAGAAGTTTTTACCCAATTAACTATGAGCAATTTAGCAGATGCTTATAAGCGATCTGAAATTGATCCCCAAACTAAGATGGGAATATTTTCTTTATCCTCATTACTCATGGATAGACCTGAACCGGGAGAAAGCCTAAATGCAGCGATAATATGGGCGATTGGTCTGTCTGAATTTGATATCAGTTTATCTGAGACGGCAATTAGACAATTTCTTGAAGGACGAGAGTTTAAACCAACTACCCTGGTCACTGGATTACGGGGTTGTTATTTATTGCATTCTACTCTGGAATTTAGAGGTGATGAAGCGCTTAGTTGGAGTATTGTCGCTGATGTCAATCAAAACCAGCAGGAAGTGGCACTAATTCGTAAACAATTGAGGGAAGAGCGAAACTTGGCTGAACTCATTAAGAGGAATATTCAAAGCAGCACAAATAATCTACTCAAAAATGTTGCGGCAGCCGATGGGTTTCAAAAAACATCAAGTAACATGGATGACAGTCATCATCTGGCAAATGTTATGTTTAATATCATGCGCGGGGGAGTGTTTGCCGCTAACTATACAATCGAAATTTCCGACTTTAAGCAGTTTCTTAATATCAGGAATAAACATGTCCTAAACCATTTCTCAGAATTTTTAAATGCGTTACCAAAAACCATTGAACTGGCTGATTTTTTAGAGACAGTTGTAAAAATGGATGACCCTGATTTACAGCGATTATTGTACGAATATTTACCAATTATGTTTAGCCGTCGTCATGGTGACCCAAGCAGACCCTGGAATAAATTTGATATCCGTATAAAAGATAACAACCATAACAAGGTTTTGAATTACCAGGGAAATTGGCGTGATATATTCCAAAACTGGGAAGCATTGAGTATCAGTTATCCAACATTCCTTGAATCATTTATTGCAAAATTTGTCAACGCATCCACTATTGATGGATTTAATCCATATCGCATCACCCGTGATGGAATAGATTGGGAAATTTCTGATCCAGATGATCCCTGGTCATTTATAGGATATTGGGGTGACCATCAAATAATATATCTTTTAAAATTTCTTGAATTATCCAATAGTTTTCACCCACAAACATTTCGCCTGCTTCTTGAAAAATCAATTTATTCATATGCCAATGTGCCTTATCAAATCCTTCCATATGAGAAAGTGGTGGAAAACCCCAAATCTACAATCGACTTTAATCACGAAAAGGAAAGTGTGATTGAAAAACTCGTTGAGAAATTTGGGATGGATGGCAAATTGCTTCTTGATAATCAGGAAACCGTTTATCATGTCAGCTTAATTGAAAAATTATTTGTTCCTCTGCTGTCCAAAATTTCCAATTTAATTCCAGATGGTGGAATCTGGATGAATACACAGAGACCAGAATGGAATGATGCAAATAATGCCCTAGTTGGTAATGGCATCTCAATGGTCACCCATTATTATTTGAGGCGATTTTTACAGTTCCTACATGATTTATTCTTAGATCATGAAAGTGATAATTTTACTTTTTCAACTGAAATAGCCGAATGGTTTGAGGATATTTTAGACATCTTGTTAAGTAACAAATCCTCCCTTTCAAATGACCAAATAAATGACTCGGAACGAAGGAAGATCGTTGATGCTCTCGGAACAGCATTTTCAAAGTATCGCAGCCTGGTATATGATTCTGGTTTCTCTGGAAAAAGAAATTTATCAAAAAGCCAATTACTCGATTTCATCCACATAACCCTGAGCTATATTGATCACGGCAATCGGGCAAATAAACGGAGTGATGGTCTCTATAATGCATACAATCTACTGGATATTAAAACAAATGATGGCAAAGCCTCAATTTTAGAATTATATCAAATGCTAGAAGGTCAGGTTGCTGTTCTCACCAGTGGTACATTAACTGGCGATGAGGTCATCTCAGTGCTTGATGAATTATTTAACAGTGACATGTTCTGTGCAAAACGAAACAGCTTTTTATTATATCCTTCTCGCGAATTACCTGGTTTTATGGAAAAGAATATCATTCCAGATAAACTCATCATGGAAAATACATTATTGTCCGAACTTCTTGATGACGGAAACGGATCAATTATTTTCAGGGATGTTGATGGCCACATCAGGTTTAATTGTGCTTTTAGGAATTCAACAGATCTACAGATTGCCTTGAATAAGTTAGTAAATATTGATAAATGGAAAGACTTTGCTTCAGATACAAATGGAGTTGAGGCAATTTTTGAAGAGGTCTTCAATCATCATGCCTTTACCGGTCGTTCTGGATGTATGTATGCCTATGAAGGTATCGGATCTATTTATTGGCACATGGTTTCAAAACTTCTACTGGTTGTTCAGGAATATTGTCTAAAATCTAAATCCACCACACAACAACATGAGATTGGCTGTTATTATTATCGTATCCGACAGGGATTAGGTTTTAATAAAACAGCCAGGGAATATGGTGCATTTCCATTTGATCCATATTCTCATACACCAGGACATCTTGGCGCTCAGCAGCCTGGCATGACCGGTCAGGTTAAAGAGGAAATTCTCACCAGGTTTGGTGAATTAGGAATAATAGTGCATGAAGGAATTTTGCATTTCCAGCCATCCCTTCTAAGGAAAAAAGAATTTCTCAGTGAAAGAACCCACTGGACTACTATTGATGTAAACGGGCGGGAAACATCCAGAACATTGGGTGTGGAAACCCTTGGATTTACCTACTGTCAAATCCCGATAGTCTATGATATCAGTAAGCCTGAGGCGCAGGTTCAAGTTGAGTTTACAGACGGTTCAAAAGAAATTCATCAAGGGTCATCTTTGAATTTAGAATTGAGCAGTTTGATTTTTAACCGAAATAATATTATCAAATCTATATATGTACATATTCCAAAATCTCGACTTGCATTTTGAATATTTGCATTATAAAAAGGAATGCCATGAGAATAGTTCTATATATATTGCTGTCATCAGTAATCCTCACTGGAAATAATATGACGGGTACACCGATTAGTGTTGCCGATAAAGTTTCCACCATCATTTCACACATGACCGTGGAAGAAAAGATCGGACAAATGACACAGGTTGACCGTCGCTATTTACTTGATGACAATGATATCAGAAAATATTACCTCGGTTCATTATTAAGTGGTGGAAACGGCGGGCCAGAAGATAATACTGCCAAGGGATGGCTGGATATGTACAATGGCTACCAGAACATTGCTATGGAAACCCGATTGGGAATTCCTCTGATTTATGGTGTTGATGCTGTACATGGTCATAATAATATTTTTGGTACAACAATTTTCCCTCATAATATCGGTCTTGGTTGTACAATGGATCCTGATCTTGTCCAGCGGGTTGCTGAAATTACCGCAATTGAAGTTGCCGCTACTGGCCTGAATTGGACTTTTAGCCCATGTGTCGCTGTGCCTGGTGATATTCGCTGGGGTCGGGCGTATGAAGGGTTTTCACAGGATCCACAACTTACTTCTACTCTGGGTGTGGCTGCAGTAAAAGGTTACCAGGGAGATGATCTCTCAAAAAGACATACAATCCTCGCCTGTAGCAAACATTATGTTGGCGATGGCGGTGCAGCCTGGGACACCGGTGACAATAAATACAAAATTGATCGCGGTGATGCTGTAATGAATGAAGAAGACTTTCGTCGTATTCACCTTCCACCTTATGTTGAAGCTGTGAATAATGGCGTTGGGTCTGTAATGGTTTCCTACAGCAGCTGGAATGGTGAAAAATGCCATGGTCATGCCTATTTAATAACGGACGTATTAAAAAATGAACTTGGCTTTGAGGGTTTTGTCGTCTCTGACTGGGCGGGATTTAGAGGCATTGCGGAAGATCAAAAATCAGATATCATAAAAGCAATAAATGCTGGAATAGATATGATCATGCTTCCCGGCTCGAAAGATAAAGAGGAAGAAGGTTATATATATTTTCTTAAACTTTTTAAAGAAGCTGTTCTGGAAAAATCTATTTCAATGAACCGGATAGACGATGCTGTCACCAGAATATTAAAAAAGAAGTTTGAATTGGGACTTTTTGATACCCCCCTTCGTGATGGATCACTTTTAAAAACGGTTGGTTCAATAGAACATCGGGAAGTTGCCAGAGAAGCCGTCAGGAAATCACTGGTAGTTTTAAAAAATGAAGATAATCTACTTCCATTAAAAAAATCAGGTTCAAAAATACTTGTTGCCGGTTCGGCTGCCAATGATATCGGTATGCAATGTGGTGGATGGTCTATAACCTGGCAGGGGATACGAGGCGATATTACCGATGGAACTACAATCCTCGAGGGTATACAAAATACCGTTACAGATACATCCCAGGTAATATTTTCTGCTGATGGATCCGGTGGAAATGATGCAACTGTTGGCATTGTAGTTATTGGCGAGGAACCCTATGCTGAGGGTTATGGAGACAGAGCAGATTTATCCCTCTCTGATGATGATCTCATGTTACTTTCCAAAATGAAGGATAAAGGAATTCCTACAGTTGTCATCTTACTCTCGGGCCGACCGCTAATTATCACCGATCAATTAAAAGATATGGATGTTTTTATTGCCGCTTGGCTTCCGGGAACTGAAGGACAGGGAATTGCTGATGTTTTGTTTGGCGATTATCCAGCTACTGGAAAATTATCTTTTACCTGGCCAAGAAGTATGGATCAAATACCACTTCAAAGAAACGAATCTGATACCAAACCTCTTTTTCCCTATGGATACAAATCTAACTAAAAAGGACTGTGATGAAAGTTATTAATCGATCCACTTTATTTATTCTCTCTGCCGGCCTGCTTGTTTCATGTGTGAAAGATGTTGACAGTCAATCCCCTTCAACACTCAGCGAACCATTGCATATCACTGATACAAAAATTCTAAACAGCAATGATGATGAAATATTCTTAAAAGGATGCAATCTGGGAAATTGGCTTGTTTTGGAAATGTGGATGCTTGATTATCGACAAAGCGGTAGTGGGGATCAATATGAATTTGAATTACAATTAAGCGAACGGTTCGGGGCATCTGAAACCCATCGGTTGATGGAATTGTATCGTAGCAGTTGGGCTATCGAACGGGATTTCAAAATGATCAAATCTTTTGGCATGAATACCATCAGGTTACCGTTTGAATATAGACTGTTAATGGATGATGATAAACCCTTCCAATTACGCGAAGATGCCTGGTTCTGGCTGGATAAAGCTGTCAAATTAGCCAAGAAATACGATATGTTTATTATTCTTGATATGCATGGTGCGCCTGGTCGCCAGAGCGGAATGGATCATACCGGTCGATCCGGATATAACCGTCTTTGGGAAGAAGCCAAATACCAGGATCAAACCGAATGGCTTTGGGTCCAGATATCAAAACATTATAAAGACAATCCGACAATTGCAGCCTATGATTTTTTGAATGAACCATGGGGTGGTGAAGAATTGGATCTCAAAAAAATGATTTTACGCTGCTATGAGGTGGTAAGGGCTGAAAATGATGATCATATTGTTATTTTCCCCGGGCATTACAGTGGCATTGATTTTTATGAGGATGAACACAGTAATTCGCTGACAAACGTCCTTTATACTGCACATTTTTATCCAGGATTTTTTGGATGGGGTGGTCCCGTTCCACAGGTACATGCCGATTTTCTCGAAAACGGTCTAATGGATTGGAAAGAAACCATGGATCGCTTCAATGCCCCATTATTAATTGGAGAGTTTAATGTGGTCTCACAACGAGCTGGTGGTGGAGAAATGATGCGCCGTTATTATGATCGTTACGAAAAATGGGGATGGCCGGCTACCATGTGGTCATATAAAGTACTCACCCAGCAAGGTGGTATCAATGAAATGAACTGGGGTATGGTCACCAATGATAAACCACTTGCAAAACTTGATATCATTACCGATGATCTCAGTGAAATTGAAACCTGGTTCAGATCTCTCGCCACCATGCAGTATGCAATAAATAGCGACCTACAATATTGGTTAACAACCGATGAAACTCCCTCCCTCCTGGATGATCTACCACCATTATCTCCGCCAATTACTAAGGCTCCTGGTTCAGACCCACTACCGGGAAAATGGCAGGCTTCTGATATTGGCGAACCCCTGGAAGGCGGTCAAATAGTTGATGGTGATACCTGGACCGTTTATGGCGGCGGTGCCGATATTTGGACGGATAATGATCAATTTCGATATATCTGGCAGGAAGTAGAGGGTGACTTTTCTGTGCGTGTGACGGTGAATGAATTGTTATCGACAAATACATATGCCAAAGCAGGAATTATGGCTCGAAATAGTCTGGACCCTCAGTCATCTCATGTCCTGATAAATATTTTCCCATATGGTAATACCGAGTTTGGCTATCGGATTGGCGATGGTGAAATGATGCAGGCCAGTGGCGGAAATTCAGCAATTTTACCGGGGGCGGAATTAGAATTGACCAGGGTAGGCAATACTTTTACAGGAAAAATACTGATAGATAATGAATGGCAAACTGTTGGTGAAATATCCAACGACGATATTACCAGTAAAACCTTATTGGGTATCGCCACTCTGAGCCACGATAATAACCGACTTACAAGAGCCGTTTTTAATAATTTTAATTTTTTTAAATGAGTTTTTTTAAATGAGTTTTTTTGGAGATAGAATGAAAAGAATCACAACCATTTTTATCTTAATACTGGGTAGCATTTATTGTGACAGTCCGCAGGAGACCATAGTGCAGGGATGTACAGATCCAGATGCCTGCAACTATAATAGCAATGCCGATGAAGAAAACGGCAGCTGTCTTTTTGATGATTGTCTCGGTTTCTGCGGTGGAGATGCTATAGTAGATTGTACCGGGATTTGCGGTGGGGCATATGCCATTGATGATTGCGGTGAATGTATTCATCCTGTAAATCAGGCTCATCTATGGAACTCAACCTGTTCAGGCTGCATGGATGCATCAGCCGACAATTATGATGAATCGGCCATTTTTGATGATGGATCCTGCATTGAAGAATTCCCTCCCGGTTGGCTGTTAGTCTGGAATGATGAATTCAACAGTGAAACAATAAACGGGGCAAACTGGACTCATGAGATCTGGCCTCCAGGCAATGTAAATAATGAATTGCAGGCATATACAAGCCGACCAGAGAATTCATATATTGACGATGGTCATCTAGTTATAAATGCAATGCATGAATCTTATAATAACGCCAATTATACTTCGGCTCGACTTATCACAGCCGGCAAAGCTGAGATGCAGTATGGACGATTTGACATAAGAGCTAAAGTGCCATTGGGTCAGGGGACCTGGCCGGCAATCTGGATGCTGGGTACAAATATTGGCTCTGTCGACTGGCCGGAATGCGGTGAAATCGATATCATGGAACATGTAAACAATTCAAATAATATCTTGAGCTCAATCCATACAAGCGCTTGTTACCATTCTCTCGAAAATTATCCTGATGGCTGCCCTGATTATAATATCACCTGTCCTGGTGACTGCTGGCAGCCCAACACCTCAGGAACAACATTGGCTCAAGTGGATGATTGGCATGTATATGGGATGATATGGAATGAGAACTCCCTAACCTTCTCAATTGATAACCAGCCATTCATGACTGTGAACCGTCCGATTAACTCAAATACACAATCCTGGCCCTTTGATCAGGATTTCTTTCTGATATTAAATCTTGCCATTGGCGGCGATTGGCCTGGAGATCCAGATAACAGCATATTTCCTGTAACTTTTGAAATTGATTATGTAAGAGTTTACGAAGCAGAATGAGAAAAAAACCTGTAATAATAAAAATAGTTCTCTCATTGTTGATTTATTGTCTGGCATGTGAAAAAAGTGCGACGCCAGTGGATAACGAAGCACCAAATATCGAATTAAGTTATTTAGAGGAATATACTTATCAAGCCGTTTCAGGTACAATCAGTATTGAGGCAGTTGTAACTGACAATGAAAATATCTCTTATGTTGAGTTCTATATAATTATAAATGATGAGCATCAGTTATTGGATTCCATCAATGAAACGCCATTTATTTTGGAATGGGACACAGACCAATTTGAAGATTGTAATACGTTTTTGATTTATGCCAAAGTATTTGATGAATCTGATAATAGTAATGTCTCGGATATCCACTTATTTAATGTGGATAATAGCTCAAACACAGATATATCAGTCCAGGTTTGGTTAACTGAAGGAGTTGGTTTACAAAAACTTGAGCCCCAAACTGATCGATACTTTGGTGACAATTGTAATTCCGTGAATGTGGTTGAAGTCAATGATGGCGATATTTACCAGGGAATTGACGGATTTGGTGCTGCTCTCACCCACTCTTCAGCATATCTAATCAATAATTCACCAAACAGGGATTTGATCATAGAAAAATTATTCTCTAAAACGGATGGTATCGGCATTAGTTATATCAGGCTTGCCATGGGTGCATCTGATTTTGTAAACGGATCCCATTTCTCATACGATGATACACCAGGTGATACAGACTTATCAGAATTCTCTATTGATCAGGATAGAGTTGATGTTATTCCTGTTTTAAATGATATTCTGGCAATCAATCCCGATCTAAAAATTGTCGCTTCTCCATGGAGTGCTCCGGGTTGGATGAAAACCACTGGCAGCATGATTGGCGGTCAGCTTTTGTTACAATACTATGAAGTCTATGCAAATTATTTTTTAAAATTTTTACAGGAATATCAGTTAGAGGGTATTTTTATCGAAGCGATAACCGTTCAAAATGAACCAGGTTATACTGGCTGGGATTATCCTGGAATGAGCATGAACAGTCAACAGCAGGCTGCATTTATAAAGAATAACCTTGGACCCACTCTTTTCAATAATGGCCTAAACACTAAAATCCAAATCTTTGATCATAATTGGGGATGGGAGGAAGATGAAAACACTGATGACGATCTTACATCTGGAGCAGATTATGTAATTAGTATATACAATGATCCTGAAGCGGCGCAGTATATCGATGGTTCTGCCTGGCATGGTTATGGTGGAGATGTATATGCGCAAAGTTTAGTGTATTACAGTTATCCTGATAAAAATATTTATTTCACCGAACGCACCAACTCATCATTGTGGGAAGATTGGGATGGCGTCCTTGGTCATATGACAAAATATTATTTTATAAATGTGCTCAATAATTGGTCAAAAAATGTATTGTTATGGAATCTGGTTCTTGAATTTGAAGGTTATGATGAAAATGGCAGTAGCCTATACGGCCCAAATGAGGGCGGCTGTGGAAACTGTACCGGGTTAATAAATATCGTTTATGGTGAATTATTTTACGAAGCAGACTATTATATAACCGGCCATTTTAGTAAATTTGTTGATACCGGTGCTGTAAGAATTGGCACTGATGAAGATGTGGATGATATTGATGCAGTAACATTCCGTAATCCTGATGGCAGTCATGTAATGGTTGCTGTTAATATTGGATATGAGTCAAAAAGTTTTTTCGTCATTTGGAATGATATGAGTTTCTACTATAATCTACCCGGTCAGGGTCTGGTTACATTTAAATGGTAAGATTTTATTTTGTCAACCAATTTATTCAATATACATACAAATAGAAAACTTGTGGAAAGTAATAAGAATATGAAATTTCGTCTATCGGTTATCATTGGTATGGTGATTATCTTCCTTGGTTGGTCAATATCACAAACGGTTATTATAAATGAGGTTATGTCGGCAAATTCTACCATAATAGCTGATGAGGATGGTGACTATTCGGATTGGATTGAACTTTATAATTATGGTGAATCTCCAGTTAATTTGGGTGGATTTGCCTTATCCGATGATGTGGATGAACCAGACAAATGGATACTACCCGATTATCAATTAATTCCCGGTCAGTATCTTCTCATATTTGCATCAGGAAAAAATCGCACCGCTGTAAGCACTCATTGGGAAACCGTCATAAACTGGGGAGATGAATGGAAGTATATTCTTGGCTATTCTGCCCCGCCTGAATTATGGCGTCAAACTGATTTTATCGATGACAATTGGCCTACGGGTCCAAGCGGATTTGGCTATGGTGATGGCGATGATGCCACTATTACCCAACCCATAATATCCGTTTTCATCAGAAACACTTTTAATATTGAATCCATATCGAGTATTCAACAAGCTATTCTGCATATTGATTATGATGATGCCTTTGTTGCGTATTTGAATGGTGTTGAAATTGCCAGGGCAAATATCGGGACTCCTGGAGCATTACCATCATTTGATCAAGGCTCTGATACCTGGCGGGAAGCATTAATGTATTCAGGAGGCCAACCGGAAGCGTATAGTGATGATTGGGCTGAAACATTGCTTCAACAAGGTCAAAATACACTGGCTATAGAAGTACATAATTACAACGCCACTTCTTCAGATTTGTCTTTGATTCCATTTTTTACCCTTGGTATGAATGAAATCCCTGAAAATCCAAATGGAACACCTGAGATACTTGATTTTCAGATGACACCGCTCCATACAAATTTCAATATCTCATCTGATGGAGAAACACTAATCCTCACTTCAGCTGAAGGCATCACCTTGGATAGCCTTGAAACTGGCGATTATCCCGTTGATATTTCTTTCGGTCGATATCCCGATGGAGAAAATAGCTGGATGATATTCACTGAACCAACACCTGGTAGCGAAAACAGTGATATTGGCTATTCTGGGCTTCTATCTGACCCTGTATTTTCCTATCCAGGAGGATTTTATGATAATTCAATAACACTTTCGATCAGCTCTGAATCCCCATCTGCAGTTATTTATTATACCGTTGACGGTTCAGAACCAACTGAGAACTCATATACTTACACCAATCCCTTTAACATTTATACTACTGCAGTAATACGGGCCCGCTCATTCCAACCTGGTTTCATGCCAAGTAACACAATTACCCATTCATTTTTTGTCAATGAAGATACACCACTTACGGTGATATCTTTATCCACCACGCCTGATAATTTCTTTGATTATAATACGGGGATATATGAGATGGGACCGGGTGCATCACAAAGTTTTCCACATTTCGGAGCAAATTTCTGGCAGGATTGGGAAAGACCTATCCATATTGAATTATTTGAAATTGATCGCCAACTAGGATTTAGTTCAGATGCAGGAGTAAAAATATTTGGTGGTTGGAGCAGAGGACTTCCGCAAAAATCAATGTCATTCTTTGCCAGGAGTGAATATGGCGCCAGTCAGTTCAATTATCAATTATTTGATTATCTACCAGTAGATATTTTTGAATCATTTATTATACGGAATGCCGGTAATGACTGGGAATCTTCTATGATGCGTGATGGCATGATGACTACATTAGTGGAGGACGAAGGCATAGACCTTCAAGCCTATCGGCCGGCAGCTGTATATCTTAATGGACAGTACTGGGGATTATACAATATACGTGAAAAAATAAATGAACATTTTGTTGCCTCCCACCATCCTGTAGATCCTGACGATTTGGATCTTCTTGAAGCAGATGCCAATCCAATCAACGGTGATGCCGGGCATTATAATAATATGATAAATTTTCTTAATTCTGAAAATATGAGCCTATCAGAAAATTATGACTATATAACCACTCAAATGGATATTGATGAATTCATCAGTTATGAAATCTCACAAATTTATTTTGACAATCAGGATTGGCCTGGGAATAATATAAAGTTCTGGCGTCCACGATCCGGAGATGGAAAATGGCGATGGATTTTATATGATACTGATTTTGGTTTTGGCATCTGGAATTCAAATGCTTATGCCAATAATACCCTGGCCTTTGCGTTGAATCCCTGGGGTCCGGGATGGCCAAATCCTCCTTGGTCAACATTTCTTTTAAGAAAACTCATGGAAAATCCTACTTTTGAAAATAAATTCATCAACCGCTTTTGCGATCTGTATAATACAATTTTTGATGCTGATCATGTTATCAATCATATAGAAAATGTAATGGAAGTTATCGAACCTGAAATGCCAGACCATTACGCCCGCTGGGGAGGTTCGATGTCTGAATGGTATAGCCGAATTGGTGTAATAAATAATTTTGCCAACCAGCGACTTGGATATATGATGGGTCATTTCATGTCAGAATTTGATCTGGATGATACCGGTCAGATAATCCTGGGAATTACTATCCCTAACTCAGGACAAATAAAAATTAATTCATTGACAATTGACTCCTATCCATGGCAAGGGACATATATTCAAGATGTTGATATTGAACTTACTGCCCTACCGGCAAATGGCTATACCTTTTCTGGTTGGTCAGCAAATTATGGTGCCAACCCAACCATTTATGTCACACCTCAAAATGTAACATCTATTTCAGCTTATTTTGATCCAATACCTGAGTATCAAGAGAATATCGTTATAAATGAAATTAATTACAATTCATCACCTGATGCAGATAGTGGCGATTGGATAGAATTTTATAACAATAGTCCAAACCCCATAAATATTGGCGGCTGGCAATTTAAAGATTCCAATGATGAAAATGTATTTACAATTCCTGAAAATACTTATTTCCAGGAGGACAGTTATTTTCTCCTGGCCCGGGACATGGAAGCATTGCTGCAATTTTTTCCTGATGTTGATAATATTTTTGGTCAATTAGATTTTGGTTTTAGTGGAGCTGGTGAATTACTGCGTCTTTATAACCAGTTTGGTGTTTTAGCAGATTCTGTTAGATATGATGATATTGAACCATGGCCTT
>Ga0233430_1001783_pt1 | contig 27854 bp, 22 predicted proteins | sample SI_118_April2016_2_FD_179883 | JGI IMG/M metagenome (GOLD analysis project Ga0233430, IMG submission 179883) | Seawater microbial communities from Saanich Inlet, British Columbia, Canada - SI_118_April2016_150_MG | ecosystem: Environmental > Aquatic > Marine > Inlet | place: Canada: British... | reverse complement strand
TGAAAATACTTCAGTGATATGCCTTTCTTTTGACCTGCCCTTTGCCCTGAAACGCTTCTGCGGTGCAGAAGGGATAGAAAATGTGCAAACGGGTTCACTATTTCGCAACCTGGATTTTGCAAAGGATTATGGTCTTTTGATTGAAGATGGACCATTAATGGGTTTGACTGCAAGAGCAGTTATTGTCCTGGATGAAAACAACATTGTTTTACATTCTGAGCTGGTTGATGACATTACCCATGAACCCGATTATGAGACAGCTCTTTCAGCCTTGTAAACAAGACAATTCTTTTTATTAATTTTGGCGATATTAGAGTCTGAGTTAATCAAAAGTCTTTTGTGCAGACAAACTTTGATCTTGACTATGGATAACGGCGGCAGTAATAAAAACAATAGGTTTTTATATCTTAAAAGTATAGTGTTCCGCGATCATACAATATTTTAACTTTTAATTATAATATTTGGAGAGATACCATGAAACGTTTATTCAAGTGGCTTTTAATTATCGGCGGTGCCTTTTTAGTCCTGATTATTGCCGCTGTCATTATCATTCCCCAATTTGTTGATATTAACAAGTATAAACCGGTGATAGAACAAAAAGTTGCAGAGGCAACAGGTCGATCTTTTACACTGGGTGACGAAATGGATCTGTCTGTTTTCCCCTGGGTGGGTGTAAAGTTGACTGACCTTCATCTGGGAAACCCGGATGGATACAAACAAAAAGACATGGTATCTGTTCAGAATTTTGAGGTCAGACTCAAGGTGATGCCTCTTTTGTCAAAGAAAATTGAAATTAAAACCTTTGTTCTGGATGGCCCTGTAATTTACCTGGAAAAATTAAAAAGCGGCAAAGCCAATTGGGAAGGATTAGGTAAAACCCGGTCAAAGAAGACAGATAAAAAAATTAAAGAACCATCATCAACAAAGGGATTACCCATTGAGGGTTTGGAGGTGGGCAAGTTTTCCATTACAAATGGGCAAATGATATATGTGGATCAAGGAGCAAATGTTAAAAAGCAGATATCAGACCTGAATTTGACTTTAGATAATATCAGTCTTGAAAATCCAGTGGGAATTTCATTTGCAGCCATGATAGACGGAAAACCGGTTTCCCTTGAGGGAACTGCCGGTCCAATAGGCAAGGAGCCTGGTAAAGGCATTGTTGCAATTGATTTCGTTTTAAAAGTTTTGGAAGAACTTGAGATAAAATTAAAGGGGAATATTATAGATGCTTTGGCCGGTCAGAATTTTGACCTTGAACTTGCCATCTCTTCTTTTTCACCCAGAAAACTTTTTGCAGCGCTTAATCAAAGTTTCCCTGTTCAGACAAAAGATCCAAAAGCATTGAGCGCCCTGTCATTAAAAACAAGTTTAAAAGGGAACCCAACAAGTTTATCCCTGTCCAAAGGAGAGGTTAAGCTGGATGATTCAACAATACTATTTTCAGCTATGGCCAAAGAATTTTTAAAACCCAACCTGAAGTTTGATTTAAAATTGGATGAGATTGATCTTGACCGGTATCTGCCCGAAGCTCCGGCAAAGGCAGAGACACCAAAGGCGTCCCCAAAGGTGGCGGGCAATAAATCTTCAAAAAAAATAGATTATGGTCCTTTAAGAAAACTGGTTCTGGATGGAAAGGTTAAGGTAGACAAATTAAAGGCCCATGAAGCAATAGTTGAAAAGGTTGATATACATATCCTTGCAAAAAAAGGCATTATCACCATTGATCCTTTGGGATTAAATTTATACCAGGGAAGTGTTGCATCAAAATTTGTGGTCAATGTTCAAAAAAATACCCCCAGAACAAAAGTGACTTTGGATGCCAAGGGTATTCAGGTAGGACCCTTGATGAAAGATACCCTTGAAAAAGAATTGATTGATGGAACTTTGCAAAGCAAGTTAGGACTATCAATGACAGGTGAAACGCCTGATATGATCAGGAAGACACTGACAGGACAAGGAGAGGTTCTGTTTACTGATGGTGCGATTATAGGTTTTGATCTTGCCGGTATGGTGCGAAATGTGGGAGGCAAGTTAGGATTAGGGGAAAAGGTAAAAGAAAAACCGAGAACTGATTTCGCAGAATTAAAAATTCCCTTCACTGCAAAGAATGGCCTTATCAACATTGACGGAACCAGTATGCTTTCTCCTTTGGTGAGAGTGATTGCAAAAGGAAATGTCAATCTTGTAAAAGAACTGCTTGATTTAAGGGTGGAGCCCAAATTTGTTGCCACTCTGAAAGGCCAGGGGGATTCAAAACAAAGATCGGGTTTGATGGTACCTGTTCTGATTACTGGCGCATTTACATCTCCTAAAATCCGTCCTGACCTTGCAGGCATGATTGGCGGGCAGGGTCTTCCAAGTGCTGAAGGGTTAAAGCAGGTATTGGGTACAAAAGCAGGTTCGACAGAAAAAATTGAATCTGTTACAAAAGATGTAAAAAAGACGCTTAAGGGCCTGCTACCTGGTTTTACTAAATAAATAGTGTGGGGTCAGGCCTGCATAGTTGCATTTATTGAAAAATAAACGCAACTATGCAGGCCTGACCCCTGGAATGAAATAATGGAGGGGGAAAATGAAGAATTTAAATATTAAATTTTTAGGGACGATACAGATTGTCACAATTGTCTTACTCATATTATCAGCACAGGTTTTTGCAGGGAATTCCTGGCTAAACAAAGGGAGCGACCTTTTAAAATCAATTGGGGGAGGGCAAAAAGTAGGCGCTCTGTCCACTGAAGAAATTGGTGCCGGGCTAAAAGAAGCTCTCAGGGTTGGGTCGGATAATGTTGTGAAACAATTGGGGACAACAGATGGGTTTAACACAGATTCAAACATCCATATCCCCTTGCCGGGAAGCCTTAATAAAGTAAAATCCATGTTAAGTAAGGTGGGCCTGTCTTCTTTGTTTGAAGATCTTGAATTAAAACTGAACAGGGCGGCAGAGGTTGCAACACCAAAGGCAAAGCAATTATTTTCAAACGCCATTAAAAGTTTGACAATGGAGGATGTGAAAGGGATCTATAACGGACCGGATGATGCGGCAACACAGTATTTTAAAGGAAAGATGTCACCGGATCTTTCCAATGAAATGAGACCTGTGATTGAAGAGAGTCTGTCCCAGGTCGGTGCGGTAAGATCCTATGACAATATGATGAAACAATACAAAAGCATTCCTTTTGTTCCGGATGTAAAAGCAGATCTTACAGATCATGTGGTTGAAAAGGGAATGGACGGTATCTTTTATTATATGGCAAAGGAAGAGGCGGCTATAAGGCAAAATCCGGTTAAGAGAACCACTGAGCTTTTAAAAAAAGTTTTTACTAAATAGTGCAATTTTTGTGGGGTCATAATCATCATTCGTGGGGTCAGGCTTGTATAGTTGCGTTTATTTTTCAATAAACGCAACTATACAAGCCTGACCCCACCGCGATGCGCAACTATGCAAGCCTGACCCCACCTACGATGGAGGTAATTTATGGATGTAACTTTTTATGGCGCAGCAGGCGAAGTGACAGGATCAATGCATCTTCTTGATACTGGTAAAGATCAAATCCTCTTTGATTGCGGTATGTTCCAGGGCAGGCGAAAAGAAAGTAAAGAAAAAAATAAAATCTTTCCCATTGACCAAAGCAAGATTACAAATATGATTCTATCCCATGCCCATATTGATCATTCAGGTCGTATTCCTGTTTTAACCGCCAATGGTTTTTCAGGCCGCATTATTACAACCCGGCCAACAGCGGATGCCCTGGATTATATGTTGATGGACAGCGGGCATATTCAGGAATCAGATGCACAATACCTGAATTATAAGTCACTCAGATCCTTTTTGCGCCAATTGGAACAAAACAATGTAAAGCAGGAGATTTCTAATAAACAAAGAAATAGTATCAAAAAAATGTTGAAAAAGAATGCTTATGAACTCAACGTTGATGTTATTCATAAGCTTCAAAAACAGTATGAACTAGATATTGTTACTCCTCTTTATACCATGAATGAGGCAAGACAATCTCTTGGCTTTATTGATGGATATCCCTTTAACTTTCCTGTGACCATTGGTGAAAATACCACGGTAAAGTTCTATGTAGCAGGTCATATCCTTGGATCAGCTTTTTCAGTTGTGACAATTAAAAGGGATGATAAAATCTTTAAGATTCTGTATACGGGTGATGTGGGAAGGTTTGGCAAACCAATATTAAAAGATCCAACCCTGACCTTTGACGAAGAAGACAGGGACATTGATCTGTTTATTACGGAAAGTACCTATGGCGATAGAGAGCATGAGCCGGTTGAAGACCTGGGATCGAGATTGAAAAAAGTTTTGAATGATACATTTGAAAGAGGGGGGTCTGTGATTATTCCTTCCTTTGCTTTTGGCAGAACTCAGGAGCTGATTTATATTCTTCATGAGCTTTATGATAAAAAAGAGGTGCCAAGACATCCAATATATGTTGACAGCCCTTTGGCATCCAATCTTACCAAAGTGTTTGGTGAGCACCCGGAAACCTATGACAAGGAAACACATCAAACATTTCTTGAAAAGGGAAAAAATCCATTTCAGTTTGATAAAATTAAGTTTGTTCAAACAGTGGAAGAATCCATGCGGTTGACCCAGGACAGCTCTTCCTCACATGTGGTGATATCAGCTTCCGGAATGTGTGAGGCAGGAAGGATACTGCACCATCTTAGATATAGGGTTCATGATTCGAAAAATACCATTCTGCTGGTGGGATATATGGCCGAAAATACATTGGGCAGGCGGATTCAGGATCTGGGTGCCCAAAGCCTTGACTCAGGGGAAAATGGAGAAGTGCCTGAAATAAAGATATTGGGAAAAACCTATCCTCTGCATGCAAAAGTTGAAAAAATAGGCGGATTCAGTGCCCATGCAGACAAGCATGAACTTGAAAAAATTATAAGTAAATCAAATCTTCGAATAAAGAAAATCGGTATTGTACATGGAGAAGAGTCTCAAAGCGCTGCCTTTGCAAAGCATCTTAAGCAAAAAGGCTATGAAACAATTATCCCTAAGCCCGGAGACAAGATAAGCTTATAAATTATTTTTTACCATTGCTTTTTTTTTTATTATGATGGTATGAACGATGTTCAGGGATTAGGTTAAAAGGGCCAGGTTAATTTTTATTCAAATGGAGGCAGGTTGGAGTTTAAAAAATATCAACTATATCCAAGAGTGTACGATGATCTGAAAAAAAGATCTACCATTGGTATCGTTTTTTACCTGACAACTGCCTGTATTGTTCTGTTCACGGACAACTATTATCTCCGCCATCCTGAATTTTCCAATCCTTTTTTATTTTCACTTTCAGGGATTTGCCTGTTAAGGTTATTTCATCTGTACTTTGCACAATGGCTACAGCCAAAATTTGAAAAATTCAATAATCATATTTTCATCTTCAGCATTGCAGTTACAGCACTAATCTGGGGGATCGGGTTTGCAAAATTTATGATCCAGGATGGAGAGCTAAGCGCAACTCTTTTAATGACGATGTGTACCATTGGCCTTTGTGCTGGAGGTGCAGTGGCATTTGTCCCGGATTTAAAATTGTCCATTTTCTTTAGTTTTTTCATGCTGGTGCCGGCCATGGGGATAATGATTTTTTATCAAATGAATATGCCCCTGGTGATTTCTCTGGGCATTTTTTTTGTTTACCTTTGTTTTATAGCTCAAAGGGGGAACAGTGAATATTGGGATGCCCTTGAAAATGAATATCTGCTGGAAGAAAAATCAATAGCCCTTGAAAAGATAAGTCGGATCGATGACCTGACAAAGATTTACAACAGGCGATATTTTGATGAGGCTCTTTCTTTTGAATGGAGCCGTTCTGTCAGGCTGCATACCCCTATATCTATTATTATGTTTGATATTGATGATTTTAAACGAATCAATGATCAGTATGGTCATCTGGCAGGGGATCAATATCTAACTGCCACAGCAAATATGATTAAAAAGGTTTTTAAACGTGAGACAGATATCGTAGCCCGTTATGGTGGTGATGAATTCATTTGTCTCATACCCAACACACCTCTGGAAAATGTCTGTATGATGGCTGAAACAGTTCGGTTAGAGATAGAGGCATTCCATTTGGAATTTGAAGGTCAAACCATTCAGGCCAGTATCAGCTCCGGAGCTGCAATCTGTGTTCCCGGTCCAAAGGAAAATTCCAACTCCTTGATTTCAAAAGCAGATAAAGCTCTTTATAATTCCAAAACAAACGGTCGGAATAAAGTGACAGGAAATAGCTGATTTCGTATTTTTTCTTTGCAAGCATCCATATAGAATGAACTATCAAACACTATTTACCAAAAGGACACGAAGAATATAATTGGACACAAATAATTTGTCTGACAAAATAGTATGGTCAACATGCAATGTAAACTGCGGTAGCAGGTGTCCTGTAAGACTGCATGTGAAAAATGGCATAGTTGTAAGGGTAGAGAGCGATCATACCAAGGAAGATGCCTTAGGAACCCAGCAGATTCGGGCATGTCTTCGAGGCAGAGGACTCAGGAAGTGGATCTATTCTCCTGAAAGGCTCTTATACCCTATGAAGCGGATCGGCAAAAGGGGTGAAGGTAAATTTGCGCGCATCTCCTGGAGTGCAGCCTTTGATTTAATCGCTTCCAAGCTCAAATATATAATTGATAAATACGGCAATGAAGCGATTTATCGCAACTATGGGACAGGGAATCTGGGAGGCGTTGTCTCTCACTACAACCAGATTGAAAAGCTGATGAATGTTTTGGGTGGCAAACTCAATTATCATAATTCATACAGTACTGCACAAATTTTTCAAGCCATGACTTATCTTTATGGTAAAACCGACACTGGAAATTATATCAGCGATATTGTTAACAGCAAGCTGGTTGTGCTGTTTGGGAACAATGCAGCTGAAACCCGGATGAGCGGTGGTGGAATAGTAAGAGATCTGGTATTAGCCAAAAAACAGAGCAAGGCAAAAGTCATTGTAATAGATCCATTATATACAGACACTGCAGCAGGATTTGCCGATGAATGGATACCATTGAGACCCGGTACTGATGCAGCCCTGGCAGCTGGGATTGCCCACGTGCTGATCATGAACGATATGGTGGATATAGATTTTTTGAATCGCTATACCCTGGGATATGATAAATCAACCATGCCAAAAGACATCCCCAAAGGTAATAGTTATAAAGACTATATCCTGGGTTTTGGAGAGGACACAACACCAAAGACTCCTGAATGGGCCGCTGCCATCACTGGCATCCCTGCCAAACGGATAGTAAAGCTGGCTTATGAAATAGGTTCCATTAAGCCTGTATACATAGCCCAGGGGTGGGGGCCCCAGCGTCATGCCAATGGCGAACAGACAGCAAGAGCCATCTGCATGCTGCCGATTCTGACAGGAAATGTGGGTATAAAGGGTGGCAACAGCGGAGATCGTGAAGCCTCCTTTGGCATTGACTGGCCAACAATTGCTGTAGGTGAAAATCCTGTTAAGACATCTATACCCTGTTTTCTATGGACAAAGGCCATTGAAAATCCCACTGATTTTACAGCCTTGAACAGCGGACTTCAGGGTAAAAAGAAACTGGAAGTACCCATTAAATTTCTTTGGTGTTTTGCAAGCAATGCGCTCATTAATCAACATTCTGACATTAATCGTACCCACGCCATCCTCCAGGATGAATCCAAGTGTGAAATGATCGTTTTGATAGAGAATGTGATGTCCACAAGTGCAAAGTATGCCGATATCCTACTCCCTGGAACAAGCAGTTTTGAAGAACGGGATCTGGCCTATCAGGGGTATGCAGTAGAAATGGGTGCACTCATGATAAGGGAAAAGGCCATTGAACCCATGGGTGAATGCCGGACCATATTTGATATCTGTGCAGGGGTTGCACGAAAAATGGGCAAAGAAAAAGATTTTTCAAATGGGTTGGATCATGACCAATGGGTCGAAGAAATGTATCATCAATGCCGCAAAATAAAACCCCAACTGCCGGAAGATTTTTCAAAGGCTCTTGAAAAAGGCCTGTACAAATGGCCTCGAAGCGGTAAGTCTTTTGTTGGCCTTGCATCCTTTAGAAAAAATCCTGAAAAATATCCTTTGAATACACCATCCGGTAAAATAGAAATTTTTTCCAGGCTTCTTTGGCAAATGGCTCAAACATGGCAATTGCCTGAGGGAGATTCTATCCGTGCCTTGCCTGAATATCATCCCACCTGGGGTATTCCCGGTATTCCCGGCAAAACAGATGAGGCCTTGTATCCCCTCCAATTAGTGGGGCATCATTTTAAGCAACGTACCCATTCGACCTATGGAAACAATGAATGGCTTAATGAGGCATCACCCCAGACGCTCTGGATAAATTCTCTGGACGCAAAACCCCGTGGCATTGAGCATGGCGATCTTGTAAAAGTCTTCAATGATATGGGTGCTACCCTTGTCCGTGCCAAGGTTACTCCCCGCATAATGCCAGGGGTGCTGTCTTTGCCCCAGGGGGCATGGTATAAACCGGATAAGGAAGGGATTGATCAAGGTGGTTGCATCAATACACTGACAAGTCAACGACCTAGTCCCATTGCAAAAGGCAACCCCCAGCACACCAATCTTGTACAGGTGGTCAAGGAAAAATAAAATGTAACTATTCAGCTCTTATGTTTGAAACCGCCCTATCTGATGGATATTTGTTTCGATGCTAAACGCTTAACCTCCTGCAAATATCCATCAGACAGGGCTTTGAGATAAAGTCTTTTAACGGGCTAAACAATTACAATAAATTAAGGAAAAACAAAATAATGATTAAAACCCCGGCCTTTTTTATTGATATGCAGATCTGTACAGGTTGCAAAACCTGCATGGTAGCCTGTAAAGATAAAAATGATCTGGATTCCGGCTTAAGATGGCGCAGGGTGTATGAGTTTTGTGGTGGAGACTGGGTTGTAAGATCTAATGGAACGTTTACCCAGGATATTTTTGCATATTATATTTCCATGGGCTGTAACCACTGCCAGGATCCTGTCTGCGTTAACGTATGCCCAAGTTGTGCAATGCATAAGGACGCGTCTGGTATTGTTTTGATAGATTCAAAAAAATGTGTGGGGTGCCGCTATTGTGAGTGGGTCTGTCCATATTCAGCCCCTCAATTTGATTATACAAATGGTATCATGACCAAATGCGATTTCTGTCAATCCCAAATTCAGGAAGGCAGGGAACCTTGCTGTGTGGAGGCCTGTCCCACCCATGCCCTTTTATTTGGTGACTATGACGAATTGATAGCGCTTCATGGCAAAAAAGGCATTATCGCCCCTCTGCCATCACCTGAAATCACTTGCCCAAACCTGGTAATCGTGCCCCCCAAACAAGATAAATTACCGGACTATAACAAAGGATTGATTCAAAATCCGGAAGAGGTGAAGGATGAATAATTTAAGCCTTATCATTTTTACAATATTGATTCAAACCTCTGTGGGAATTTTCTCGACAACCCTATTTAATATCTGGATAAACAAAAAAGAAATGATAGATATTTCCTTGATCATTTTATCAACATGCCTGGGATTGATTATCTTAGGTTTGATATCAGCAATGGTTCATTTAGGAAATCCCAGAAACGCACCTTATGCAGTATCAAATATTACCCATTCCTGGCTTAGCCGGGAAATTGTCACAATAAATCTATTTGCAGTGAGTATTGTGCTGTTATGGATAGTTACATTTGCAGATTTTCAAAAAGGACTTTTCCTTATTGAGACAGTTTCTTTAATCCTCGGGATATCAACTATTTTTACGATGAGCCGGGTCTATAGATTAAAGGTCGTACCTGTCTGGGACTCTATTGCCACACCAATGGATTTTTTTGGAACGGCTTTGTTAGCCGGTTCTGTTGCATCGGCTGTATTAAATTGGGTAATTTCAGATAAAGTTTATTCACCCTGTTTGACCTTTTTGATATTTTCAGGTTTTGGATTGTGTTTAAAAATTGCTTCCATATTTACTACAATATCAATACAACACAGTTCAAAAACTCTGTTCTGGTATGCATCCCTGCGAAATAAATTCAAAGGTCAAACGTTAGCACATGTTTTTCGAGCAGGCGTATATATAACCGGGGTGGCTTTATTTGCAGCCGCAAATATTGGCTTGACGGATCAATCCACAATTTTTTTGCTGATCTCTTTTTGTATTATCACGTTAACTGAAATCTGGAATCGTTTTTGTTTTTATGATTCTTTTTGCCGATTGGGGCTGTAAGGTAATTGCTGATTTCATTTGCGGTCCTTAGCATTATTTATGTTGACCTTAAAGCCCATGAATTAAATTTGAATAATGCATTTGTATAAAAAAGGTAAACCATGAAAATAGAAAAGTCACATAAGATTGGTTTTTTTGATATCGATTCTCAGTTTAAATTAAGGGTTCAGTCTGCTGCCCGGTTTTTTCAGGAAATGGCAACCCTGCATTCAACAAAAATCGGAGCCGGGTCGGATGTATTGTTTGAAAAAGGGGTGATATGGTTTTTACATCGTTTGGAAATCGAGTTTTTCAGATACCCATCTCTTGGCGAGGACATTAAGGTTAGCACCTGGTCAAGGGGGTTTAAAAGGTTTAAAGGATTCAGGGAGTATCATATACATTCATCTCTGGGTGATATTGCAAGGGGATCAAGTGTCTGGCTTTTTTTTGATTTCAAGCGAAAGAGGATTTCAAAAGTACCTGTTCAGATTTCAGATCTTTATGAAATTGAACATGAGAAATGGTTTAACAAGGAAATTAATGACTGGCAGCCCTGCGGAAAGATTGATCCTGACCAACAAATGGATATCAGCCTGAGATATTCTGACTTTGATATGAACGGTCATGTGAACAATACAATTTACCTGGGATTTTTAGAAACGCTGTACCATAAAACCATAAACAGCAATTCAAAACCGATCAAGAATATTAAAATCAGGTTTAACCGTGAAATCGGCAGTGGCAAAGACAATATTAGAGCAGGCTGGTACAAGGCGAATGGTGTGTATCAATGCAATATATTTGATGATTCAACCCTGTATGCTGATGCAGAAATCATTCCCATGTATTGATAAGCTGGATTGAAAAGCAAATTTAGCAAAGGAGTAAAACATGGGGCAAAGATTTAAGATTTTGGTAAAAGATTTGAGCAAAAAATATCCCCTGGGTCTGTTTGACTTTGAAGATACATCAAAACTGGAACCTTTAGACAGCATTATTGGTCAGAAGCGAGCTGTTGAAGCCATTGATTTTGGGTTGAATATGAAGGGTCCGGAATACAATATTTTTGTGACAGGCCTGGAAGGCACAGGTAAATCAACCATTATCAACAAGCTCGTTTGCGAGCATGCTAAAAACCATGAAACATCAGAAGACCTTTGCCTGGTAAATAATTTTGAAGATGAGTATTGTCCGGTTGTAATTGAAATGCCTGCAGGTTCGGCCGTCTATTTCAGTCAAAGCATGATCCGGTTTATTGAAGTACTAAAGACCAAAATTCTTGAAATTTTTGAAACATCATCTTTTCGGGATGATCAGACAAAAATTAACAAAGAATATTCAAACCGACAAAAAGAGTTGTTTGAGACTGTTGAACATCTTGCTAAAAGCAAAGGGTTATTAATCGTCAGGATTGAAGGCGATTATAAGGTTGTCCCGGTCTTAGAAGGCCAGCCCATGTCCAATGAAGAGTATCTATCCCTTGATGAGGCAGCACGACAACAAATTGATGCTAAAGCTGTGCCCATTGAAGAAAAACTTGCCCAAGCTGTTTTGGAAATAAATAGGCTTGGGGATGAAATAAAGATTGTTTTAAAAGAACTTATAGCCTCAATAACAGAACAGCTTATTTCAGAACAGATTGATCCTGTAAGATATTATTTCAGAGACTGCAAAGATATTCAAACATATCTGAAAAAGGTTAAAGAGGATATTATTGATAATATTGCAATGTTCCTTGGGGTTAAAAACCATGAGGATGATGAAGGCAAAAAGTTTTTGGAAATGACAGGTTCTCTTATGAAAAGATATCAGGTTAATGTCCTGGTGGATCGAAGACGGGACAAAGGTGCACCCGTTGTATTTGAGCCAAATCCAAGCTTTCAGAATCTTTTTGGTAAAATTGAAAAAAAACCGGTTATGGGAGCATTTGCAACTGATTTTACCATGGTTCAGGCCGGTTCTCTGTTAAAAGCCAATAAAGGCTATCTTATCCTGAATATTGAACCGCTTTTAATGAATCCTTCAGTGTGGGAATCTTTAAAAAGAACGCTTAAGGACTCTTTGCTTCGTATTGAAGATATGCCTGACCAGGCAGATTACGGCATGCCTTCATTAAAGCCTGCTCCCATACCATTAAAGGTTAAAGTAATCCTTGTGGGAGGGTATGAACCCTTTCGAATTTTGCAGAGCACTGATTTAAGATTTAACAAGATATTTAAGGTCAGAGCGGATTTTGATTATGAGACCGGACAAACCAATGAGAATATTTACAATTATGCCAGGTTTATTGCCCATGTCTGCAAAGAAGAAAATCTCTTAAGTTTTTCCCCGGATGGTGTGTGGGCTGTTATTGAATATGGAAGCAGGATGGTTGCCGACAGGCAAAAACTCTCCCTTAGATTTGGTCAGATATTAGGTGTTTTAAAAGAAGCTGATTATTGGGCAAAAAAAGATAATGCTCCTGTGGTTTCTAAAGAATATGTGATCCAGGCACAAAGCCAGCACAGGTTTCGTCATAACCTTTACGAAGAAAAAATTTTAGAGCAGTTTGATGATCTTTCTGTTCTTCTTGACGTAAAAGGTCAGGTTACAGGCCAGGTGAATGCTCTTGCCGTTTATGATATGGGTGAAATCTCTTTTGGAAGACCAACAAGGATAACAGCAGAATCCTATATGGGTACTCCAGGGATCGTTAATGTTGAACATGAATCTGATCTTTCGGGTCAGACCCATGATAAAGGGGTGATGATTATAGCCGGTTTTCTTGGCAGAATGTTTGCACAAAATTATCCCCTAAGTGTTAGTATCAGTATTACTTTTGAGCAAAGCTATGATGGGATTGACGGTGACAGCGCTTCTTCTACAGAGTTGTATGCAGTGCTTTCAAGTCTTTCTGACATCCCCATTCGTCAGGAAATAGCTGTAACTGGCTCTGTAAATCAAAAGGGTGAAATCCAGGCTATTGGCGGTGTAAATGAAAAAATTGAAGGTTTTTATGATATATGTGTCAAAAAAGGGCTCACCAAAACCCAGGGGGTCATGATTCCCTCTTCAAATGTGAAAAATCTTGTTTTAAGACGTGATGTGCTCAAGGCCATAGAGAAAAAACAATTCCATATTTATAAGGTTGGCACAATTGAAGAGGGGATCCAAGTTCTTACAGGGGTCAGTGCAGGGCAACCCGATTCAAACTTTTCTTATCCTGAAAATACTGTTTTTGGTAAGACTCAGGAAAAACTGAAAAAATACCATAAGTTATCCATGCAATATGGGAAATAAATGGCTTGTTAATTGTTTTGCATTTTGTTAATGGAAAAGCACTTTTGTTGACATGACAATTATAGAGTAAATAGTCCTTGACCGGAGGAGTTGTTTTATGGGCCAAAAAAAACCATTGATCCTGGCTGTGGATGATAATCCTCAGAATCTTCAATTCCTGGGCAAACTGCTTTCGGATAACGGGTATGAAGTGGGTATGGCCCAAAATGGGCAGCAGGCTTTGAATTTTGTAAAAAAAAATAACCCTGATCTTATTTTGCTGGATATCATGATGCCGGATATGGATGGGTATGAAGTGTGCGAACGAATAAAAAAAGATTTTTTTTCTCAACAAATCCCAATTATTTTTCTTACAGCAATGACGGGGTCACAAGATATTATAAAAGGGTTTGACAAAGGGGGTGTGGATTATGTCACCAAACCTTTTAACTCCGCTGAATTGCTGGCAAGAATAAAAACCCATATTGAAATCAGAATACTAAGGGGACTTCTTCCCATGTGTTCCAAGTGTAAGAAAATAAGAGATGATGAAGGGTTTTGGAAACAGGTGGATTCATACATTGAGGAACATTCCCAGGTTATATTCGCCCAGGGCATCTGTCCTGATTGTCTAACAAATCTTTACGGGGATAAAGACTGGTTTAGAAAATAAAAAATAAGGCAACCCTATATTGCTTTTTTAAAGAGATTGCTTTTTTAAAGGATTGCCTTATCTTAACGACATAGTGTGTACCGGGAATTTACAGTTTCAGGTTCAATACTAAATATAAAAATTAATAAAACCATTGGGAGTATATATGAGCAAAGTAATAGCAATGTCCGGCAAGGGTGGAGTAGGGAAAACAACGGTTTCAGCACTTGTAATGAGATATTTTACAAAACGCAAAAATGACCCGCTTCTTGCCATAGATGCAGATCCGAATAGTAATCTGGGGGAAACCCTGGGGCTTAATATTGAAAAAACAGTAGGTGATATCCGTGAAAATTTTATGAAAGATCCCCAGGGTGTTCCCTCTGGTATGGATAAAATGCTGTATCTTGAAATGCTCATGAACCAGGTATTAATAGAGGAGAAAGCCTTTGATCTTCTGGTCATGGGCCGTCAGGAAGGTCAGGGATGTTATTGCATGGTCAATAATATTCTTAATCGGTTTGCCGAAGAACTGGAAAGCAATTATAAGTATCTTCTCGTGGATAATGAAGCCGGGATGGAGCATTTAAGCCGCCGAACAAGTGGGAAAGTGGATATTCTTCTCATGGTCACAGACTATGCCCTAAGGGGTTTGAGGGCTGTTGGAAGAATTAATGAAATGCTGGGTGAACTCAAGCTGGATGTAAAGCATAAGGGTTTGATTGTTAATAGGGCACCAAAAAACTTAAGCAAAGCCTTTTTAGATGAGGTAGAAAGTATTGGAGTCCCAATATTGTGCACAATACCGGATGACAATAATCTTCTTGAGTTTGACATGGAAAGAAGATCTCTTATTGAACTGGAAGATGATTCTCCGGCAGTTGTAGCCATAGATCAGATGATGGAAAAGGTCAAAGGAATATTGGGTTAAGTATGGGGTATGTATTTGATTTTAAAGATGCAGGATTATATGATGCCGGGTTTGACCAGGCAAAAAACAGGTATTGTCTGGATCTTGAAATTAAATTATTGATGGATTTTTTGTCCCTGCATAAAGGACAGAGAATCCTTGATATAGGCTGCGGAACCGGAATCAGCCTTGAACCCCTGTTGGACAAAGGGTTAAATCTGACAGGGTTGGACCCGTCCCAGTATATGCTGGACATTGCATCAAAAAGGTTTGACACAAAGGTTGATCTTCACCGGGGTGTGGCTGAGGATCTTCCCTTTGATGACAATTCCTTTGATTCTGCATTTTTTTTTACAAGCCTTGAGTTTTCCGACCGTCCTGCCAAAGCAATTGAAGAAGCATGCAGGGTTGCAAAAGATTCAGTTGTTCTATGTGTTTTAAATCGACATGCGCCATTAAATCTGGTTCGTCGGTTTAAAAGTTTTTTTGTGCCCAATATTTATACCCATGCCCATTTTTTCAGTATCTGGGAACTTAAACAGATTTTGTATGCCATTCTGGGACATGTTCCTGTGAAATGGAAGACAACTCTGCAATTTCCCTTTGCCTGCGGAAAGATAGCCGGATTTGTGGAAAACTTTCAAATTGTTCAAAAATCATTTTTTGGGACTCTCATCGTCATGAGGATCAAACCTGTACCCAAATTTAGAACCAAACCATTATTGTTGGAGCTTAGAAAGCAAAAAGGTTATAATCCTGCATCTGGATTGGCCACACGAATGAGGCAGTAAAAATGGAAACCCTGATATATAAGAAATTAAAAAAAAAGACAGTAAAATGTCAAATCTGTAATCATTTCTGCGTTATTAAAGAAGGGGAAAAAGGAATCTGCTCGGTTCGTGAAAATCAAGGGGGCAAGCTTTATTCCCTTGTATATTCAAAATTGATTGCAACCAGCGTAGACCCCATAGAAAAAAAGCCTTTGTTCCATTTAAAGCCGGGATCATTTTCTTATTCCATTGCCACTGTAGGGTGTAATTTTAAATGCGCTTTTTGTCAAAATTCCAATATTGCCCAGATGCCACAAGATCACAGCGGGATGATCCAGGGAAAAAATTTATCTCCGGAATCTATAGTCAAAAAAGCAATAAAAACGGGTTGCAAAAGCATTTCATATACATATACAGAACCCACCATTTTTTTTGAACTGGCCCTTGAAACAGCCAGACTTGCTAAAAAGGAAGGACTTTTAAATATTTTTGTCACCAATGGTTACATGAGCAAAGAGGTTCTTGAAAACCTTTCCCCTTATCTTGATGCAGCCAATGTGGATTTGAAAGCATTTAATGACAGGTTTTATCAGACCTATTGCAAGGCAAGGCTTGAACCGGTTAAGAAAAACATTAAAATGATGAAAGATATGGGAATCCTGGTGGAAATAACCACCCTTCTTATCCCCGGCTTGAATGATGATGAAAATGAAATTTGTGCAATGGCAGACTATATTGCCAATGATCTGGGCAGGCAAACACCCTGGCATATTTCAAGATTTCATCCCAGTTATAATATGAAGGACAGATCTGCAACCCCTGTTTTATCTCTGGAAAAGGCCTATGAAGCAGGTAAGGCATCCGGCCTTTTTTATGTTTATATCGGGAATGTTCCAGGCCAGTCCTGGGAAAATACGTATTGCCATTCCTGTAATGAACTTTTAGTGAAAAGATATGGTTATCAGGTGGAAAATTATATGCCTGAAGGTGGCAAATGCCCTGAATGTAATGCCATTGCATATGGAATATATTGAGATATGAGTATGGAGATAAATAGGGTCGGTTTAATCACCCTTTTGAAAAATAAGATACGGGTTTACGGGAAGATGATTAAGTTTTCCCATACCATTTTTGCCCTGCCTTTTGCATTGTCTGCAGTAGTAATGGCATGGGAAAATCATTCACTTTTTTTGTCGGATTTTTTCTGGATACTAACGGCCATGGTGGGAGCAAGATCCGCTGCTATGGGATTTAACCGGATTGTGGATGCAGATATAGATCTTAAAAATGAGCGGACAGCCATAAGGGAAATTCCTTCAGGATTATTGTCAAAAAAGGAAGCTTTTTTCTTTGTCATACTATCTTGCGTGGTCTTTGTTTTCAGTGCAGCAATGTTGTCGCGTCTTTGTTTAATACTGTCCATTCCCGTATTAATTTTTTTATTGTTTTATTCCTATACCAAGCGGTTTACAAAATATTGTCATATTTATCTTGGATTTGCCATCAGTCTTGCCCCCATAGGCGCATGGGTGGCTATTACCGGGACTCTTGAATGGAGTATTATTTTTTTAAGTTTTTCTCTTATGACGTATATTGCAGGTTTTGATATCCTCTATGCATGCCAGGACATTGATTTTGATCAAAGCCAGGGTCTTTTTTCTTTGCCTTCAAAAATTGGACCCAAAAAAGCTATGCAAATTTCTTCGGTGCTCCATGTGGCCACCTTTGTTTTTTTGTTTGTCATGTATCTTTCCTTTGATATGCACCCTGTTTTCCTTTTGTTTTTAGGGATCATAGGACTCCTTTTGATAGCAGAGCATAAATTGGTGACACCTGATAATTTAAAACATATTAATATTGCATTTTTCCACGTGAATTCAGTCATTTCAGTTCTTCTTTTTATGGGCGTGCTGATACAGGGCTTTTTTTGATGAAAAATAAAAATCCTGTATTTTATCTCATCAGATCATCTATCCATTTTATCTTGGGCTTTTTATCATGAAGGAAATATTGAGTCATCTAAAAGATAAAAAAAGTCTTTGGTTTATTATTGATACCCTTAAGAAAAATGGATTCCAGGCCTATATTGCAGGGGGTGCAGTAAGGGATATCCTTTTGCATAAAAAACCAGAGGATATTGATATCCTGACCCATGCATCAATTTTAGAGTTAAGATCCATTTTTCAGGGGCAAAAATTTAAAACCATGGGGAAAGCGTTTCCCATTTGCATGGTAAACGGCATTGAAATCTCTTCTGGTCGGGCAAAATTTGATCTGAAAAATTTTCCTGAATCAGATCTGGCCCAAAGAGATTTTACAATCAATTCAATGGCCTTTGACCCAATATCAAAAAAAATTATTGATCCCTTTAATGGGAAAAAAGATCTTGAAGATGCCGTAATAAGATTTACAAAAGATCCTGAAAAAAGAATTGTTGAAGATCCTGCCAGAATGATAAGGGCCTGCAGGTTTGCAGCCTTGATAAACGGATCTTTTTCTCTTTCTTCCCTTGAGCTTATTCTTGCCTGCAAGGATAAGCTTGAACCATTGGTTGCAAAAGAAAGAATCCTTGGTGAAATTATAAAGGCAATGAGATTAAAAAGGCCTTCCCTGTTTTTTAAGGCATTAAAAAAGACAGGGCTGTTGTCTAAAATTTTTCCAAGCCTTGATCGATGCCATGACCTGGAAGGCGGTCCTCATCATGGTGAGACTGTTTTTGAGCATTGCATGATAGTAGGAGATGCCCTGCCAAAAAACCTTCCTGTTTTAAGGCTTGCAGGATTTTTACATGATGTGGGCAAATTTGATGCTGCAAAAAAAACTGCTGGCAAATTGACATTTTTAGGTCATGAAAATGAGACTAAGGCTTTGACCCATGATCTTGCAAGATTAAGGTTTTCAGTTAAAGATATCACCTATATCTTGTCTTTGATTAAACTCCATATGAGACCTTTGACCGAAAAGACCACTCCGAAAGCTGTTAGAAAACTTCTCTGGGCCCTGAATGAATCAGGAAAATCAGGACTTGATTACCGGGATTTCATGCGCATGAGGATCGCAGACAAAAAAGGTAATTTGTCTAAAAGTCCCTATACGATTTCCCAAATTCGGTTCAGGTTGGAAAAACTGTTTGCCCAGATGACCGAGCAAACCGCTTTTCAGATGAAACATCTTAAGATCACGGGTGCTGATATTATTCAAATCCTGGGGATTGCACCCGGGCCTGATGTAGGTAAAATAAAGCAAAAGCTGTTTGAAATGGTATTAGATGATCCAGCAAAGAATAATTATAATGATTTAAAAGAGCGATGCCTATCCTTGCAAATAAAAAAATAATTCTCATACTCGGATGCATGACCATTTTTTTCCCTGGTGCTTTTGTTTTTGGCTTCCCAGGTGTTATGGCTTCAGAATGGCAGACACTTTTTGCTGTGAATAAGGCGCAAATAGGACGATTAATGTTTTTTATTCTGGCAGGAACAGGATTCTCAATGATTCTGGCCGGTAAACTGCAGGAAAAAATCGCCGGCAACTTAATTATTTTTACCGGCAGTTTTTTTAGTGGCGTTGCAATGTTTTTTGTGGCCGGGGCCACAACCATTGAACACATTTATATCTGGGCATTTACTGAGGGATTTTTCAGCGGGTTTGTCTATATCCCCTGTCTCATCATTTTCCAAAAGATGTTTCCGGATAACAAAGGGCTTGTGGCGGGTATCTTTAATTTGACCTTTGGAGGTGCGGCAGCTGTTATGTCGCCCATATTTACTTATTTTCTTGTTTCAAAAGGGGTTGTGTTTACATCCAATTTTTGCGGAGTCATTTCCATTTTTTTTGGCACTTCTCTGGCCTTGTTTGTAAGGATACCTCCCGGTAAAAAAGGTAAAGAAGGGAAAGAAGACAAAAAAGATCAAGTCAATCAGCAATCGGCAAGTCTGTCTGTTAAAAAAATATTAGGAATGTCCTCTTTTAGGTTCCTATGGTGTGTGTGGGCTCTGTCAGGTGCAGCAGGTATCTCCATGATCGTTCTGTCTTCATCTTTTGGGGAACATCTGGGATATGGGATCACACAATATGTCTATATTTTAATTTTCTTTAACGTGTTCAACGGAATTGGCCGCCTTGTCTGCGGAAGGCTGTCAGACCATTATTCCAAGCAAAATATATTAATGACCATTTTTCTCATGGCATCCATGGCCTATTTTCTAATGCCCTGGTTTAACCATATTTTTGTTATCAGTTTTTTAACCTGTTTTGTAGGGGTTGCCTTTGGAGGGCTTTTTACTGTTTCAGCCCCATTGGTGACCGAGGTTTTTGGACTTGAAAATTTTGGAATCGTTTTTGGGATGGTATTTACTGCATATGGATTTGTTGCAGGCTTTATGGGTCCATGGTTGTCAGGGATAATCCTTGATATCACGGATTCAAATTTTAAAATAGTATTCAGCTTATTTGCTGTATTCTATCTTATTTCATCCCTGTTGATTCTTAAAGTTAAAAGGGAAAAAAATAGTGTGGATAGATGATAATGAAGGTGAACCAGTTTTCCTAAATCCATCATCAAATTTTCACTTACAGGCTGGCCATGGGGTTTTGCACTATCCCTGGCCATCAGCAAGGTGGTACCTTGATGGTGGATCAGGGTTTTGATAAATCGCTTGCAACCCTTTGTCAATCAAAGATATAAGGATTAGAAAGGTTTGGGGTCAGGCTTGCATAGTTGCGTTATTGAATTCATTAACGCAACTATGCAAGCCTGACCCCGTCTAAGACGGGCTAAAGTTTTAAAAAAGATAAAAGGATATTGGTAATGAGTGATGTTGTATTGATAAATATTACAGGCAGGGACAGAAAAGGACTGGATGCAAAATTTACACGGATTCTGGCAGAATATGGTGTTAATATTCTTGATATCGGCCAGGCCGTCATCCATAATCATATTGCATTTGGGATTTTGGCTGAGATTCCCGATTCAAAAGATTTCTCTTCAATTTTCAAAGATATGCTGTTTGAAGGCCACAACATGGGGCTTAAGATAGACATTAACCGCATAGACAATGATAATTATGAAAAATGGGTCCATGCCCAGGGAAAAGAAAGAAGAATTATCACCCTTCTTGGCAGGGCCATAACAGCCCGGCAGATCTCCGCCGTTGCATCGATCATAGCTGAAAATCATCTGAATATTGACAACATCACACGCCTTACAGGAAGGATCTCCCTTAAGACACCCCTGGCCAACCCCAAAGCCAGCGTCAAGCTTTCCATCAGTGGGAAACCTTTAAGCATTCTTGATATGCGAAGAAAATTTATGGAGATTTCACGGGAAACCGGGATAGATATATCTTTTCATGTTGATAATATTTACCGGAAAAACAGAAAACTGGTTGTCTTTGACATGGATTCCACATTGATTCAGGGGGAAGTCATAGTTGAATTGGCCAAGCTTGCAAATGCCGGTGAAGAGGTAAATAAAATTACTGAATCCGCAATGAGAGGAGAGATAGATTTTAAAGAAAGTTTTATAAAACGGGTAGCGCTTTTAAAAGGGATAAAAGAGGAACAATTGGCAAATGTTGCTAGGTCTATACCATTGACCGAAGGAGCAGATATCGTTGCCAAGACCCTGAGAGGGCTGGGATATAAACTGGGTATTTTGTCCGGGGGATTTACCTTTATCGGGGAATATTTAAAGGAAAAGCTCGGGTTTGATTATATGTATGCCAATGAACTGGATATTGAAAATGGTGTGGTAACGGGTAAGGTTGTTGGTGACATTGTGGATGGCGAGAAAAAAGCAATATTATTAAGGCAGATTGCACAAAAAGAAAATCTTGCCCTTGACCAGACCATTGCCGTCGGCGATGGTGCCAATGATCTTCCCATGATCAGTATTGCAGGATTAGGCGTCGCCTTTAATGCCAAACCGATTGTTCGAAAGAAAGCTTCCAATACCATTTCAAGTGTGGGGTTAGACGGGCTTTTATACCTGATCGGTATTCATGAAAGAGAGATCCGGCACGAAATTAATAAGGTGATATAGGGTTTCATATGGATAACCTAAAGGTCAGACCTAACCTGAAGGTCAGACCTAAAATGAAACAGCTTGTCAGTGACGTTAAACAGCTTGAAGATGATCTTGCTGTTTGTACCCGTTGCGGTACATGCCAGGCAAACTGTCCTTTGTTTGCCCAGACCCGGCAGGAAGCAGATGTGTCCCGGGGTAAACTAGTCCTGATTCAAGGGCTGATAGATCAGATGTTTGATGACCCAAAAGGGGTGAACAAACGCCTTCAAAGATGCCTCTTATGCGGGTCATGTGGCCATGGCTGCCCAAGCAGCGTCAACACAATTGATATTTTTTTAAAAACAAGGGCAATCATTACCCAATATTTGGGTCTGCCCTTTTCTAAAAAAATGATATTTAAAAAACTTCTGGGTCGACCTGAAACATTCAATGACATCATGGGAATGGTTGCCCCATTTCAAAAATTCTTTTTTAAAAAAGAAGAAAATTTGCAGGGTACATCCTGTGCCAGAATTGCATCCCCTTTGTTGCGGCACAGACATATTGTATCCCTGAAAACCGTGCCCTTTAACAAAACCCTTGAAAATATGGATTACAGAACCAAAGGTAAAGGCGTAAAGGTAGCGTTTTTTGTTGGATGCCTCATAGATAAGGCCTTTCCAAATATTGCCCACAGCGTGGTCGATGTGTTGGAACATTTTAACGCCCAGGTGTTTATCCCTTCTCATCAGGGGTGTTGTGGTATTCCGGCACTTGCATCGGGAGATTTTGATACCTTTGAGAGCCTTGTAAAAATAAATGTTAAACTTTTTTCAGAAGAAAAAGTTGATTACATTGTCACTGCCTGCGCCACCTGTTCATCAACAATAATAAATCTGTGGCCTTCTTTGTTGAAAAGCCGGGATAAAATAAAAAGCCCGGATAAAATAAAAAACAAGGATAAAAAATTGTTAGAACAGCTCAAAGCCCTTGCACAAAAAACAGTGGATATCAGTTGGCTTATAGAAAAACGGTTTGATTTGTCCAAAGGGATGCCAAAAGATGCAGGGCAAAAAGAGGTGATTACCTATCACGATCCCTGCCATCTTAAAAAATCTCTTGGCGTATTTAAAGAGCCCAGACAGGTCATTCTTGCCTCGGGTAATCAATTAAAAGAGATGAGGCAAAGTGACACCTGCTGCGGTATGGGTGGAAGCTTTAACCTTGATCATTATGATCTTTCATCTAAAATCGGTCTTAAAAAAGCCAAAAATATTATGGATACGGAATGTACAATTGTGGCAACTTCCTGCCCTGCCTGCATGATGCAGATTTCTGATATGCTGGCAAAAAAAAATCAATCTATAAAGGTTAAACATCCGGTTGAGATCTATGCGGAAGCCCTTTTTCACAAATAGTAGGGCGTTGGGTCATTAATACCAGCCTCTTTAAACCCTTTTATCCTGTGAAGGCAAGAGTCGCACCTGCCACATGACCTGCCTTTTTCATCCGGATCATAGCAGGACAGGGTCAAGGAATAATCCACTCCTAATTTTATTCCGGTTTTAATAATCTGTGCTTTGGAAAGATTGATTAAAGGCGTTTCTATCTTTAGTATGATTTCTTTTGTTACCCCTGTTTTAGTGGCAAGGTTAGCCATTTTCTCAAAGGCTGCAATAAATTCTTGCCTACAGTCAGGATACCCTGAATAATCCACTGCAGTGACCCCTATATAAATGGATGAAGCCTTTAAAACTTCTGCCCAGGCCATGGCATAGGACAAAAAAATTGTATTTCGTGCCGGAACATAGGTGATGGGAATCGTTTCTTTTTGGATTTGGTCAAGGGTATCATGCTTGGGAACTATCATATTATCGGTAAGAGCAGATCCTCCAAATTGCCTTAAATCAATATCTATAACTTTATGAACCTTTGCACCCAGGGATTGGGCAATTTTCTTGGCGGCATCAAGTTCCAGACAATGGCGTTGTCCATACCTGAAACTTAAGGCATAAATCTCTTTGCCCTTTGATTTTGCAATGGCCATGGCAGTGGTGGAATCAATTCCGCCACTGGAAAGAACAATAGCTTTTTTAATCATGATTTTTATTTAAACTCCTCTTTTTTCAGGATTCCATATGATCTTGTGCTGTTGCAAAGAAAGCCTTGCCGGCAGATGGTCGCCCAGAATCCAGTTCGCAATGGTTTCAGGTGAGATACAACCGAACACAGGTGAAAGGTGAATATTTTTTTGTGGGATAAAACCCAGGTCATTTTCAATGATTGATTTTGCAAATATATAGTCTTCTTTAGACCCGATGACAAATTTAACTTCATCCTGTTGGGATAAAAAAAGGATGTTCTCTGATAAAAAACTATCAGATTCATTGCTGGAAGGGCATTTGATATCCATGATTTTTATGCATTCAGGCGGAAGATTATTAATACTTTTACTGCCATTGGTTTCAACCAGGACCTGATATCCTTTTTTTATGAGCATGGAAATCAAAGCGGGTGTATTGTCCTGGAGCAAAGGTTCGCCACCCGTGATTTCCACAAGATGGCAGGGGTAAGATTTAAGTTTTTTAAAAATTTGATCAAAGGTCATAAAGCATGATTCTTCTCCGGCATAATGGGTATCGCACCATGAACAATTCAAATTGCATCCGGACAGCCTTATGAAAACGCAGGGCAGTCCGGTAAAAGTTGATTCTCCCTGCAGACTGTAAAAAATTTCGCAAATATCAAGTTGCAATTAAACCTCCTGGTACGAAGACCCGCATCCAGGGCTTTCAAGTACCATAACTTTGCTGACCTTTATGTGTTCTGTATTCAGACGGGAAGAAAGTTCAGTAAATAAAAACTTGGAAAGGGTTTCAGAGGTTGGGTTAATACTGGCAAAGGCCGGGTTCTCATTGAGAGTGGTATGATCAAGTTTGCTTAATACATCTTTTACAGCAATTTTAACCTCCAAAAAATCAATTCCTATCCCTAAACTATCAAGTTTTGTGCATTGGATATAAGCCTCAACGATCCAATTATGCCCGTGCATATTGGCGCAGTCCCCATCATAGCCTTTCAAAACATGGGCGGCTGCAAAATAATCTTTTATATAAACTTCATATATCTCTTTCATAAAGCCTCCTTAATCATCAAAATGTTTAAAACCAATATTTTGAAACAAAAAAACCGGTAGCCATGGAAACCACCATGAGTACCGGCCATTGTAAGTTCTTGGTAGCGACGCAGGGAATTGAACCCCGGACACTGCGGATATGAGCCGCATGCTCTAACCATCTGAGCTACGTCGCCGAAAAACCCAAAATGAATATCATAGAACTGCTATAAACGTCAATATTTAATTTATGGATTTGTCAAAGCCGGCAATTTTAATTGTAAAATTATGTAATTTTTCCGGAAGATTGGAAAATACAACCATAAAAGGAACACTGGCGCCGGGTGCTACATTGACATTGATTTTATGAGCCCCTTCTTTCACGGTAAGAAGGGTGTTGATGTCTGAAATATTCCCGGTTTTGAGCATTTCTTCTGTAATGATATTTCCACAAAATGCATTTTTTGTTTTTGCTTCCTCTTTATCTTTGGTGATCAATGCCCCACGAATTTCAATATGACTATAGGCAATATTTGATGGATTTTCCACTCGTCCTGTAATGACAAACAAGGTGCCGGTAGTGGAATTGGTAACAAAACGACCGTTCACACTTTTTTGATTGGGGATGGGCTTGGCCTCTGATATTTCGGACATGGGTTTATTAATAAATTGATCAATAACAGGTAGTTTATAGCCGGTCATGACACTTGCGATATAGCCTCCGATGGCCAAAAGGAAGATCACCAACAGTATGATAAAAAGGAGTCTGAAAGAAGATTTCTTTTTTCCTTTTATGGGTTTTGGCTTTGGAGTTACAATGTGTTTTGACTTTGAAGTATAAGCAGGTTGTGGCTTTACAATGACCTTTCTTACTTTTTTAGGGGGAGAATAAATTTCTTTTACTTCTTTTTTTGGCAGATCCTCTTGTTTTTCATTCTTCTTTTCTAAATTGTCATCATCTTCTGGAAAATCTATTTCTGGCAACATAAAAGATTCTGATTTGTTGGTTTTTTTGGGGTCAGGCGAAATAAAGGGTTCTGTATTTTCAATTTCATCTTTTTCATCAGCTAAAGGCAATTGCTCATCCAAAAAATCTTGTTCATCCAAAAAATCTTGTTCTTCTAAAAGATCCGGTTCATCAAAAGAAATCTTCTCATCTTTAAGGGGCTCAAAATTATTATCATCGTCTTCAAATTCCAGATTATCTTCTAAAGTTTCATTGTCTTGAGACAGGATTTTTTCATCCATTTCAAATGTATTATCTTCAAAGGAAAAATCATCTTCAATTTCAAGATCAGTTTCATCCATTTCAAATGTATTTTCATCAATTTCAAGATCAGTTTCTTCAATTTCAAAATCATCTTCGTTTATATCCAGATAGGGATTTTCAACTTCAATATCAGAATCTTTCGAAGATACCTCAAGGTCTTCCATTTTAAGGTCTGAATCTTTTTCAAAAAGGCCGTCATCATCCAGGTCGGATTCAAAATCGAATTCAGATGATCCTGCAAGTCCTTGATCAGAATACTTTGCAACAGGCTTCTCAGGTTCAGGTACCTCAGGTTCAGGCTTCTCAGGTTCAGGTATCTCAGGTTCAGGCCGCCAGGGGGCCGGCTCCGGGGATAGCGGATATGCAGTTACAATATGCTTGCAGACAGCGCATCGGCATTTAGTGCCGCCTTCTTTGACAAGAGAATCGTCAAGGTTGAAGTGTGTTGAACATTTAGTACAAATTATAATCATTGGATTCTCCTTATCCCTATAGTTTCAGGTCTTTGATAGCAGGAAGATTTTTGTATCTTCCATTATAATCCAGTCCAAATCCGACAATAAATTCTTTATCAAGTGAAAAATATGAATAATCGACATCAATTTTTACCGCACGTTACTCATGTTTGTCAATCAAACTGCAAATTTTTATGACCTGGTATGTAATATAGTCATGAACTCAAATAGTTATATTATTGTATCTCCTGTTCTTTTATTAAAGGAATAAATTGGGGCATGGTATGATTTATAGTCCTGTTTTTTCCAATTGTTGAATAAGCTCTTTCTGTTTTTCCGTCAGTTTTTTTGGCATGGCTATATTAATCACAACAAAGAGATCTCCGCAACCATTTCCTTTCATTTGGGGTATCCCGTGCCCTGGTATCCTCATTTTTGCCCTGGGATTTGTTCCTGCAGGAATCTTCAGATTTATGGTCTTTGCGTCCGGTGTCAAAATTTCCAGGGTATCTCCGAGCAAGGCCTGGGTGAGCAAAATTTGTTTTGAGAGCAAAACATCATTGCCTTCAATGGTATATTCCTTTGACGGGATAAGAATAGATTTAATGTAGAGATTGCCGGGAGGACCTTGGTTGGGACTCAAATTCCCTTTTCCGGCAAGCCTGATTTTTTTGCTCTGAGTAAGTCCTTTCGGAATCTTTACTTCTATTGCCTTTGCAGTACCGCCCTGATTGATGGTGATGGTTTTTTTTGTGCCATTGATGATTTCCTTGAGGGTTAAGGGCAACTCATATTCAATATCCTTGCCTTTCATTGGCGGCTGTTTTTGTTGTCCAAAACCTTGGCCTCCCATATTGTTGAAAAACGAATTACCGCCCATGCCTGAAAAACCACGGCTTTGTCCGCTCCTTCTCTGGGACGAAGAGAATCCCCCCCCCCGGGATCCGCCAAACCCGAATTCTTTTAAAATATCACCCATATCAAAATTTCTGAAGATATCTTCCTGGGAGAATCGCTGCCCAAAATCGGCTGATCCATAGGTGTCATACTGGTTTCTTTTTTCAGGATTACTCAAAACGGCATAAGCCTCGCTGATTTTTTTAAATTTTTCTTCCAGGGGTTTATCCCCTTTTGTTTTGTCAGGATGGTATTTCAAAGCAAGTTTTCGATATG
>Ga0233430_1001778_pt1 | contig 27913 bp, 21 predicted proteins | sample SI_118_April2016_2_FD_179883 | JGI IMG/M metagenome (GOLD analysis project Ga0233430, IMG submission 179883) | Seawater microbial communities from Saanich Inlet, British Columbia, Canada - SI_118_April2016_150_MG | ecosystem: Environmental > Aquatic > Marine > Inlet | place: Canada: British... | reverse complement strand
CCGTAACGCAAATAAAAAATATTTGTCAGAAATTAAACTTGGCGCTGAATTTTGGTCGGACGATTAGTGGTGATCAATTTTTGGCCAATCCTGTTCTTTCCACGCAAAAAAGAACGGCTTTCGAAGCGCAATTGGTTGATATGGAGTCCGCAGCCATTGCCAAAATTTGTAAAAAAGAAGGTAAAAAAGTTCTAGCGTTACGCTATATCGCGGATAATGCTAACCATGATTCGGGTACCAGCTGGACTAAAAACGTCCTAGCTTCTTCGAAAATTTTCAATCAAATCCTAGAAGGATTGTGCGTTAAATCATGAAAGACGCCACCTATTGGATTAAAAAATTAGGTCTGCAAAAACATCCGGAAGGCGGGTATTACAAAGAAATATATAAATCCAAAGAATTTATCGCTAAAGACGCCTTGCCCACACGCTTTTCAGGAAAGCGCGCTTTTTCCACCAGTATTTACTTTTTATTAAATAAAAAAGAGGTCTCCGCCTTTCATCGTATCAAGCAAGATGAAATATGGCATTTTTATGCCGGGTCTTCTTTAACTATTCATATCATAGATCAGCAAGGCAGATATTCTATCGCTCAACTTGGCAGGTATTTTGAAAAGGGCTCGTCATTTCAAGTCGTGATTCCTGCCGGCAGTTACTTTGCTGCCGCGGTCCATAATCCAGCTTCTTATTCCTTAATGGGCTGCACCGTAGCTCCTGGTTTTGATTTTGCGGATTTTGAAATGCCGTCTCAATCTAAATTGCTCAAATTATTTCCGCAACATGCGGCTCTTATCAAACGATTTTCCCATTAAACACCTGAAAACTTTTTTTAGGGAAACCAAGTTCATTAGCTATGTGCACTTACAAAGAGCATTGATACGAGAGCCTATTGGCTAAAATCCAAAAAAATAATGTGCTCCAAAAAAAATAAAGTGAAATTTTTTTTAAAACAAAGCCGATAATTAATTAGATCTAGTAATTTTATTAAAAAAAAAGGGGTGGGGCATATTGGCACGTGTACAACACGGAAAGATAACACATTATTCACAAGGTCAACTAAGGCGGGCTCCTAGCCCCACTGATACAATAAGGACCAGAACTCTTACTACGGCAGTAGATGAACCGGAATTCCCGAAAACAAATGCATTAATCGATCAACTAAAAGACGTAGGCAAAACCGCCCAAAAAGAATTTGAGACATTATTTAAAACATTAAAGGATTGCAAAATAGAAATTGGGTGGGTATTAAAAAATCCAGAAGAAGCCAAAAAACGCTGTTTACGCAAAAGAACCTCTTTTCAAGATCAACTCAACAGTATGAAGGGCCAAATTAAACATTTAGAGCTGAGCCTAGCCTCTGATCAACGTCTAAAAATTGAACGTGGTTTTTTTAATGCTCGTAATATAACTCTAGCGACAATAGATCTTGATTTAAAAGACTGGTATAACCAAGAATATGAAAAATATGAAAAAGAATTTAAAGAGGCATCAAAAAATGTTAGAGCCTGCATTAAAGAGCTACAAAAAGACACCCTGAATCCCAAGAGAGATATGCTCCGCGCAACACTCAGGGTTAAATATAGTGGGCATTCGGGCAGGGCCCTATTTATAAAAGATCGACAAGATAAGGTAAAAAAAACTTTCGCGTATTGTCTAGAGCCGTATGACGAAAATATTGGAGTCTCCCTAAAAAGAGAAGCGGAAAAAATATTAACGGCAAGCTTACAAGAAAGAATAAAACTAAAAAAAAGACAAAAAAAAAGACAAAAATCACCCCCCAAAACGTTCCCTGGTTTAGACAGGGCCATAAGTAGCGCTATAAGGCAACGAACTTCAGATCTAGCTTCAAAGTTTATTACTTCCCTAAACCCGTCAGAACATCTGCGCCAATTCAGTTTAAATCGTACTCAACGAGACCAATTGACATTGTCCCATAAATCCCTTCAACTATCTGCTCTTTTAGGGGGTCTTAGGGAGGATCTGGACAAGGCCTTAGACAATGCCTTAGCAGAGTTATCCGCTCAACAAGATCTTTTTCATGGCCCAGGATTTAGACAAAAACGAAAAGATTTTCCCAGATGGACTGACGAAGAATGGGCCGAGGTAAGAGCACGTAAAGAAGAACATGATAAAGCCCGTAAACAAAAATATGAGGCGGCACAAAGAGCTAGCCTTAAGATAGAAACTGTCGCAGCCACAAAACCCCCTGCGCCACAGGTTGGAAAGCCCACCGACGCGGTGTCGTTTAGACAGATAGCGGTGATAGTGCCGTCCGGGGCATAACGCCCTCAAAACCGCCGTGGTAATTACTCTTCACCGCCAAAAGCCAGGGCTTGAATTCTAATCACTTCTATGTTAATTTATTATTTACTTCAAACAGAGTAATCGGTTGAAACAGAAAGTGGGATTTTCCCACTTTTTTCTTTTCAGGCGAAGAAAAAAAAACATATAAACAGAGGGAATAAGATGATATTAATAGATAATTTTGCTCAAGTTGCCGCTCAAATCGAAACTGAGCGCGGCATTTCTAAAGAGGAAATACAAGAAGCTATTGAGTTAGCCTTGGTTTCGGCCTGTCGTAAAAAATTTCCAGAATCGGCCATCTTAGTTGCTGAGCTAGACAACAACAGCGGCGAAGTAAAAATCTATCAAAAAAAGACTGCTGTAAAAAAAGTAGAAGATGAAGCTATCGAACTATTAACCAAAGAGGCCAAAAAACTTGACCCTGCAGCTAAACTAGGCACCGAAATAAAAATAGAAGTAACCCCTTCAAATTTTGGACGTATTGCCGCGCAAACGGCGAAACAAGTTATTATTCAAAGAATAAGAGAAGCAGAAAAAAATAATATTTTTGAAGAATTTCAAAAAAAGATCGGTCAAATTATTGTAGGGTCTGTGCAAAGAATTGAAAACAATAATTATCTTATTAATTTAGGTCGAATTGAAGCCTTGTTAAGATATAAAGATCAAATACCGGAAGAAACTTATCGTGCTAAAGATAAAATAAGAGTATTTATTTCTGATATTATAAAAACGCCACGCGGCCCGATGGTCCAAATTTCTAGAACTCATCCAAATTTTCTTAAAAAATTAATGGAATTAGAAGTTCCTGAAATCACAGAAGGACTAATTGAAATCATCAAAATAGCGCGTGAGCCAGGAAAAAGAGCTAAAATCGCGGTTAAAAGTAATCATGCTTCAATAAGCGCGGTTGGTACTTGCGTAGGCCCTATGGGAGGACGCATCCAATCTGTAATTAGAGAACTTCATAATGAGAAAATAGATGTGATTGAATGGGATGATAATCCAGCTACTTTTATTGCCAGTTCTCTTAAACCAGCGATTATTCAACAAGTCGTCGTCACTAATGAGGACGAAAAAGAGGCTATTGTAGTAGTAAAAAAAGATCAATTATCTTTAGCCATTGGAAAGCATGGCATTAATATAAGATTAGCGGTAAAATTAAGTGGCTGGAAATTGGAAATTATTGATGCGGAAGAATTTGCGGATAAAAAAACGGAGATATCTTCAAAAACACCTATTTCGTTTGCGGATAAAATAAAAAAATCAAAAGAAGAAGAAAAAGAAGCGGAGGCAGAAGAAGCTGCCGCAGAAGAAGCGGTTGCAGAAGAAGCTCAGTCTGATTAGTATACTAAAAGGAGAGTTTAAGATTGAAAGTATTAGAATTAGCTAAAAAATTAAGAATCCCGGTACAAGAATTAATATTATTCTTAAAAGATGTTGATGTAAAAGTAAAATCCCCAACCAGTAAGCTAGATGACAAAACAGTCTCAACCGTCAAAGAGCTATGGGCTGACAATAGAGCAGAAAAAGCAGAAAAAGCAGCGGCAGAAAAAGCGGAAAAAGACCAAAACAATGAACAGAAAGAAGTCCAGCTTAATGAACCCACGATTACCGTAGCTAAATTAGCTCAACTTCTAGACCTAAAACTAGCTCAAGTAATGAAAATCTTTCTACAAAAAGGTTTGTTAGTAAATCTTAATTCGGAGATTGATTCTGAAACAGCTATTTTAATAGCTAAAGAAGCTGACATAAACTTAAAATTCGAAAAAAAAGAAAAAAATGATCAAAAAATAAAAAATCACTTAACTAAAATCGAAGAGGCGGAGTTAGAAGACAATCTTGACGAATTAGAAGCCCGCCCTCCATTAGTAACTATTATGGGACATGTGGATCACGGAAAAACTTTGCTTTTAGACGCAATTCGTCAAACTAATGTTGTAGCTAAAGAAGCTGGCGGCATAACTCAGCATATTGGGGCGTATCAAGTAAAAATCAAAAAACGCAAAATAACTTTTTTGGACACACCTGGTCATGAAGCTTTTACGGCGTTAAGACTGCGAGGGGCCCAAGTTACGGATATTGCCATTTTGGTAGTGGCTGCTGATGAAGGTATCAAACCGCAAACCGTAGAAGCTCTAAACCATGCTAAAGCAGCTAAGATCCCTATTATTGTAGCTATTAACAAGATAGATCGTCCAGAAGCCAATATTGATCAGTGTAAACAACAACTGGCACAATATGATTTACTCGCAGAAGACTGGGGAGGTAAAACCGTAATGGTTCCGGTCTCCGCTAAAACCAAAGTCGGGATTGATGACTTATTAGAAATGATTTTAATTGTAGCTGACATGCTAGAATTAAAAGCAAATAAAAAATGTCCGGCACAAGGCATAATTATTGAATCTCGTCTTTCAAAACAAAAAGGTCCTGTAGCAACACTCCTTGTTAAAACAGGAACCTTGAAAACAGGAGATTGTTTTATCATCGGCACCAAAATAGGTAAAGTCCGAGCCTTATTCAATGATTTGGGTAAGCCTATCAAATCTGCAGAACCTGGTATGCCTGTAGAAATACTGGGTATTGATGGAGTTCCCGAACCCGGAGAAATGCTGAAAGTTTATATCTCTGAAAAAGCGGCACGTGAGGCGGCTGAAAAAAAATTAAGTGTGGCTAAAGCTAGCAAAAAATTGTCTTCAGTTTCATTGGAAACCCTATCAAAACAGATAGAAGAAGGCGATATTAAAAATCTAAATTTAATTATTAAAGCAGATGTTAATGGTTCTTTGGATGCAATTATTGCTTCTATTAAACAAATACCTGCTGAAGAAGTAAATATCAATATTTTACATGCGGCGACAGGCGGAATTAATGAAAATGATATTATGTTAGCCAAAGCCTCGCAAGCGTTAGTACTAGGATTTGGCATAAAGGCCAGTTTGCCTGCGCAAAAAATAGCAGAAGAAGAAAACATTACGATTAAAACTTATAAAATAATATACAAAATTATTGAAGATGTTGAAAAAGTAGTAAAAGGTATGTTCAAAATAGAATATGAAATCGTAGAAATCGGAAAAGCCGAAATCAGACAATTATTTCATTATTCGAAAGTCGGACAAATAGCGGGTTCTTATATCACAGAAGGTAAATTAATACGTAACTTTATGGTTAAAATCTTAAGAGATGGAAAAGAAATCGGGGAAACAAAAATTGATTCTTTAAAACGTTTCAAAGAAGATATACGCGAAGTAGCCAACGGATTTGAGTGTGGCGTAGTCCTAGAAAAATCGGACATTTTAAAAGAGGGAGATATTATAGTATGTTTGGAAAAACGACAAAAAAATATCCTCTAGTCATCTCTAATACCGACCGTTCCTCTCTGAAAGTGTAAAAAATATGTCTAGAAAAGACCGCGTAGAATCTTTACTAAAAAACGAAATCGCCAAAATCGTACAAACCAAATTAACTAATAATGAAAAAATTGGTTTTATTAGTATCACGCGGGTTGAATTAAACTCTGATCTTTCTTTAGCAAAAGTATTTTATAGTCAAATAGGAAATGAGCAAGCAAAACAGGACACAATAAAAGCTTTAATGAAGACTACAAAATTCGTAAAATATGAAATAGGAAAAAACTTACGTTTAAAAAGAATCCCGAACATCCGATTTCTTTTTGACGAGAATCTAGAGAAAAGTTTTGAAGTTATTAATACTTTAAATAGGTTAAATGAAGAACAAAACAATTAATTTAAAGCAAATTTTAAAAAACAAAAACACCAAGTTTTTGATCACAACACATGAAGACCCTGACTTTGATGGAGTAGGGTCTGCTTTAGCTTTAGCTATTCAATTAAATTTTTTGGGATTTGAAACTAAAGTATGGCTTGTTGACGCTCTAATAGAAAATTTTGATTTTTTACCTACCCGTTCTCATATTTATCGTGAAATCCCAGAAAATTTTGATTATGATGTCTTGATGGTAGTAGATGCTTCGGATATTACACGTGTTAAAAAGCATGCATTATTAGCTAAAAATAAATTAATCATTAATATAGACCATCATGGGGATAATAGTAATTTTGGCAAAATTAATATTGTACAAAAAGACACATCCTCTACCGGTGAGATCATATACGAACTTTTCAGACAAATGGAATGGAAAATAACTAAAGACATCGCTATTAATCTTTATACTGCTATTTGTTTTGATACGGGACAGTTTAAATATAGTAATGTTACAGCATTAACCTTTTTAGCTGCTGCTGATTTAGTTACTAAAGGAGCAGCCCCTGACTATATCTCACAAAAAATATTTGAAAATAATTCTTTAGAGTTATTTGATATCTTAAAAAAAGCTTTAGACAACCTTAAAATTAACTCTAAATTAAAGTACGTATATTCTACCTTACCGGAATGTTCTGCACAAAACAGCCATGAGGTTTTAAACTTTATCCGATCTTTAAAAGAGGCGGAAATAATCTTGCTTTTCAAACTTAATGAAGAGGGTGAGATTAAAATTAATTTAAGATCTAAAAATGATTTTGATGTAGCTAAATTCGCGGCCTTGTTTGGCGGCGGCGGGCATCGAAAAGCAGCTGGCATCAAAATAAAAGGCGAGTTGGAACATATAAAACAAACAGTTATCGCCAGGTTAAATGCAGAGCTTACAAAATAATCAAGCAGAGCCCGTAGCGGGCTTTCTTTTAGTAAGAAAACCCGTAGGCATAACTTCCTTTCAAATCGTCCGCAAATTAAGATATATTACTCAGGTAAAAAAAATCGGACACGCGGGCACTTTAGACCCCTTTGCTTCAGGTCTAGTTATACTGGCGATTGGCAAGCAATACACGCGCTTAATCACTAATTTTTTAAATGCTTCTAAAGAATATCGCGCCACCTTGGTTCTAGGGATTGAAACGGATAGCTATGATTGTGACGGTAAAAGCATACAAGCAGAAAGAAAGACTTGGGACATATCTGAAATCGAACGAGCTGTACTCAGTTTTAAAGGAAACTATGCTCAAACACCTCCCGCTTTTTCCGCCAAAAAAATTAAGGGAAAAAAAGCTTATGAACTAGCCAGAAAAGGGGAACCCGTGAAATTAAAACCACAACTGGTAACTATTTTTGAAATAGAAATTAAAAGAATTAATAATAATATTCCTTATCCTGTAGTAGAATTCATAGTGAAGTGTGCCAAAGGTACTTATATAAGATCCTTAGCCAGAGATATCGGCGTAAAACTAGGATCCGTAGCTTATCTAAAAGATTTATGCCGTACAAAAATAGCAGATCATGCTTTAAAAGATGCTTTAGATTATAAGGATTTAAATATAGAATCTATAAAGAAAAAAATATGGAATATAAAATAACGGGGTTACAAAACATAAAAAAAATTCCTAGCCTAGGTATAGGGGTATTTGATGGGCTGCATATAGGTCATCAACAAATAGCTAAAAGATGTACGCATCTCCTTTCTTTTTATCCGCATCCGGATATAGTCTTAAGTAAAAATAAAAAGCTAAAAATGTTAACTACGTTAAGAGAACTCAGGTTTCATAAAAAAAATCTTTTAGTAGTACATTTCTCAAAAAAAATAGCTAAACTACCGGCTGATCTTTTTTTAGAAAAAATTATCGGCGCCCTAAAACCACAAAAAATAGTAGTAGGATATGATTTCAAGTTTGGATTTAAAAAAGAAGGTGATTTTGAAACTTTGCAAAAATGGGCCTTGAAAAATAAAATCCAAGTAAAAAAAATTGAGCCTATAAAAGCTGGCCCGGAAATTGTTAAAAGTTCTAAAATAAGAACTTTAATTGAACATGACAACCTAAATAAGGCGATCACGTATTTAGGGCATCCTTATCTTATAATTGGTACTGTTATCAAAGGAGACGGACGTGGAAGCTCTATAGGTTTCCCTACCGCCAACATTCTTGTCCCGCCAAAAAAATTAGTGCCCGCGCATGGCGTGTACAAAGGAAAGATACTTTATGGTAATCAGTATTTAAAAGCCATGATCTATATAGGTAAAAGAAGTACTTTTAACAAAAAAGACTGGACTTTAGAGGTGCATATTTTAGATTATCAAAAAAATATTTATGGGAAACAACTGAAAATATTTGTGGAAAAAAAATTAAGGGATGACCGTAAATTCAATAATGCTGACGAACTTATCCGACAAATCAAACAAGACATCCGAAATGCGAAGTTTTCTAAAAAAACTATTCCGCCGCAGCTCCCTTATCTTCAATAACTTCTCTTTTGCGGCGAATATAGCCAATTGTAGCTATATCATCTAGAGACTTGGTTTGTTCTTTGGCTAAAACTTTTTTCCAGACTTCTTTTTTATTTTCTTTATCTTTTTCAATTATTTTTTCATTCTTAACTGCTGCCACTAATTTTACTCTTTGGTCGTCACGTTTTTCTTCAGCTTCTTCCCGGATTTTTTCCTGCCCATCCACCTTTTCTTTTAATAATTCTAGATGTGATTTACGAAGTAAAACATGTTGAAAATTTTCAATGGTAGATCCGGCTTCCATCATTTCACGTAACTCATTGTATTTTTGTTTTTGGAAATCTTTTAGTTCTTCTTCTTTACGCTTTTCTTCTCTTAAACGGAGCTGTGCTTTATTAAACTGTTCCTCTTCTTGTTTTTTACGAATATTCCGCACTCTAAGTACGGAGTCCAAATTATACTCGAATTTTTTATTTTTGTGTTCTTGTTGCGCCATAATTAAGTTTCAAAAATATTAATAAGTTCTTTAATAGTTTCGTCAAAAGGAACATTTTCATGGGTACCTTGAATCAAAAAAGTGTTGATGGCATCTATTTTTTCAATAGCATGATCTATTTTAGGGTTACTCCCTTGAACATACGCACCAATATTAATAAGATCTTCTGCTTCCCGATATTTAGCCAAAACCTCTCTTAATTTACCCGCTGCTTTTTTATGTTCATCAGAGCTTACGGACGGAAATAAACGACTTACACTATGGTTAATATCAATACAAGGATAATGATTTTTGGCTGCCAGATCGCGGCTTAAAACCATATGGCCGTCTAAAATACTTCTCGAAGTATCGGCAATAGGCTCGTCCATATCTCCACCTTCGACTAGTACAGTGTAAATAGCGGTAATAATGCCTTTTTCTGAGGTGCCCGCCCTTTCCATTAGACGAGGCAATAAAGCGAATACAGACGGGGTATAGCCCTTGGTGGTCGGCGGTTCTCCAGTAGCCAACCCTATTTCTCTTTGCGCCATAGCAAACCTGGTAACCGAATCCATCATAAACAAAACGTTTTTCCCTTGATCTCTAAAATATTCCGCTATGGCCGTACCAACTAAGGCGCCTTTCATTCTAATAAGCGGCGGCGTGTCTGAAGTAGCACATATCACAACGGATTTTTTCAAACCTTCTTCACCAAGTGATTCTTCAATAAAATCTTTAACTTCACGACCTCTTTCCCCAATAAGACTAATAACATTAACATCTGCTTCACAGTTTCTGGCCAACATTCCCAAAAGAGTACTTTTACCAACGCCAGAACCGGCAAAAATACCTATTCTCTGCCCGCGTCCTAAAGTTAATAGCCCGTCAACAGCTTTTACGCCTGCCTTGAACACCTTGTTGATACGAGGCCGCATTACTGGATCTGGGGGTATTCTATCGACGCTATATTTTTCCTGATAAATAAGTTCGCCTTTTTGATCGATAGGCCGGCCAAGTCCGTCTAAAATCCTACCTAGCAAACCATCTCCTACCTTCACCTGAATAGGATATCCTGTAGCTGATATTTTACTGCCTGGTTTAATGCCGCCTGTCGTACCTAAAGGCATCAACAATACTCGTCCTTCTTTAAAACCGACAACTTCTGCTTGAATATTATGCGTTTCGTCCAACTCTATATTACAAAGTTCGCCAACAGATACACCTTGAACCTGGGCCTCAACTACCAGTCCCACTACTTTTACAACCTTACCAATAACTTGAACCAAATCAGCGTTGTCGATAGCGCGAAAATATCTATTGATATCGATCATTGAGTAGTCTCGCTTTCGTGCTGCTCTTCTTCATATACTTGATAAATAGCTTTTTTAATACTATCTAGTTTAGCGGCAATGGTAGAATCTATATAACCTAAATTAGTTTCTATAATACAACCACCTTGATCCACACGATAATCTTCTTGAATAATAAGATTTTTAATACCGCCCAGCTGTTTATCTATACGATCCCTATTAGCTTTTACAAAATCCAAATCAGCTCTATTAACACGCACAATAACTCTGTCCTTATCCGTGATTTTACCTAAAGCTTCGGCTACGATATTAACGCAAACAGCCTGATTTAAGGAAATCTCACTTTTAATAATCTGTTCCGCAATTTTTAAAGATAAATTTAAAATTTCTCCTCTGGCCTTTTTTAAAATTTTATTTTTTTCAGAAACTGCTTCACCAATGGTTTTTAGTAATTCCTGACTTTGAGAGGTATATTTTTCCGCGCCTTTTTTTTCAGCGGTCTGGGCTCCTTGCTGATAACCTTCTTGATACGCTTTATCTAAAATCTGTTTTTTTTCTATTTCTAGATCTTTAAGATATTGTTGTTTATAATCTTTTACTTCTTGTTCCATTTGCTTTTTGCTTGGAGCAGCGACAACAGGCTCTGAAGCAGTAAAAATGGCAGAAGCGGGTTTTGAAGTTATTTTTGGCTGACGCTTGATTACTTTGGAATCTAGCTGGATTTTTTTCTTGATATTAGATATTCCTTTAATAACTGGTTTCGGGGCCTTTTTGTTTTCTTCTGTATCCTCCTCAAAAAAATAAGCCGTTGAACCCATAGTTTCTATGGCAGACTGAGTCTTCGCTGGATGCTTTTTAATAATACCCATAATTTTCTCCATTGTTTGTTAAGTAATAATGGCTTTATAATAATATATTATAGGTTTTTTGTTAACTAAGGAATAAAAATTAAAAACAATGTTGCCATACCCAAATATTGATCCGGTATTTTTAAAAATAGGCCCTTTGGAATTTAGATGGTACGGCTTAATGTATGTATTGGGCCTTACTCTCGGATTTTGGTATTTAAAAAATAAGTTAAAAACTTCTCTAAAATTAAACAATGACCTTATCTGGAATTTAATGTCTTATATCACCATAGGCGTTATTCTCGGTGGGCGCCTGGGTTATGTTTTGTTTTACAACCTACCCTACTACTGGCAACATCCTTTAACTATCTTTGCGGTATGGGAAGGAGGGATGTCGTTTCACGGGGGCGGGTTGGGCTGTGTTTTGGCAATCCTTATTTTTAGTCTGGTTTATAAAACAAATTTTTATTTAGTCTTGGATTTTTTGGCACTAGGCTCAACTATAGGCATTGGACTGGGTCGTCTCGCAAATTTTATTAATGGGGAGCTCTATGGAAGAGTCACCAATTTACCTTGGGGCATGATATTCCCTAATGGAGGGGAGCATATAAGACATCCATCCCAATTGTATGAAGCGTTTTTTGAAGGACTCGTTTTGTTTTTAATCCTAAATTTTCTTTTAAAAAAACAGATCTTAAAACCAGGTCAGCTTTTTGCCTGGTTTTTAATTAATTACGGAATTTTCCGCTTTTTCATTGAATTTCTAAGAGAGCCCGATTCTCAAATAGGTTTGTTTTTTAATTTTCTGTCTATGGGACAACTATTGAGCGGTTTAATGATAGCCGGTGGTGGCCTGTTCTTTTTCTGGCGCAATAAAGGGCACTAACCCCAGGGCAAGCCTCTGGGTATTATTATACTTTAAACTTTCGTGTTTTTTAGTGTGTTATTATTTAAAAAAATGAAATTTTTTTGACCAAATATACGATAATTATATATAGAAAGATAAAAAAAACATAAAATTTCAATACATAATCATTTGTGTTTGTGGGAATATAGATTAATAGAGGCAAAAAAAACGCTAGCTCTAAGGAGGAAATTAATTGTGGGAGGCTTACAAAGTTTAGGAAAAAAATTTATTTATAGTGCTAGAGACTTAGGACTTAATGTTGGACATGGACAAAGAGATGCTGCACTAGACTCGGGGCTCAGCTGCTTAAGACAAATGGAAACAAGAGGCGATTCGCCTCCTTATGACACGCTCAGGGAGAGCATAGCTACCATTGGCACTAATTATCTGGGTGATTCGCCACAAAAACAAGTAAAATTTGAGGCTTTTATGTCGGGACTACGCGCTACGAGAAGCACGTTTGATTTCCCATCTAGGGATGCTATGTTAAATTTTTTGGATTGTGTAGAGTTACAAGTAGCTACAGATGCTAAATTAACTTTAAGCAAAAAGATGTCAACGGCCAGGAGAACCGTACGCAATGCAACATACACTGAAATTGAAGACGGGCAGTTTGATGACAGAGGAAATCTTGTAGCTGGCACTAGAACCTTTGACCCTCATGGTCCAGACGGGTTAAAAAAAGCAACCCTTACACAGACCGAGGATGGGCTGGGGGGTATGATACGCAATACGACAAGCGACTATACTGATCGCAGCGATGGGCTGGTTAGAAAAAAATCGATTGATGCTGGATCATTTGTGATAGAACACTACGAAGGTCGTATCGACGGGCTATGTACGAAAGAGACAAACTCTGAAGAAGTAACAACCGAATACTATGATGCGACGCGTCGGGAAGATGGGCTGCTCAACAAAAAATACCAAAGAGATAATCCCGAAATATATGAACTAAAATATATTGATGGAAGTATCGAAAAGGTTGGACATAGCCAGACTGGAGATATAGAGAATATAGTAGCTATTGTTAAAAAGCAAGCCGAAGGGCCGATTACGGCTGCTTAGGACAAGAACTACACGGTGAGGATGAGTTTTTGCTGTCATTGCTATAAAAACCTGACCCTTTAAAGGCAATACCTACATTTTTACTAATCAGACGAAAAACTTCGCCTTTGCATTTAGGGCATTTTTTCAAAGGAGGATCTACCATTCTCTGCTCTTTTTCAAAACGAGTTCCGCATTTTTTGCATTTATATTCGTATGTTGGCATATTTATTTCTCACTTAAAATTAATTTGTATTAGTAAATTTCCCCAGTTTACCAATTAATTGATCGATATTTTTCCAGCTTTGACCTAAATCCAGCCAGTTGCTTTTTTTAGCGGCTCCTTTAAGCTGTTGATATTCATTAATAAGTTTATGCAATATTTTTTTCAACGCTGGGTTTGTGTCCTTAGCGGTGCTACCTGGGGAAGGCGAATAAGATTGTTTTTGATCTGATTGGTAGTTGCTAAAAACACTTTGGATAGACTGGCTTAAATTTTCCCGCATGACAATATCATCGTTATAGGCAAAAATGACTCTTTTAAGTTCAGGCAATTTGCTAACTGTAGCCTGCAAATAAACCGGTTCTATATAAATCAAAGATTCTTCAATCGGAATTACCATGAGATTGCCACGAATAACCCGCGAACCAACTTGCCCCCAGAGCGTTAGTTTTTGCGATATGTCCGTATTTTGATCGATGCGCGACTCTATTTGCATTGGACCATAAATAGTGCGGTCTTTAGGAAACCGGTATGCTAACAGACGGCCATATTCATCCGGATCACATTTTGCGCTCATCCAAGCAATCATATTGCTTTTTTTGGTAGGAGTTAAAGGCAACATCAAAATAAAACTTTCTTGTTTGGTTTGAGGTAATCTAGTAACCATATAATATGGTTCCATCAATTTTTCTTTTTCATCATAGGTTTCATAAGGGATTTCCCACAAATCTTCTTTGTTATAAAAAACTTGGGGATCAGTCATATGATAAGTACTGTACATAGCTACTTGAACTGAAAACAAATCTTTAGGGTAGCGAATATGCTGCTTAATATCTTGAGGCATCGCACTCAAAGGTTTAAACAAATTTTGATAAATTTTAGCATATGCGGCAATTATCGGGTCTTGCTCGTCAGCAATGTAAAAATTTGTGCTGCCGTTATAGGCATCAATAACTATTTTAACGGAGTTTCTTATATAATTAATATGCGTACCTTTGTATGGTTCTGAATAGGGGTACATAGACGAAGATGTATAGGCGTCTAGCATCCATACGAAACGTCCCTTTTCGGTAATTACCAAATAAGGATCTCTATCATAAATCAAAAACGGGGCGATTTGTTGTGCTATATAGCGAATATCGCGATCATATAAAACACGAGTTTGTGGCGTAATAAGTGAACTAATAAGAATTTTCATATCAGAAAATTTCAGAGCATAGATTAATCTTTTCCAAATACTGTTTAAGGCAATTCCGCCCTGTCCTTGATATTGAGTGTACTCATTAGTTTCACCTTTTGGATAGTTAAACTCATCTTGTTTAGTATTAACCAAAATATAATCTATGGTTTTTTCACCAAAATAAATTTCCGGACGCGTAATATTTAATCCTACCGAACTTTTAGGTGGGAAATCTTTTAAATAAAAATAAGGTAAGCCCTCTGTGGTGACCTCGTTTACGGGAGACATAACCGCTCCATAACCATGGGTGTAAACTAAATGCTTATTTACCCAGCTTTGAGCGCGTGCCGGCAAGGCTGCGGTTTCTAGCTCTCTGGCAGAGAGCATTACTTGCTGCATATGATTGTTAATCATATAACGATCAACATCAATATTAACAAACTCATAATACGGTCTGATTTCTTGTAATTGGATGAAAGTTTGTTTTAAAGGTTCTTGATTCCATAAACGGACATTATTAATAGTATTGGCATTAGCTTCAATATCTTTCGTGGTTAGATTGTATTTTACCGGATATTCTTGAACCGCTATTTTATCTAAACCAAACGCTTGTCTGGTATAACTGATATTATGTTCAATATAGGGCTTTTCTTTACCTAGTTCATTAGGCGTTACAATATAATTTTGCATAAATGAAGGATAAAACTTACCGCCTAACAACCAAAAAAGCATGATAAACCCCAAAAAATAAATAGGGGTTAAAAATTTTGTACGAAAAGCCCAAATTAATAATAAAACAGCCTCCACAATAAAAAGTATACATAAAACACTTAAAGCAAATTTTTGAGCGTTAATATCAGTATAACCAGCCCCAAAAATAATGCCTCGTTTTGAATAGAGCAAATTTTGAATACTTAGCCAAATTTTAAAAGCATTACTTAAACATAAAAGAGACAGCAAAATAAAAACATGTTTTTTAATTCCGGTATTTTTACTGTTAGCAAAAACAAAAAGAAGAATGTTTTGCAAAAAATAGATCCAACAAACAATTAATAAACTCATGAAAGCTAAACCGGACAATATAAATTGAATTTTTTGAAAAAAAGGTAATGAAAAAACATAAAAACTAATATCCCTAAAAAAAACAGGGTCTGTAATTTGAAACCCTACCTGGTTAAAATATAAATAAATTTGTTCCCACCAAGATTTAGCAAGTAGTCCAAAAATTAAAGCTATAAAAACAAGGCCTAGCTTAAACAAAATATCAAACGCTCGGGAAGAGACGGCTAAAGCTGTACTGTCTTCTCTGATCGCGGTTATTTTTTGAGCCCACTGATTTAGAAATTGAAATGGAGGTTTAAAATAAACAAGTTCAGCTTGGGCTTTGATTTTTCTGGAAACACTTTTGGCGATTTTATAATTAGCATAAAGAAAAATAAAAGAAGCGATAAAAACAGTAAAAAAAGCGATAAATTTAGCTTTAAATACAAACAACCAAATATGCTGATAATTAAAAGAAGAATACCAAAGCAATTGCGGATAAAATTTTAAAAGGAAATAAACTAGAAAAACAAAAAAAACAGTAATCAAAGCTATAAAAGAAAGCTTGAAGGAACGTATCATAGGATTCTCCCTTTAACAGATTTGGTAGCGGCGACTGGAATCGAACCAGTGACGCCACGGGTATGAGCCGTGTGCTCTAACCATCTGAGCTACGCCGCCATAGAGTAGATTTTGGTCCAAGGGGTAGGAGTTGAACCTACGTAAAACGGTTTTACAGACCGCCGCATAACCCTTCTGCCACCCTTGGAAAAAATATGATATAAGAGTAAATTATATAGGGGTTAATTGTCAATGCTGCGCTTAGAATTAGCTAAGTTCCCGCTTGCGCAAAAAGCGGCGCCAAAGACTGACTGCTGAAATTAAAAATATGTCATGTTATACTAAACGCTCATGAGCTATAACTATCAACAAACCATAAAATGTTTACAAAACCGAGTTTATAGAAAAGGGATTAACTACAACTTAGATAATTTATTAAACTTTTTAAAAACATTAGGATCCCCACAAAAAAAACTAAAAAATATTATCCATATTGCAGGCACCAATGGTAAAGGGTCCACACTCACTTTTATAGCATCTGCCTTAAAAGAGGCGGGATTTCGAGTCGGTACTTTTACTTCCCCTCACATTTTGGATTATACCGAAAGAATCGCGCTTAATTTTAAACCTATCTCGAAAAATGATTTTTCAAAATTTTTTAACCAAATCAAAAATATACCGAGTTTTACGGTTTTATCAGAATTTGAAATTTTAACAATTATTTCTATCTTGTATTTTATAGAACAAAAACCGGATTTTATAATTTATGAGGTTGGGCTAGGCGGACGGCTGGATGCCACCAATATTTTCAGTCCCATCTTGACTATTATAACTAAGATCGGGCTGGATCATCAGGAAATTTTAGGAAAAACTTTATTAGAAATCACTAAAGACAAGGCTGGTATTATTAAATCCGCCATACCTTTGATCACGATAAAACAAGCGCCAAAAGTGTTATCTTGCCTTAAAAAGATAGCCCAACAAAATAACGTTCCTATGACGGTGGTAAAAAACCCAGGGACTATACCTAAAGGATATCTTTTGACAGGTTTGTTTCAGAAAGAAAATTTAGCGCTAGCCAAACAAGCAATACAAACTATAAAAGGAATAAAAGGTTCGCATATGCAATGTGTCAAACCTGAAGTTTGGGAAAACGGCTTTAAGAAAGCCTTTATTTGGGGTCGCTATTTAATGCTGGAAAAAAATAAACAAACTATGATCATAGATTCTGCGCACAATGCTTTGGGCATCAAAAAGTTGGTAGCGAGTTTAAAAAAAGATTATCCAGCACAAAAGCTGACCTTTTTGATTGGAATTAAATCCGATAAAGATATTTCGTATATGCTGAACAAAATCAGGCTTGTCGCCACTAAGATTTATTATTGTGATTGGCAACCAGGTTTTTCTTATCCTTTTACAAAGGCTAAAAAAGCCACGAAACAAGTTGAATTAGAAGAAATAAGATTGGACCACATCTCGAAACTCCCGAAAGATACTCCTTTAGTAATAACCGGGTCTATTTATTTTATTTCGCATATAAAGCCTTATTTAGATTAAACCGCTGCTGTTTAAAAAAAGGCCTAGGATATAAAATATTAATTATTTATTTATCAGAAATCTGATAAATAATATATTTAGGATATATATTGGTCTTTTTTGCTTTGATTCCCTTTAAAATAATTTCACTTTTGTATTTCGTAGCTGTGAGCATCAACTTTTCAAATGGCTCATCATAAATAATTTTATTGGGGGCGCCAACATCTTGAGTGCCCCTCTCAAAATTAAGTATATATTTTTCTGATAAATAAACAGCATTTTCAGAATCTATTTCTTGCTTTGCAATTTTTATAAAAAGTTTTATTTTATACGCATCATTGCTTTTAATGAATAAATAGTTTGTGAGTTTATCATTCTCTTCTATCTTGCTCATAGGGAGCAACAACTCATTGGTAGCAAACGTAGCACTACAAATACTATTTGTCTTAAAAGTAAATTTTACTTCGATGGCATTAAGAAACTGATAATTTGAAAGATCACCAGAGTACAATAATATATTCACAGTATCGGTATATTCCCCTGGCAAGACCATTTGGCCTGGCTTAATACCTAAATAATATTTCCCAAGGTATGTCGAAGTATCAGGGTCTGGTGATTGCGTCAAAATAATTACATTTTCACTAATGGCAGAATCCGCCAACTCTTTTAAACCATCTGGGGAAAACTGGCTGTTATACAAATTATATTCTAATAATTGGCTATTCTGTTCTGCTTTTCTGGGGTACGAATTTGAGTGTCCTTTGGAGATGGTGAAAAAAAAATCACTACCAGCTAAACTATCTGGTTCAATGCTAAATTCTATCTCTGCAATTTTTTCTTCTTCTAAAAAGGGATTGTAAATAAGTTCCTGATAATTTGACCAATGAACATCTCTGATAAGTATATTTGACACCATTTGTGCAGTGAGCATAACAGATAAATATACCAATAGAATACTTGTTAAAAAAAATACTTTTAGCCAGTTAGTTTTCATTGTCCACCTCTTTTTCTTGTAAAATTATAGTGTCCAGTTTATATACTAGATCTTTGGTTTTAGTGACTTGGAATTCGGCTGGCAAATATTTATCGCCGGGCACGACTAAACGATATCTCCCGCTATAAATATCCGAAGCTTGAAAGCCCCCTTTTCTATTGGTAAAAAGAGTTTGGGCCTCTTCTTCGGGCCTGGAAAGGTCATAAAGATATACAAGTTGAGAAGCAATAATATTATTTTGCGCATTCTGCAAACGGCCGGTCAAAATAACGGCTGGCGGATGACCAACTTTGATTTTTCCTCCGGCTTTTTCGTCTAAGTAAACGGAAAAATATCTTTCATTTAAATACCGGAAAGACACATTATCTTCATCATCAACGGAAAGATGTGCAACTCGGTACGGACTAATGGGAATAACGGCAGGTCCAAATAAATCAATACCATATTTGGAATTAACATTAATATTATAATCTTGTAGATTTTCATCCGGATACACAATCATAAAACTATCGGAGATAGGGGCTGACATTGCTATGATGTCATCCGTAAACACAATGGCGGTTTTAACGCCTATTCTTCGACTTACTGTAAAGCTGTTTGTATTCTGGTTAAATCTTTCGGTAAAGTTTGTAGTAAAAATGGCTCTAGGTGTTTTTATATAGGCGGCTTGTATAAGCCTATTTGAGTCAGCGCCAAAATCACCAGTTAAGTCACCTTTAAAATACCATTTCTGGCCCTCGTAAGTAAAACCGCTCTCTACTTTATTCTGGCTAGCATCGTTTACATAACCAAGATTAAGGTCCCAAGGTAATTGTTTAGGTTTATATTCCCATTGCGCATTAAGCCTATTTATGACACTTTTATCTACTATATAAGCATTTCTAGGATGAATTTCTGTTTTTATAGTTGCCTTGGTTTCTTGGTTTGGCTTCCATTTCTGGTTTAAACTAAATTGAGTTTCGCCGCCATTAAAATTATGATTTGTATGAAATTTATTATGCGTCTCGTGCAGCTTAAAATCCAAGCTGGTATTAGCTGTAAAATAAAACCCATAATCACTTCTATTTAAGCCATTCCAATTTTCATAATAGCTTACATTAAAATTAATCAGATCAAACAAAGTTTGAGTATGCCCCAACGTACCACGAAATTGAACAAGCGCAGCACCATCACTATTATAAACCCATTCACCAGAATAGTATGAAGCCTGCAAATTAATATTTGGTAAAAAAGGCATTAAAGCTTGGTAAAAATTAAAAGATCCCTGGGTTGCCCAGCCGGTTTTGCCTTGGCTAAAACTAAAGGCTAGATCTGAGCTTAGCGCGCCCATAATGGATGCGTATTTTATTTGCCCACCCATTATATGATAGTCTGGGGCAACATCTACATACTCTCCTATATTTATATTTCTAAAAAGGCCTATTTTATGACTCACTTTGGTGATTGGCTGGTTAAAATCCCCTAACGTTGCTTGCGGACTATGGCCAACACTAGCAGAAAACTCCTGTTCGCCCAGGGACAGTAAATTAAAATTATAAGGTGTTAAAAAAGAAATAGCGCGCTCCAGCTTCTTGTGCTGATTTAAAATTTTTATTTCTACAGAATTCAGGCCATTAGACAAAGGAATATTTTTAAACGCATATTTACCGCGTTCCAATGTTCTAAAAAAAACTCTTTTCTTGTTAACGGAAAGCTCCACAGAAGACTCTATGGCTAACTCAAAGTCTGTATTGCAATCTGAACGCTGATAAATGATACTAGGATCCAGACTATACACTTTTTTGACATTAAGCCCGATAAGAGAATTTGTTCTTAAAAAGCCAAGGCTATCGTTTTGTATTTCACCCAAGGTAAATTTTAGTAAATACTCAGGATAATTATAGATAAATTTATGATTTGAAAAGCTGCCTCCATATTCATTTTGGCTGTTTTTGCTTAAATTAAAATCCATTGTATGAATTAAGCCATATAAATTTAAAACACTATTTATAGAGCTATAATAGGTATCATTATATTCAGAAGCATTGATATTAAAATATCCGCTAAAACCCGCTCTTTTAACAGCTTTTTTATGGTAGATTCTTTTGATTTTCACAAAATCGATGACAGTTCTTGTCCTGTATTCAAGAGGGACGATGATTCTGATTTCATATTTAATTTTGTTGATGGTCGTGATAAAACCAAGCTCATTTAAGTCTTGCAGACTGATTTTTTCTTTTTCTTTAAATTTTTCTGTTAAAAAGGCTTGGCCCTGCGGAGTGACTTTGCGTTCTATTAAGGTTAAAAAATCAGGTGTTTTTATTTTAAAATCTGTACCCATAGACGGAACTTCTATATCTGGCTCACCCACGGTTTCACCATCAACTTTTAAAGAAACTTGCATTTTAACCATTTGAATTATGGGCGCATGGCCAAAAATATTTTTATACATTTCCGCAAAAGACGCGGTTTGGGCAAAAATTTTTCCGTTAAAAAGAATCAGGAAAAGCAAAAAAATAAAAATTAAGAAACGAGTTTTTAGTTTTAAAAAAAAAATTATTTCCACGGTAATTTAAGGTAATTTATATTCTACACTTACTGGGCCCACAGGAATATCAGAAGGCCAGACCACAGAAACGCTACGTTTAGCTTTAGCTAAAATATTGATAACAGCCTCTAATTCCTTGGGTTTAACACTAACCTTTTTGGCGGACAAATTATCTTTTGGTTTTAGCAATAATTCCACATTTCTGATGATTTGATGTTTGGTGCCTATATTAGCAAACACAAGATCTAAAACCTGCTTGCCTTGAGCGTTTTTAGTAGGGGTAGCTCTTTCAATAATAATATTAGGCAAGGCCTCTGGCGGGGCAACATAGATAGCTCTGGCAAATTTTCTTAAAAAATATACTTTGGCGGCCCTCTCTTGCCCAGGCTCTAATTTTAACTCTTCTTTGTGAATAGAAATTTCTTCTACCATTAGCCTATAGGCTAATTCATAGTCAACCTTTGCTTCTCCTTGCCAAATGATGGAAAAAACTTGTTGATCCCCTGGTTGCAATAAAATTTGGCTGGGCACGATCAAAAAAGTATCTGCGGCATCTTCGTTAAATTCAGTCCCATCAAGACTCTGGGTTCTAGTCTTAGCATAAAGTTCTACTGCTAGCATTTTGTCATCTTTATTAGAAATAACGCCATTAATGGCTTTACCGGGTTTGTCCAAGAAACAAGTATCTTCAAGCAATTCAATGCTAAAGGCTGATATGGGAGTAACTGCTAACCCAATAAAACAAATAACGATAAAAAGTAGTTTTATAATTTTCATTAAATTAATAATAAATTATAATTGAAAAATCGTAAACTAAAAAAAAGAAACCCCTCATTGCTGAGGGGTTTCTTTTTTTAGTCAAGGCTTATACTTATTATAGATTAGATATAGTGACGGCTATAGTATCTGCATAAGTACCGGCCAGCAACTGGGTCTTTTGAGCTGCGGACAGTTTAATATCATACCTTTGGTTAACGGCTGCGTTGAGATGGTCATTTTCTTCAGAGTCTGTAAAATCGGCATATCCTATTGTTCGTGCTTCAGTTAAACTTAAATCTTGCTCAGCATTTGCAGTAGTAATCAAGGCGCAAGCATAGGTGGGGGCAGTTCCATCATCATCGATAACATCAATTGTATAATCTATGTGGTCAGCCTCAAGAGCTGCGGATCCGCCAGCCCGAAGTAAATAGCCTGTATTAGTACTACTAAATTGTAATGAGTAACCGTCAGGATCATTATTATCTACTTGAATAGTCCCTATCACCTGATCGCTTATCGCACTAACACCAATATTATCTGTATCATCTGTCCAATCGCTGCCAACAATGCTCAGTGTATTAATCGCAGTTACCGTGTCTGAAAATTCTGAACTTGCTGCATATATACCCATAAAACTAAACGTTACAATTATGATTCCTAGCACTATTTTTTTTAATATTTTCATTTTTTTCTCCTTTTATTCTAGCTTTTTCCGTCTTGTCCTTAATAATCCCGCTATTTCACTTCCTTTCTTCATATATTAGAACCTTGTTTTTTCGTCCTAATATAATAATTCCCACATCCCCTTTTTTTTATACATCGATTTTTTTCGTTTTGTTTCTGGCAAACGAATCATATTTGGTGTTTTAAAAATAAAAAGGAAAAAAACTCGTTATAGCGCTTGATGTTTATGAAGAAAAAAAAGTGAAACTAGGCCAAAAAATAAAAAGATAGCGGAGGCTGATAAAAAAGCCACCTTTAAAGAATACAGGTCATTAAGCCAGCCAATCAGAGGACCTACGATACAAAACACTAAACGAAAAGCCAAACTTTGGACAGACAAAACAGTAGCACGAATATCTGAGGAAATCCTCTGATTAATATAATCTTTAATAATAGGTGTATTTATACCTCTCACAAAATATATTATAAACATAAAGGCAATCGCCCAAATAGATTGAAACACCCCTAATAAAAAGTAAGCGATAGCAATAAAAAAAATCAAAGACATTAAAGACTTTTTTCTGCCTAGCATATTTTCAAGCCGATGCGCCCAAATTGAAAACAAGCCCACAGAAGCATTGAGCGCCGCCCATAACACACCAAACAAAATAAGTGGAACCCCTACCATTTGCCAATAAGGCTGAATAAACCAAACCATAGTAAAAGTAGATGCCGCGATAACGGCGGAATACAGTATAAGCCATTTTATTTCGGCATGATCATGTAATGAGTATTTTACAATTTTCAAAATACTTTTCCAAGAACTTGTGGCATGTTGAGCTTTATGCCGAACCGGTTCAACAAGGCTAAAAGCCACGGGCACCGCTAATAAGATAACCAAGGTTTCTATATAGAGAGGGAAGCGTAAACTGATTAAAGCTAAAAAGCCACCAAGAATGCCAGCGCTACTTTCCGAGAAGTTGCCGATAGCGCTAAATCTACCTTCCAATTTTTTATATTCTTGGGACTTTTGCAAACTTAACAAAGTATCATAAAGTAAAGCAGAATCTGCCCCAGAAATAAAACTCACAGCTAACCCTAAAATTAACTCGGCTACTAAAAAACCAAAAAAACCAAATGATAAGCTATAGATAAAAAATGCTAGAAAGGATAAAAAACTACCAATAATAATAGACACACGCCGACTTAGTCTGTCTGAGAAATAGCCGGACGGCACCTCAAAAAGAACGACGGCCGCAGAGAAGGCGACCTGTAATAATAAAACTTGCGTCATGGAAAGGCCGTTATCCTGTAAAAACAACACCATAATAGGCATCATTACTAAAAACCAGGTTAAGGCTTTGATAAGATATAATTTCCAAATATTCGAGGAAAGTGTTGGTTGAAACATAGCTGGTTAGTATACTTTATATCAATTTGAAAAACAAATTGATATAAAGTATACGATGTATTTGCTTTTCAAAAAAGCTTAGCGTTCCCGTCTTTAGCAAAGACGGAGCTTAACGCTCACGTCCCTATGACAAAAAACGCCAATTAAACTTGGCCACGTCCTACTCTCCCACCAGGGTAACCCGGCAGTACCATCGGCGCTAAAGGGCTTAACTTCTGTGTTCGGGATGAGAACAGGTGTACCCCCTTCGCTATAATGACCAAGATTAATTGGCGTTCACAGAGATGGAGCTTGGTGCTCCTGGCTCTGTTAATAATAAAAAGACTTAAATAAGTAAATTCGATTCTTATAATTAAGCTGTCTTAAGATCAAGCCCTCGACCTATTAGTACTAGTCTGCTGAACATATTACTATGCTTACACACCTAGCCTATCAACCTCATTCTCTTTGAGGGGTCTTACTCCCATAAAGGGATGGGAAATCTAATCTTGAGGGAGGCTTCCCACTTAGATGCTTTCAGCGGTTATCCCTTCCATACATAGCTACCCAGCGTTTACCATTGGCATGATAACTGGTACACCAGAGGTATGTCCATTCCGGTCCTCTCGTACTAGGAACAGCTCCTCTCAAATTTCCTACGCCTATAGCGGATATGGACCAAACTGTCTCACGACGTTCTGAACCCAGCTCACGTACCGCTTTAATGGGCGAACAGCCCAACCCTTGGAACCAACTCCAGCTCCAGGATGCGACGAGCCGACATCGAGGTGCCAAACCTCCCCGTCTATGTGGACTATTGGGGGAGATAAGCCTGTTATCCCCGGGGTAACTTATATCCGTTGAGCGATGACCCTTCCATACGGAGTCACCGGATCACTAGGTCCGACTTTCGTCTCTGCTTGACTTGTAGGTCTCGCAGTCAAGCTCCCTTATACCCTTACGCTCTACAGACGGTTTCCAATCGTCTTGAGGGAACCTTTGAGCGCCTCCGTTACTTTTTAGGAGGCGACCGCCCCAGTCAAACTGCCTACCAGACTATGTCCTGTTTCCGGATAACGGAAATCAGTTAGTACTTCAAAATAATCAGAGTGGTATCTCACTGATGGCTCACTGAAAGCTGACGCTTCCAGATCAAAGCCTCCCACCTATTCTGCACAAAATATTCCAAAATACAAAGCCAAGCTGCAGTAAAGCTCCACGGGGTCTTTCTGTCCTGCTATAGGTAATCCGTATCTTCACGGATAATCCAATTTCACCGGGTCTCTCGTTGAGACAGTGTTCAATTCGTTACGCCATTCGTGCGGGTCAGAACTTACCTGACAAGGAATTTCGCTACCTTAGGACCGTTATAGTTACGGCCGCCGTTCACTGGGGCTTCAATTCAAAGCTTCGCTCCCGAAAGAGCTAACCTCTCCTCTTAACCTTCCAGCACTGGGCAGGCGTCAGCCCCTATACATCACCTTACGGTTTAGCAGGGACCTGTGTTTTTGATAAACAGTCGATTGAACCCTTTCACTGCAACCCTTTCATGCTCCATTTGTAAAAAACTTCACATTACTCGGGCATCCCTTCTTCCGAAGGTACGGGATTATTTTGCCGAGTTCCTTAACGAGAGTTATCCCGCGCGCCTTAGTATATTCTACCTACCTACCTGTGTCGGTTTTAGTACGGATACCTGTAAATCTCACTAGAGGTTTTTCTAGTCAGTGTGGAATCAATCACTTCCCCTGCAAGCAGGGTCGTATTCACTCCTCAGGGTTGAATGAAGAAACGGATTTGCCTATCTCTTCCCCCTACAAGCTTAAACCACAATCCAATAAGTGGCTGATCTATCCTACTGCGTCACCCCATCGCTAATAACGTTTTACAAGTAGTACAGGAATATTAACCTGTTGTCCATCGACTACGCCTTTCGGCCTCGCCTTAGGTACCGACTAACCCTGGGCGGACGAACCTTCCCCAGGAAACCTTAGGTTTACGGCGAATAAGATTCTCACTTATTTTTTCGTTACTCATGCCGACATTCTCACTTCTGTTTCGTCCACCAAATCTCGCGATTTAGCTTCAACCTACGACAGAACGCTCTCCTACCGAACAAGTATAAAACTTGTTCCCGCAGCTTCGGTATTATGCTTAGCCCCGTTACATTTTCGGCGCAGAATCGCTCGACTAGTGAGCTGTTACGCTTTCTTTAAAGGATGGCTGCTTCTAAGCCAACCTCCTAGCTGTTTAAGCGATTCCACTTCCTTTACCACTTAGCATAATTTAGGGACCTTAGCTGGCGGTCTGGGCTGTTTCCCTTTCGTATTAGGAGCTTAGCCCCCTAATACTCACTCCTGAGTATGGTAATCTAGCATTCGGAGTTTGACTGGGTTTGGTAGCGTTGGTGACGCCCCTAGCCCAACCAGTGCTCTACCTCTAGAAACCTAAATCTCAAGGCTGACCCTAAAGTCATTTCGGAGAGAGCCAGCTATCTCTTGGTTCGATTGGCATTTCACCCCTATCCACAGGTCATCCAATGGTTTTTCAACACCAACTGGTTCGGACCTCCACGAAATGTTACTTTCGCTTCATCCTGCCCATGGATAGATCACCAAGTTTCGGGTCTAATACCAGCAACTAATCGCCCTATTCAGACTCGCTTTCGCTACGGCTCCGTCATAACAACTTAACCTCGCTACTGATATTAAGTCGCCGGCACATTCTTCAATAGGCACACCGTCACTCTTAGATAAGAGCTCCGATTGCTTGTAAGCACATGGTTTCATGGTCTATTTCACTCCCCCTTCGGGGTTCTTTTCACCTTTCCCTCACGGTACTAGTTCACTATCGGTCATACAGTAATATTTAGCCTTAGATGATGGTCCACCTAGATTCCCACCGGGTTTCTCGTGTCCTGTGGTACTCAGGATTATTTTGGCAAGATTGATTTTTTTTATGTACAGGACTATCACCTTCTATGGTGTCTTTTTCCAAAGAGCTTCTACTAAAAATCAATTTTTTTACTCACCCTATATAAAAGCAATTATATAGAAAAAACAATCCTACAACCCCCTTGATACAACGCTTGCTTGCTTGAACATATCAAAGGTTTAGGCTGGATCCCGTTTCGCTCGCCGCTACTAAGGGAATCTCGTTTGATTTCTTTTCCTCTGGGTACTAAGATGTTTCAGTTCTCCAGGTTCCCTTCCTTATCCTATGTATTCAGATAAGGATATGCAGACATGACTCTGCATAGGTTTCCCTATTCGGACATCCTCGGGTCAAAGCTTGCAGCAGCTCACCGAGGCTTATCGCAGCTTACTACGTCCTTCGTCGGCCTGTATGCCAAGGTATCCCCCATGCGCCCTTATTATCTTGACCAAGACAGCTTAATTATAAGAACGGATTAATTTCGTTTTTACCTATTTACCTATTATCTTTTTATTATTAATTGTCAAAGAACTAGTCCTATTAAGTGGACGAGATAAAAGTATATTAGTTGAGACTGGTATTGTCAATGAGATTTTTAGAATTTCACCAACTATTTTTACCGCCCGCTCCCCCGCGACTACGTCGCAAAGGTTAAGGTTAAGGGAAGCCCGGACCAGGAGCACATCTAAGATATCTTCAAAGTTCTTTGCTTTCCATAGTGGTTATTATAATATACTACTAAGCTTAAATCTATTATGGGCGAAGGTATTTGGAAACTAAATTCATTAAAAAACCAGGCTTTAAACCAGGGGATGGGCGAATGAATTTGAAGAGATGAAAGGTATAATGCATACCTTTTGTTTACCTATTATATACCTATTTAAAATAGTTCCTGAATCTTATCAGTCGGGTAATAATATTGATTACGGCCTTGTTTTTGAGAAATCAAAAAACCATGATCTTTTAACTTTTTTAAATCTGTG
>Ga0233430_1001775_pt1 | contig 28014 bp, 16 predicted proteins | sample SI_118_April2016_2_FD_179883 | JGI IMG/M metagenome (GOLD analysis project Ga0233430, IMG submission 179883) | Seawater microbial communities from Saanich Inlet, British Columbia, Canada - SI_118_April2016_150_MG | ecosystem: Environmental > Aquatic > Marine > Inlet | place: Canada: British... | reverse complement strand
CACCAATTATACGGGTAACTATCCAAAAACTGACCCCAATCTACACTATCGTATAACTTAGATTCCGTGTTTAATGATCCTTCGCTATACACATTAACATCATCATTTATATCATAATTAACATGAGGATTATATATAAAACCAAATTTATAATCAATGTTATTATGTTTTAAAAATTCTTGTGCAACCAATACATTATATAGGGTGGCATTGGTTAAATACATATCATCATATTCCTTGTGTTGTGTTGCTATATATCTCTTCAATATATTATCTTTTTTCAGTCCTAGATGCGATCCAATCATGCCACCACAATGCATCCAATTTCTTGCATTTATCTGCGTGCAATGATTACTGGTTTCATTGATACTACCAATTACATGGTCGCCAAACGACACATCAACCCGTGAGATACCACTCCATAACACGAACACAAAATCTATATTCTCTGTCACACATGTTTCAATGATAGAATGTGCTATGTATTCATTGCCTGCACCTGCACGTGCCATATTAATCCGATCATCACCATAAGACCGCAAGAATGGTTTAGTATCAATGGTTAACGAATGATCATTCAATACCTCGTTGCGTATGACTTTTGATAAATTATAAAAATCGGCGGGTGTCTTGATATTCGGCCATGTTTTATCCTTCACCATGTAATAATTACTTACTATCCCTTCATCCAAAAAGCTGTCACCAGAGATCAACACAGACATTTATCGTTTCCCCACCCGTGGTTTATCTGTACTAGCACTTATTTCATACGTATCAAATTCTACTGGACACAATGAACATTGTGGGATTACATTTTTTATACCAGCAATAAATGTTTGCATTTCTTGTTCTGTGTTATCTACTTCCAATGGTGCATACGAATGAACTAATTCCTGTTGTTTTTTTGTTAAGTCAAACTGGAATTGGTCAGTAAATTCTGGTAATAATCCAGCAACACCACACTTATATAATTTACCTTTTATGAAATGATGCGAATCACGATTATAACATAATTCATGTGCTCTGCTGCCATTATTTTCATACAACGTAAATACCCCATCTTTTTCGCGCAATGCACTATCAGCAAAATACCAATTATCCTGAACAACAACAGTTACCCAATTGGCATCAACTAATTTAAGATCAATGAATCTACCTTCGGCCAGCGGTACAGTTGGATCTACCTCTTCACCCCAACTGATATATGATTCAGTGATAGGTTTCTGCAATGATTCCTTTATTTCTTGGATCATTTCATCTTTGCGGTCTTTGTTATGGACACCGATACTAATAAATGTTTGACCACCCTTTTTGCGATGATCTATTATAGTTTGGTACAGTTCTGGCCAAAATTTAAATCGTGTGCCGTTCGTAGTAATCTCAATGGATGTTTCAGGCCATAATTCCCTAACACCATTAACCCAATCCATAAATGTTGGGTTCAGGGTGGGTTCTCCACCTAAAATAGATACACGTGGTAAATCTAGTTTATTACTCCATTCCCTGTATATATCTTTATAATCATCCCATTTTTGCTGCCCAGAGAATTGGTAATTATTAAACCTATTACAATGTGTGCAATTGAAGTTACACACATTGGTTATATAAAATTCTACATAATCTAATGTAATTTTAGTCATAATCCTTGGTACCATTGTCCCAATGCATCAAATGTTTCGGTAAAGTTTTTATCACGCCTTGTATCATATTGTTTGTAAAAATGCTTGAAATCGTGTAACAATGATGGCATATCAAATGTATCAGAGTGCGGAGTCTTAACTACATCTAAATAATCAATTAATCGTTGAACTTGATTCAATTCCATTTCGTGCAACAATATATTATTTTTGTTTTCATCTAACCAATGCTGCATGTTGTCTTTAAATTTCATCCTAATCCGATCAGGCAGAATCAACGGACCCTGAAAGCTAGGGAATCTTAATATGTTTAATGTAAAGGTTGGGAAACTCTTGCCAAATTTACCTTTTAATTCAATGCAATAATCCAAGAATTCAGGCAGTGTTCCCAGACACAATGCATTAATAGTACACATCACATGAAATCCCTTTATATTTCCTTCAGTGAGTAATCGTTCTATATTCCAACTCCATTGATCCCAGCTAAACCCATCACGAATATACTCGGCGTGTTCTGATGTACTCTCGTTACTTGTATACAATTGAAAATCAGGTATGTTTTTTGTCGCCTCTATTAATTTAGTAATTGTATTTTCATCAACACCAAGGTTACTATTCAATGCAAATGCAACATCCGTGTCATTCTTATTGTACCAATCCAATAACCTCCAAGTATGAGAACTCATTAATGGTTCCCCCCCTGTTAGTCTTAATTCAGACAATGTTCTGTGTAAATCACTTTCCCACCAATTAAAAAATGCTTCTACATATGGGTTAGTCTCATTGGGTTTATATCGCTGAGATGATGTATGTTCATGTGTGTAGTGGTTCCTACCATCGCTTATCAAGTCTGTGTATGGACCGTTTTTTTTAAGATCTGTCACCCATTGGGTGCTGAATGCTGGGTTACAATAACTGCATGCAAACTGGCAAGTTCTATCAAATGCAATCTCCAATGTTTTTAAGTCAATATCCTCATTGCTATCAGTAGCCATTGCAGTTTTAACATCTTCATCATTGTATATTGCTGTTTTATATACACGGTCACTAATACTATCTCTGCCAATATCCTCTATTTTCCAGCAATATTCACACCCTGTTGGTCGTTTGCCTTCTTGCATCTTCCTACGATCTTCTTTTTTTTCTGGTGTATTATGCAATGCTTTCGGTGTTTTGGTGATATCATGCAAATGCACAAAATGCGGTAATGGGTGGTGACAACTAGTAGTCATTCCTGAACCCAACCAAATAGTAGCATTGTACCATTTAGCTAGGCATAGCGTAGGGCTATGACTATCTATATACTGCCTTATCTCTAAATCTGCCATTCTATGTTGCGTTCTTAAACTCATACTAATTCATTTTCCATTATTTGTTTTGTCATTGACAATGCTATACTGCTATACTGCTCATACATTCCTGTCCTAGCAAATTGTATATTTTTATCGAACCGATCCTTGGCCCCTTGCCATTCTTTCTTTGCTAGTGCACAATCACTCAACATGTTCAAATTAGATTTAATACATTGTACCATTCGCTCACATGGGTCAGTAATGTCATCGTATGCATGATTGATTATATCATCAAACATATCAAATCCCATACTTCTAAAATAATGAACGGTACCAGGAGACGATATTATAATAGGAAAATTGCACCCATACACACTGTGTAAGTATTTTTCAGAGACTACTGCTGTTTCTGTATCATATAGTGTTTCGCTAACCAACTCCACGAAAGAATCATTGTAGATACGCCTCAATTTCATGTCGAAATTCACAGAATTATTATATGCGATAACTGATTGTGTATTTGCGACTGTCTCATATACATCAGTATCAACCATAAGCGACGAGTAATCTATATTTTTATACCCCTGAAGTAATTCTTCCTTAAATCCGACATGACTGCTGAAATCCCAATCTATTATATCCATCAACTCAGTTGATTTCATCCCATCAGTCATTATAGCACTAATATATGCATTATCACACAATTTTAAATGGGTAAGGTATGCCACCATCGCTACCCGATGAGGACGCATATTTCTATTTAACGACACCAATGTTTTATGGGAATCAAAGTTTTTTTCAGTAACTGGGCATATTTCTGCGTATTGTTCCTTGTCACTCACAATATCAGAAATATGCACCAAATAAACATTGGGTAATATGCTAGCAATCGGTAAATTATACGGGATATGTTCATTAAAGAGTAGAACTTTTTTTAATTGGGGGTTTTCAATCACAAAATCATATATGGCTAGTTCAACTACCGACATTTTATTTATTGGATGAACAGGTTTATCCATGTACATTTGGTCACCGACATATAACATAACATGTTCGGAATGTATTTTTGCATTTTTTAGGTCTTCACTTATATCAAATATATCAGTAAATATAAAATCACAATCGACAATTGACGATACGTATTCAACACACCTATCGAATATCCCCCTATTGAAATCATTAAATACTCTATTGATCTGCATCAAAATAAATTTTCCATCTTAATTTTTTGTTCCTTCGCAAACTCATAAAATCGTTGTTGATTATATTGCAAATCAGGAAGCATATCATTATACATGTTCATTATCTCTATTTTATCCATTCTACCAAGAAATTCAATCAATTCAATTATTGTATCATGTACATCCCCATCTTCGATATCAATGTGTTCCCAATATTGATTAAATGTTTTAAATCCATTGTAGCGCAACCATCGATATGTTTTTTGCACACCGTTAATTACAAATGGTCTCATCCCAATCAATGGTTTGAATACATCTTGCTGACAAAACAAATCGTTGATTGGGTTAAATTCAGTGGCGGCATTGACATACAAAAATGTATGTTTCCACACCTCCAGTGGGCCCAAGTCATAATAGACCATCGGCATTCCATAATTACCGATATCATGGTCTTTATCTTCACTATTGCCTTTAAAATTTAAATATAAGTCAGAGGTTTCATCAGTGCCAATGGTCACAATACCACATTGATTTAACTTTTCGCTTAGAAACCGTTGCACTAATGCAAGACGATGCGGTTTTGGTTTTCGGTTATAGTTAACGAACAAATGGTTAATATCTACTAATAGTAAATCATTACCAGTATATGCTTTGAAGTTGTTGGATAATAATGGTGCAAAAAAGTTAAATTGATGAGGTGAGTCAAAATTACCCAAGTAATATACGTGCAACGCACCTACCATATTCTTCACCTCCTGCAATTCATTAACATTCAAATATGGTGGGTCTACCGTTGCCAGAAAAAAAACATTATCAAACCTGCGATTTTCATTTTTAAACTCCAACACCGTATACCATTCACTGTCCTCAAATTGATGCCCAAACCATGTCATATTAATTAATAAATTTTCAGCAGTTGGAAATTTTAAATTAATCTGTTTATGCACATCATCCCATAATTTTTGTTCATAAACACTATACTTGTCATTTTGTGATAATGTCACCCCCACTGAAGTTACACTCATTCTCTATCCCTGTGTGGCATAATATCCACACTCCTTCCACCATGAACTCATTTCAGGAAATACTTCTAAAAAGTTAGTATTTCTTCTCTTGTCATGTTCGTTAAAGAATCGATAGAAGTCGGCTTTTTGTTCTTGTATGTATTCACCCGACAATGGTTCATTCATCCAAGCTATATCACGACCCATTCGGTTGATTTCATAGTCCTTAAAACCATGAAACCGTGTTTCTTCTGTTTCTATATTATCTTCCATGTATTGCTTACATTGTTCTAATTTCATAACATACGGTTCAGGCAATAGTTGCATACTTTGCCATGATGGTGATCGTAACACCGGAGTATCGAACCACACTCGCTGGTATGTTTTACTATAATAATCCCTAAGTTGTTTTATCTCTTCTAAAAACTTCTGCATCCCCGGAACAGCCAAATTATTCATCGTAATAATAAATGTAAGACTACTATAATATGGAACTTCTTCTAATATCTGATTGACCCGATCCCACATTAAGTTAAAATCCAATCCATCGCGTATATATTCAGCTTGCTTGCCCCATGTATCAACACTTACATATTGCATAAAATGTTCAATACGACCATTACATAATCTTTTTACATAATCTAAATATTTTGCCCATAATTTTTCTTCAACGCTAAAATTACTAGTCACACTAAGATGTAGATTGGGTTTCGGGTTTTCTAAAACATAATCAAATACTTTATATGTATTTTTATCCATCAATGGTTCCCCACCCGTCATCCTAAAATGTTCTAGTTCTTTGTATAAATCAGGCCACCATTCCCAAAATGCATCCACATACGGGTTCTCTTGACTATGTGGTATTGGCAATCTATTACCTACAAAATGGGTAGGATCATTATGTGATGTGCTAGTAGGATATCCCCCTAACTCTTTTACTTCTGCCATCCAACTACTAGAAAACTGTGGGCTACAATAACTACACTTTAAGTTGCAAGCATTGCTAAAATTTACTTCCATATAACTTGGTATAATATCATTATACGGACTAGAATTAACAATGGCATCAAAGTCTTTTACAGCCCAGGGTTCCCCTGATCTATAATGCCTATCACTTAAATCCCCATTAGCTTCCATTCTCCAGCAATACTCGCATTCGGTCGGTTTCTCCCCAGCAAGCATCTGCTTCCGGATGGTTTTTTTAAATGGTGTATTATGCAATGCTGATGGATTATCTTTTATTTCAGTTGGTGAAATTTTATGCAGTGGTGGATGGTAACAAGAGTTATTTAATCCTGTTGGCAAATGCAAACTTACTTGTTTCCATTTTGCCAGGCAGAGACTTGGACTTATATTATCCAGTTTTTCTTTTGCCTTTTCAGCATCTGTCAAGAATTTCGATTTGAAATTTTTATTTACTTCGTCACCTTTATTCATAATAAAACTCAGTGCCTAAAATCTGTTCATTGGTTAAGTTGCACAACGTATTGTAATTATGTTCCAACGTTGATTGCATTTCCTGATACCAATTCGTTATAGTTTGTTTGCTTTGGTGCCCGACCCAATCCACATGCTGTGTTAATGTTTCAAATCTTGAATCACCGGGGTCTTCATCATATCCTTCATCCCACCACTTAGAAAATGTCTTAAATCCCAATTTTCGCAAATTTTTTAAAAACCATTTCGGTCCTTGCACTATAAATGGTCTTTTATTTATAATACATCTATAAGTCTTTTCACTTATAAAAAATGTTCTTCCGGAAAAATATGTTTCACAAACAATTTCGCAAAAAATATCATCATATAAAGCATCTAAATCATATGCATTATCTGACCACAATACAGGATAAGATACCTTATCATGTGTCAATGGCAATGCTTTTAAGAAAGGGAAGACATCATCCAACCCAGCTGGGTATCTGTGTAATAATTCTTCCAAACCCACATTGCTTCTATGATACTCGACTGCCGGATCATAATGAAATGTTATTACACTATTATCTTTTTGCGTATTCCATGTATAACTCGCTATTCCCAACCGTTGCCAATTGGATCTTCCTATGAAAATCCCAAATGTTTTTTCTAATGTGCTTTTAACCGGGGTATATGATTTAATTTTTTGATGTGCCCCCGTTAATATACCATTAACACCCCGTATTTCTTTATACCGTGAACTTCGTATCTGGTTTGATGTTCTAATAACAAATCTTTCTGTTAATATATTAAATTCACTTGCAATCTCTGCCAAGACTTCATCAATAGGTGTCTCTTTGCAACAAGGTCCTTCGTTATTTAAATCTATGCAAATAACCCCACATGTACTCTTTCCTTCCTTTATAACATCGATTATAAACTGTTCTTTATTCCATATTCGGGCATCACTAGTTATTGCTGTTACCACCCCTCTTGACCCCGAATTACATCAATCTCTCGCACATCAGCACCCATATTATGCCATCCTGTCATATAATGATGCTTGAAGAAACTACTTTGTGCCGCATCCATATCCATCATTGGTAAATCTAATCTATTACTTAACTCTTCACCAAGCGATGATACAAAGGCTGGCAATTTAGCTTCTGCCAACGTGATTACCTCTTCAACCCAAATCTGCTTCAAATTATCAAACCATTGTACTTCCCTATAGTTCCAATCAGTAAGCATAGTTTTAAGTGTCCCCATCCTAGCACCTAAAATAGCATATATGCCATAATCTACATCCATCCCCACATTATGCCAGATAGTTAAATGATCCATATTACGCTTATGCACCGATTCTTTAAACTCTAAATCAGATGGTTTACGTCCTCGATCCAATGTCATTTTGACACCTTCGCGAAACCCTGCTCGCCAAGCGTGAAATGCACCGCCATTGGGATATGTTGTACTATAGCAATCGTGCATCGGCCAATACAATGGATCAAAACAAAACTCGACACAAGTATCAGCACTTCCATCACTTGCTTCATGTGTTTGCATATTATGTATAAACTCTTTAGTCCAACAACTTAATCCACCATTACCATACATTAATCCATTTACATGGTTTCTAGCTCTCCATCGGAAGGTAGCTTTTTCATATTCAGGGGTTTTCAACTCCAATTGCAAATTGAAGAATTCAGGATCAGGCAAGTTATCGCCATCGATTAATACAAATCGTTCTGTGTTACTTGCATCAGCAGCTGCTTTATGTGCGGCATCACTGCCTTCCACACCATCAACTCTTACCGCCCATGGCACCATATTTTTTACCTTTACCCAAAATTCTTCTTTTTGTGGTTCATCATACGACAAAAACACACAATCCAGATCTGCTATATCAATTATATTACTCATAACGTTTTAATGTCCAGTGCTGTCCTTTTCCTACTATACTAATGTCATCTATTAAACATTCAGTGCCTTTATTGCTATTTAATGGTACTAACCGTTGGGTGGCATATTTCTTCCTAGTCTTTGATATTTCACCATGAATGACCGCTATATCATATCGTGCTTCATCATATACCTCTTTAGATACCACAATACAGTCACCATTATGCTTCTCGGTTGTATAATACAATGGTTCTCCTAACTCATCATAGTACAACCGATATTCAATCGGTTCTACCACGATATCTTCTACTAATTCAAGCGCATCCCAAAAGTTTGTCATATATAGGTTCCAATTCTAATGCTAGTTTTTTATCATGATAATGTACTGGGTATCGTTGGCTTACTGTGTTAATTCTGAAATCATTTTCTACTAATTCCCACACCAACTGCTTATCCCACGCACGTTCTTCTAATCCGTTTATTTTTGATTTCATATGAATCAACGACGGATAGGTAGTCTTTGGCAATGTCACATTCTCTACACCCATTAATACAGCTGCCATAGCATACACGACATCGGTGGTTGCAGCCTCTCTATTCGCACCTCTTAACCCTTCTTTATATACTTCCCATTGGTTGAATATGTTCCGAACATGGGTGAAGAATTGTTGCGCTGTTTTACTATAACGCCAATATGTTATTGCATTATACAAATCCGGGAGATTATTTAAATCAAATATTTTCCTATAATGTCGTTCGGTTGATATATTATTCAAATAATCACGGCAGTTACTAGTAACAACTACATCACGATGTTCACACATAGACCACCAATGACTAATATCACCCGTAACTATCATATCTGCTTCAATCTTAATCGTCTCACGAAATGGTGTTGCCCAAAATATTTGCCAATCATTGTCAAGTTTCCATTTGTCATTGGAAGATTGGTCACCATATGGAAATAATTTTATATAATCAAATGAATCATCATCAATAGCAGCATCAGTTAATAAACATACCTTGCTACCAGGCATATGATAATGAATACTTTTGGCTAATGTCCTAGCACATGCAATGTAATCTACCTTGTTATTGTTACTGGCTACAATAATATATCCACGTTCAGCTTCAAATTCCATGCATTTCCTTTAACCAGGTTTTACCAATCACATGTAAGTCAAAATCCGTCACAATTAAATATTGTACACGATCATTAACTTCGTATTCAATCTTGTAGGTATCGGTATCTTCCTGTGTAACTTTGTGTTCAGGGACTACACTTGCTAGATGCCATGGTATATAAAATTGTTTATTGTCATTAAAATGTCCATTAGCCATCATTACCGCAATACTTAATGCATAATCATTCCGATACAATTGTGAATTAAAATTATATAAATCTGCGTAATGTCTGTAATTTCCTTCTATCATTTTCATTGATGAAAATATTGTTTCTGCCATGATACTTTTTTCAAAATACATAATAGTTGCCCAATTCATTGGCATTCTATATTGTCCAAAATAGTTCAACTCGTCACTAAACCATCGGTGTCCTGTTATCTCATAAGATGATTCATGTGTTAAGAATGATTGGTTACTTTCAAACAACCGCGACAATACATTAGATGCAACAATGTAATCAGCATCTAATACCATTGTTCTGTCATATGGGGTAAGGTCAAATGATTTAAATCTACCACCGTTTAACCACTGAATAGTCCCATCAAAGTCGTGAAAATACCTTCTTCCAGATTTAGGTCGAGCAGTTAAGATAACTTGATCAAAATTATGTTTAAACTTTACTTCTTTATCTGTTACGACCGATACCGGGATATTAAGCAATCGTTCTATATTTTTAGCACTTTCGTTGGCTAATCGGACATAATCAATATCACCATTTTCATTATTACTAGCATATACCAGACAACCATTCTTCAACGCTTTCTACTCAATTCTGTAAATTCGTTATGCCATGCATTCATTTGTTCTTGCCAATGCACTTTTGATTTGTCAAGCAATTCAGAACGGTCCAGTTCTACAGGGGTACCGTATTCATCTTTCAAGTACATTATATCATCCGTAAATGCAGATAGAGTAGATATAAGAATGGGGGATGCTTTCCACATTCCCCCATCATACGCAAAAATCATTTTGCTCTCGTATTTTTCTGCTAGTATTTGCTTGTTCCGGTTATGGTCAAACCTAGATCTAACATTTTGTTTAATAGATTCAGTATTCATTGTGTGATTATAAAACAAATAACCATGATTGTAAATGAATATTTGAAAATAATTAATTAATAATCGTAAATTCCACCTGCCACTGAACTACTAACCGTCGGTGTACCCCAACTAGATGTCAAATAGGTAGTTGACGGCGGACGGATAATACCAGTGCAAGTCGTGCTGCCATCTACGCGATCATAACTTGTGATATTAGTCGGATATGACCATGTTTCATCACCATAGACATCAGACGAATTATCCACAAATGAACATTTAACGTAAACTGTGCCACTGCCATTATGATATGCTTCTGTTTTTATATAGTTTGAAGTATATGGCGCAGTATCTGCAAGAGTTTTTGATTTTTGTACATATGAACTAGTTAATGCATTGGGATCAATTGACACTGTTCCAGCTTTTGAACATAAATCAGTCCATTCGGTGTTTTTACTATTGGACGTGCCTCCGCTTCTTCCGAAACTCATGCGAATCCTACCGCCAGCATTTGAAAAATAACGCAATTGTGTTGTATTGCCGAAACTAAATGTATGTGTGAAAATACAATCAGTAAACCAACCGGTAGACCGAGTGGCTGTGCTTGGTGAATCCGAGCCATTTGCTGTATAATTTCTGCGGTTATTTCGGATAGTTGTAATATTACCACTTAATGCAGTGTATGCCGAAATTGTATTGCCGACGCTTGGACTAGTGATTGATGTAATACTTGATCCTTGGTGGCTTGCCGCCGAAGTAATTCTACTTAATAAAGTAGCCCATTGCGTTGCTGAAACTGTTGATCCCGCTGATACTGAACTTATCGTATTTGATTGTCCGTATCCATAATCACCACTACCACTGCCCCAAACATCATTTGTGTTTGTCGCAAACCCATTATAATGATCATCTAAGATCAAATCACCGCTAGTATATGCCATTTTTATTCCCTTTGTATTAGTTATTAACGCATCAGCAGCTTTCGCCGGTGCTGGGAGTTCTCACTCTTATTAAATCATATTTAGTTAATTTTCACGATTGCTTCGATTACACCTTCTACTTCGGTGGTTTTGTCTTCCAGTGCCCTACCAATAACATTAAACGAGGTTAATTCATTCCTAGATGCCCCTTTAGCTAATCCATCACCAGCCGAAACTAAACGCTGACCTTTTGTTATTTTACCAACCACCCTAACTGGAACTCGCCCTTGCATTGCTACTGGGGGATGGGTGTCATTTGTGCCTGCTTTTGAATTCATTAAATATGCTGCTTTAGTGCTAATAACACCAAAAACATCCTCGCTTAACTCATCAATCGCTTGGGTGATTTCAGCTACACCACCCAATTTAACCACTGTTCCTGGTGTATACATTGTGTCGGATTCAAATCTTTCTGCAATATCCGCATATTCAGCTGATGAGGCAGTACCGTCAAATGTGGTTGCATACACAGTAGCAAATCGTGTGCTAGTTGCGCCTAAATTACGCGTATTATTGCCATCTGGAGTGATATTACCAATGATGGTATTTGAACCGTCCCTTGCCAACGAGGTTGATGTAGCACCACCTGTCGCAGAATCCACATAATTTTTGGTTGCAATGCCCATAGTAGCGGTTGGGTCATCATTGAGAATTGCTAATCCCGTAGCGCCATCAAGTGTAATTACTGACTTAGTGACACCACCATCATTTACACCTAATATTAAATCACCATCTGACGTAATATTCTTAATATAAACATCGTTGCCTGATACACTCATACTCAAATCACTACCTGCACCTACTACTAACCCAGTGTCATTTAATACACTCAATGTTCCAGATGTAATACCATTTACATCCGATCTTAAAAATTGCGATGAATCTAACCCATCTAATAATTGCGAATCGGTTGCCGTGCCATTTAATATATCTGCACCAGGTACGTTGCTAGACACTGATAAACCAGGTTTAATTGTTATAAACCCAGAGATTGCAACATTTGGTGTGAATTCAGTATCAGCACTCCATATACCAATCACCGTATCTTCAACATAAATCTTAACAACTGTGTGATCTGTTGTTGTATTGTCTGTTACAATTTCCACAATAGAACCGGATGTTCCTGAACCAGCTGTGTAGGATGGACCAACCACCAACCAGCTAGTTCCATTGTATACTTTGAGCTGTGCATTCGTGCTATCAAACCACATATCACCCTCAGTAGGACTTGGTGGTGCTGATGTTCCTGAATTAGAACTTCCGATTTCACGCCACAATGATCCATTGTAAACTTTTAGCACATTATTAGTTTTATCGTACCACATTTGCCCTGTTAAGGGGGTAGATGGTGCTGATGTATTCGCACTATTTTCTAATAATTTCATAAAATTTTCACCCAAGAATTCACCATACCCAGCATAATTTCTACCGATTACTGTCAATGAACTCTCAGTGTTGATCGTACCATCTGTTACGGTGGCAAATGTACTGCCATCCGATAAATTAATTGTATAAGCCATATTTTTCCCTATCCTATTTTATTATATTTAGCATTACCAAGAGATCGAAACATAGCCATCTCCTGTATTGCCACTATTGGTTGTTGGTGCAGTTAACACAGTAGTCCAAAAACTCGTTGCTGCCTCGCCGGGCATTCCGTCTGCGTCATAATACCCAGAAAGACAGGTAGTTGCCCCTCCATAATATAATCCCCCGGCTGCTTGTGGATTAACACCGCCACCACCACCGCCGCCAGCACCACCATCACGGCAAGGACAACTTATCCCCCCACCACCATTTACACCAGTAGAATCTACCGTTTGTATTTGTGTTGCAGATTTTCCATGTATATCAGCCACTGAATAATGAACATTATTGCCTCGCCCACCAGCCCCTGAACCACCCGCAGCTATTATATACATTGCCTCCCATCCACCAGGCGCTTGGTAGTTAAAACTAGTAGAACCACCACCACCACCACCGCCACCAGACGAACCTTGATTGCCAGCTCGGCCACCATTGCCACCGATGCTATACCCAGCCCCCCCAATTCCACCAGCAGCACGGTTTTGATAACCTTTGCCATCACCGCCCTTTTTGCCTATCACGAATGAAAAACCCTCGCCCAATGTAACTGGTATAGAAGTTACTACCGTCATGCCATTGCCACCCCCCACTGAACCAGCTCCGCCATCACCACCACCTGCACCACCTGCGCCACCTGCGATGACAACAGTAATCGAAGATACACCGACAGGGACATTAAACACCCCACTTTCCGTAAAGTACGCTGTTCCAGGTTCATACAATACTGGTTTCCAAGCATTATTTTCCTTAATATAAACTTCATTGCATTGTTTCCAGTTATCAGAATCATTAACCCAAACTTCATCAGCTTTTTTCCAACTACCTTGATCTTGTAAATGCAATGCCATTACGAAACTCTATACCAAATGTCCCCATTGGCACCACCACTTGGGGCAGCTGTGCTTATTGTTCTTGTGCCGAATCCATTAGATCCTTGACTAGATGTTGCACCAGCTACCTCAGAATCCACATAACTTTTTGTTGCTGCCTGTAAATTAGACGTAGGATTATTAGCTAACGTTAAATCCCCAGTTAATGTCCCACCTGCTAGTGGTAACTTAGTCCCAATTGAATCCACCACTGTTGTAGCAAAATTAGGATCATCGCCCAATGCACTTGCTAATTCATTCAATGTATCTAGGGTACTAGGCGCAGAACTAACTATCTCGGATACTTTGGCATCTACATAATTCTTATTAGCAGCATGTGTTACATCCGTTGGATCACCACTTAATGTCAATGCACCCGATAATGATCCACCAGTTAATTGCAAAAATGCTATACCAGATGAACTAATATTAGAATCCACATATTGTTTTGTAGCAATACCTAAATTAGCAGTAGGATCTTGATTAACACTTGCTGTTCCGGTAGAACCACCCAATGTTATAACAGTCGTTGCCACCCCACCATTATAGACAGATAATTTTAAATCACCATCTAATGTATTATTCTTAACAAATACATCATCACCTGTTACACTAATCTCACAATCTTCATCTATTCCAACTCTAATACCATAATCATTTAATACACTAATCTGCCCTACAGTTGAGTCATTATTCAATGCACTTATAAAATCATCCGCATTGTATCCCTGTAGTGTTTGTGCTATAGCAGCCGTGCCATTAAACATTGCACCTGGTACATTATCCGCTAATTGTAAACCTGGTTTAATTGCTGAAAATCCGCTAATAGCAGAGGCTGGTGTAAATGTAGCATCTTTACTCCATATACCCAATAATGTCCCTTCGGTAAACGATTCAATAACTACATGTGCCGTGCCAACATTGTCGGTGATAGTATTAACTCTGGGTCCAGAATTGCCTTCTAATATGGTAGCAATTGGACCAATTAACTTCCATTCATCTCCTGTATATGCATTGATTTGTTCGTTTGATGTGTCAAACCACATATCACCGACTATAGGGAATTTAGGAGCTGCTGAATTTGCTGTAGCCCCTCCTAAATTCTTGAAGATGGAACCATTGTATACTTTCAGTACACTATTATCGGAATCATACCACAATTCACCCCTGAGTGGATTGGTGGGTTGGTGGTTATTTGACTGGTTTTCTAATAATTTAATAAAGTTTTCAGCAACAATCTCACCGTAACCCGTTTTATTCTTTCCAAGTAATGTAATACTACGATCTGTGTTTACTGTGCCATCTAAAACCGATGTCAGTATGTCCCCGTTTGTTAATTTTACTGTATATGCCATATTTATTCCTATGTTGAACTCAGGTGCGTAAGTGTTTGAATCCTAACTGTATAATCTACTTGGATTCTTCTGTTCTGAGCTTTTTGTGAGGGGTGGAAAACCACGTGCGTTATTAATTTTAAATTATCTGCACTCCCATTCCATGTTTTTAAACCCAATTCATCAAACACAAATTCCCCATCAAGATTGGTACTGTTATCAAATGCTTGCTGTCCGGCTGGTTCACCATAATCCAATAAACAGGTAACTAATATATCAGTGTATACTTTGCCTGTGGTGTGCAAGACTGTTAAATTGTTTCTAGTAGTATCTGTATTGGTTGCAGAATTATCATCCACTACTTTACTATACGTTTGGTTGTATAAATCAGCATTCTGCCCTGTAGAATTTGCTGGCAGATAAGTGATGATCCCAGTTGGGTCAACACTTGTTCCACCATTACCAAATACCATCTGATATATATGACCAGTATTCTTATTAGCCAAACTCTGTGCCAATGATTCAGAAAAATTCTCATAATGTATTGCGTTTCTCTTATCTACAAAAACTTCATCCGAATCGGGGTCAAAGATCTTGATATGACCCTCAACACCCACTAACCCTATATCATTTGGGTTTCTTTCTGTGTCTTTTGCCGCAGCTTGCTGTTGATTCGTTTCTTTTTCTTCCATATTCTTATTTATACTGTTTTAAATCACTATCTTTTAATGAATTTTGCCGTAACAGTTTCTTGTTTCTGCAACGATATGCCATTACTAGCACTATTCTCACCTTGTTGATACCATATTTTGTTATACGGAGTAGCAACAACGCTACCCGAACTAACATCCACTACATCTGAGTCATATATATGCGTGTTAATCGCTGTACCCGCACTGCCACGCATTAACCCACTTATTGTATTATTCTCTAAATCCCGTTCACGATATGTTATGCGTTCACCATTAATATTCACGATGCCAAATATACTAACATCTATATTCGGTTCTCCTAATGCATTGACATCATCCAAATATATAATATCATCAGTAATTTCTAATTGTTTAATTAGATTAGCTGTATTAGATCGTGATATTTTGTACATTGCTGTATTACCACGCATATCGCTAAATATTTTAAATGATAATGTATTTGGCACTATACTATCTGTAATACTTGTAACATATATATGGTCATTGGGTTCAATAATCACACCAGTTAACACGATATTTTCACCATCAATATAATATTCATCAACTGAGTTTAACATTCTTCCATTCTTAGTGACCCATGCTCTACTTTTATCTGTGATAGTTCGTTGCAACGGGAATATATTTTGGTCTACACCAGTTGATGTTCTTTCATCAAAGTATCTACTATCAAACAAATCACTATCAAACAATTCAATATTCGTAACATTTGCACCAGTTGGACCAATGAATACCTTTGTCATGATATCCATTTGATTTGTATCTTTCCAACATGTAATAGCTATCACATCATCGTATGCTAAATTAACACCATCAATTTCACGAATAGCCAATATGTCATTATCTATTACATACTGTGCTTTTGTTGTTACATAGATGTCTATTATATCGTTGTTATCAGGGACAATACCAAATATAATATATCTATTATTACTACCATCCCACCCACTAACCGTATAATCAGTGGATAATGTTTTTAATTCTTCATTTACATACACAATTACCTCATTGCTAGATATCAAAGCATGACTAACACCTGATTCGGTTGGTAGTTCATAGTCTGTGGTATATCCATCGGAGATATATCGTTTCATCTCTGGTGGTCGTAATCTTAATCCATTATGTTCAACTATCGCATTCTGTCTATTTTTATGACTAGTACCAATAGTTAAATCAAAATCTAATGTAACACCATTTGTGGTAAATGATTGTGTTTCTGGATAGCTATGACTGTGCTGATCATTTCCAAACACAGTAATTGATATATTATCTGTTTGCTGATATTCGTTATCAAAATTAACGACAGTCGTATATGTTAAATCTGAATTCCTATCATAAGTGTACCCTGATGTTAATTCGTTGCCATTAACTAATATTACAATATTAGCAATTTCACTATACTCAACAGGCACTACTATCCTATATGATGCCGGTAGTTCAATGACTACACTTGGTGCATCTAGGTAGCCTGTGCCAGCATCCGTAACTATTATGCTATCGACTGCATTGCCAATTACATTTGCTATACCTGTTGCTTGTCTTACTGTTCTTGATGGTGCTGATAATGCTATAGTAGGTGGCAAATCATACCCTGACCCGGTACTTACTATTGATATACTATTTACTTCACCTTGTGCGTTTACTGTAGTGGTAGCACTTGCACCACTACCATGATATAGTAGTCCAGCTGGTGCATCTAGTGTTATAGTTGGTGCAGATGTATAATTAGAACCACCGTTTACAATTGTAATCCCAGTGACCACCCCACCAGTCAGTACCGCAGTCCCTTGTGCAACATCATTTGCTACAGCAGAAGGCGCATCTACGACAATATTTGGTGTTGTTAAATACCCAGCACCAGCGTTTGTGATAGATGTGCCTGTTACCGCATCACCAGTGATACTTGTAGATATTGTTGCTTGCACTGGGGTTACATCACCAGGTGCTATAGTAATAATTGGCATTGCAATGTATCCCCACCCAGCGTTTGTGATAGTTAAGCTATCTACCTGTCCACCAGTTACATTGGCTTGTATTACTGCCTGTGTTGCTTGTGGGGGGGCACTTACTGTAATAGTTGGTGCTATATCATAGTCATGCCCGGTATTTGTAATACCAATAGAATCAACTTGCCCATTCAACATATTTGCTATTGCGGTAGCATCTGCACCATTTATAATATTCGCAGTTGGTGCTGACAATGTAATTACCGGTGCCGATGTATATCCACTACCAGCATTTGTTACTGATATACTAACCACATACCCATCACCAGGATAATATGGTTCCCCAGATCCTGTGTTAATGGTAGCAGTTGCTGTTGCTTGTGTACCATTTAGCAAATCAGGTGCAGATATTGTAATGATTGGTGCTACGGTATAACCACTTCCGGTTTCAACCAATGATATAGTACCAACACCCCCCTCACCATCAAATTGAACCATATCAAAGTTGTTGCCATCAAACCCATCTATTGTAGCACTTAACGAGGATGTTGCTGTCGCCTGAACACCTGCGGTTACTACAGGAGTGATCGTTACAGTTGGTGCGGTATCATATAAATTACCACCATCATCGACATTAATATCAGCTAATAATCCGTTACTAACCTGCGCAGTACCGATTGATGTGCTTGCAACACCAGTAGGAACACCCACTGTAACAGTAGGTGTTACACTATAATAGTTACCAGCGACATCCACGACGGCAGTATCTATTATATTATCTGCAATAGTCACTGTTCCCGTGGCGTTTACCGATACCGCCGGTGCATCTATAGTAACAGATGGTGCTGACGCATAATGTGAACCGCTATTATCAATACTTACTGAACTAATTGCACCCAATAACATAGTAACCGACAATTCAGCGGTCGCTGTTGTCACAGACGGTGGATTTTCAAAAATTACATTCGGTGGTGTAGCATATGCCGAACCACCATCAATTATTGTCACGCTAGTAACACTATCATTGGTTAAACTAGAAGTAGCGGTTGCTGGTGACCCATTGCTTGCAGGTGCAGATGTAATTGTTACAATTGGTGCATTTTCATACCCATACCCAGCTTCTGCGATGTATACATTTGTTATTTCATCACCATCGGTTGCGATAGTTGCCATCGACTGTTTGTTTGCTACCGGAGTACCAATAGTTACAATCGGCGGATTAGCTTCTTCATACCCTAATCCATTGCCCAACATTGTTATGCTTGTTACCGAACCACTTTCAAAATTTGCTATTGCAGTGGCATCTTGTGTTGGATTACCACCGCCACCAATATAGGAATTGCGATATAATTGATTACCGCCACCAATTTCGTATATGATTACTTTGATATTTTCATTATCATTAACACCTGATGTTACAGTTACTACTTTGTTAACCCAATCAATGGTGTAATTTCTAGTCTCATTCAATACATTGCCAGTAGTTGAGTTAATAACCTTAATTGCTGTTGGGTGATATACCAAATCATCAAAACTAAATGTATTACTCGTTGTTTTATACTCAAATATTTTAGTTGTTAAATCAAAGGCATGACCATTGCCTGAATAATCAAACCCAGGTCTTGTATCAACGGTTAAATCTAAGGTGTCAAATATACTACCAGGCACTAATTCTTCTGGTGCATGACTACTATATTCATCAATAAATTCACCACCTTCAACATTAATATCTGTGCTTTTTGTGCCTAGATAAACGTCGGTAAATGCACTTTCAAAGATTGTGTCTAATTCTCTCGTAGAATTATAATCCAATCCCTTTACCTTAATACCTGGGTAATCTATACCATCAATTAATAACGCCAAATCTAATCCAGGACTATTAACATCGGCAACATATAAACCCGATATCCTATCAATTCCGCTTAATGTTCCAGCATCTACTTTATTATACTCTACTGGATCAAATGAATTTACACTCACAGTGAATGTATTTGCATCTACGGTTAATGTATCATATGAATTATCTACGGTGATTGTCGCAGAATCTACTGTTCTAGCATCCAATGAACGATAAACATTATCATTGTATCTAAACACTTGTGATGCATTATGCCATGTACTTGCTGCCCAATCTACAATGTCCGTAGTATATTGATATCTGTCATACTTAACCGTGGTATCAATCGTTCTGACTAGATTATTATTCATTACAGGCAATGCTGTTGCACCTGTGCCAATACCTATTATTTCGATAGTTGGTGTAGTTGCATAACCATATCCCATATTGTCTATTGCAAGTTCCGTAATTTCACCGGCACTATTAATCTTAGCAGATACTTCCGCTGGTGTTATAGCATCACCCACAATGTTCACTTCTGGCACTGTCATATATCCACTGCCAGCATTGACTATCGTAATACTTTCTACAACCAACAGCCTATTGTTATACCATTGATCCCACGGCTGATCTTCCCATACATTATGATTAGAAACTTCTTTTAACCCAATGCCATCTTCATCAAAATTACTATGATCTGATGTTAGAATCACACCATCATAATCTAATACCGGACTAATGTATTTCCCGAACGTAGTATCATAATACGATGGAACATCAAAATCACCCACATTACCATTTAATAATTCAATACCGTCATAATTTATCAAGAATTCCTTAATCTTAGTATGATACGGCTTGACTTCGTTGATGTAATCTAATACGAATGATTGGTTATCTTTCTTATATGTCGTATACGGTAATAATGAACGAATATTATGACTAACATCAATTAAACTTGTTTTGTATAACCATTCTACATTGCCTTGTTCTGCTAATATATAATTAAACATAGAAATCAACATCTTATTCTTGTGGATAGATAAATCTTTGACCAATAGTTCTTCATTGATAGCACGAATGATAAATCTTGTAGCACACGGTATTTCTTGTGTCCATAATACCTCACTAAATGCTACGGTGCCATCTTCTAAACCAACACGCACCCATTCCTCACTCTGACATTGATATAATTCCCATTTACCAGCATTATTTGTTTGTACTTTAACATACATACTTTCTGTTGCCACCAATGTCGCTAAATCATTAAATGCAGCAACTACTTGATGTGGAATTATGTACTCTGTCGCTGTAGCATTATACCAATCCACATAATTCCAATACTTGGTAGTATCATATGCTTGCTGTTTTACAAATTCTAATTCATCATTGGCATCTACTTCGTAAATAGTCCATAAATTATCATGATCGCTGTCAATCGTAACAAGATACTTGTATCCTGTTGCAACAGCCGTTAAATCTTGATATCCCAATTCGATTAAATCATCTACTTGGCGATCCCATTCACCACTTAATTCAAATGGCATAGGATCTTCTTTATTTAATAAACCAAATGTTCTTGATTCGGATATCACATTACTCTTTAATACATCGTTAATCTGGGTTAGATACACCTTCAATGCTGATAATCTATTCACGAACATTGATTGTCTAGGTCTAAAACTCAATCCATATTTGTCTACTTCTGATAAATTTGGATCAGGGACTACCAATGTTGTGCCATCTGGTTTTCTAGTAGCACCACAAAAACTATCCTGTAGCTTTTTATATAAATCATCACTCAGAAAATCATTTTCATTATTTTCCTTGATTAAATCATATTCCACAAATATATTAGTTTCATCATGTGAATGTTGATATTCAATGTGCAATATACCATTAGACAAATATTCATTAGCATTATATAATGCTACCACATTCTTTCGCATTATAGTAGCATAGGCAATACCAGAAGATTTTGGTGATTCAATATATCCCGTAATACCATATGTGCTTAGGGATTTATCACCTCTCACATCGGTAATCCCCTTAACCCAATAATAGTATGTATTAACTATTGTGTTATTTGAATTAACATCAGCAACCACGGTAAAGTTTTCGGTGTCTTTAACATCACCTGGACCTTCGTATTCTGATGGATGCAATGAACTTTCTACCCATTGGTATACATCAATTGTGCTACCAGGAAATAAATTACCCCAAGTCTTACTGGAATATTCAATGTCATTTTGGTTATAATCCAAGAATCTACAATTACTAGTATCCCACCATACTTCATTGGTGTGCGATTTACCCCACAAGATACCAGTAGATTCATTGCCATAATTATATGATGCTGGGTCTATTGCGCCAGTGAAATTAATATTTTGTTGTGCTGCACCTAGTATTTTCCCATTCAATGGGTCAATATAATCTAAGTTGTGCTTCGTAATATTAGTATCTTTGTCGTATATAGACACAGCATTTATTAGGCTAGTATCTACATTATCTACTGTTGGTTCAGTGAATGTGTCTTTAACAGAGTTAAACTTGTAAACTCTAGGTGAAGCAATTGATACCTCATCTGCTTCTTCGCCAACTACTATAATAGTTTCATCACTAGGAATACGATCTATTATATACAATCCATTAATTACATCATCTATTCCTTTGATTGCTACTTTATCATTAATCGATAAACTATGTGCTGAACCAAATGTTAATACATAATCAAAATTATCATCATCTAACCGTTCAACTGAGGTAATATCAATTAGATTACCTACTGAATTAGCACTATATACATTCCAATCAAATGCGGTATCCTTGGCAACCCATGCCGTATATCCCTCATTAACATCATTGATATTAATAGATGCTAATTCAAAAACACTATCATCTATTAAACTATCATCTGTTCTTAAATGCCCTGCCGTTGGTAAATTAGTATCGGTGATCTTGGAAGTCAACAACGGGAATATATCTTCAGTATGAATTTCATTCTGTTTGTATATGTCGGTTAATGAAACATATTGGTGTACCCTTGCCGCATTGTCTGATGTATAAGCGGTATCATCAGCACGAGTAGCACTATCATCTGCTGTAATTATAGTAGAAGCATATGCTGTCTCATCTGCAATGAATATAGCACTAGGATTATTCTGTAATTCAACTTCATTCAACTCAATATCAATGTATGCTTGGTTACTGCTACCACCATAGGTAGCACGTCTTATTGCCCAATTTTCATACACATCATATGTTGATTCTTCTTTGTCAATTTTAACACCACGGAATAAACCTGTACTATTAGCCGTGCCTTTCTGACTAATTACGTTGCTATACACATTCACCTGACTCACATCATCAAATGACTCTAAGTATGATCTAGGTCTAAATCCAGTAACACCCAATGCTAATAGATCAACATCTGATTCTAAATTAGCTGTTTTATTGTTATAATAATCAGTAGCTTGTGCTGCTTTTGTGGATACATTAGGTAATAACCCAGTTTTAATACTTCGATAATCAACATCACTCCATTCGTCCATATTAAATGTATCGGCTGGTTGGATATTTGCCACCGCACCCCAATATGAATTTTTGAACTTAACCATATCACCTTTTTGGTAATATAAATTACTTTCCCATTCAGCAACATTGTCCTGATTTAAAATAAATCCTTGTGCATCCATTTGTCCATTCCAATCATAGGTGGTGAATCCATTTATCTTAATTCGTTGTTGTCTTAACCCAGATGCTGGCTGATATATCAAATCATTAAATATACTAACATTATCTAAAACCAATAAATGTTCATAGCTAGTATCATTGATGGTTAAAAAATTAACAGTTTTATCATTTAACGACGTTATTTTGAAATTATTATCCAATCTATCAATGACATAATCTTCATCTAATAATATATTGCCATCCTGATCTAACGGCAATTCTGTGATTGGTGAATTAGTTAAACTATCCACTATTGTTTGTGATTTTTCATATTCTAATACATCAGCATTAGGATTAAGATTAATAATACTACCATCTATCCAATCTTGCCCTGACCACACAACAAACTCATTTGCCAATTGCATCCATGACAACTGTATACCGTTAACGGTATCATTAAATTGCAATCCTTGTGATTCCAATAATTTACCATAACTTACAATAAAATCAACTACAGTAGTCACATTAGTGAATGTGAAGCCATATGGTACTAAAACGATCTCATTAGTAAAGTCTTGTGCTACCCTGAATGTCTTATTTCCAACCACAAATGTCTTGATATTGTTATTTGGTATACTTGATAGTATTTGAAAATATTGTTCAGTTGTACTATTTCCGTATACTGCATATCCATCTGGTGTTTTTTGCACTACAACAGATGAAAATTGCAATTTGTTTGAATTTTGGTTCTTATGCAATAATAATTCATAACTCTCATCTGGAAGCATTAACGTATTATTTGAACTATCTGGACTACTTTTTTCAGTAAATATTTTCAAATATTTTTTGTCAGTAAATGATGCCATTCTATAACATAACCTAATATCTAAATTAGATAAGTCTGTCGTTAACTTACTACCATCGTTGTATCCGTAAAACCTATTATAATCCACAATCCAATTCACATAACTATGCTTTGGGGTATCCTGTCCTAGTACTTCTAATGTTCTAATATCTAAATGATGTCTATTATCATACACATATTGGTCAACACCAGCATCGTAGTTATAACGATCTCGGTCAACCATCAATGCAAAATATTTCGCTGGTTTTGTTAATGCCAACAATCGTTGCACCGCAAATGGGTATGAACTGCTACGCTTCCACGCTGATTCAGTAGGGGCACCATCACCAACTACCCAACTCTTTCTAAAATCTGGTTGTGAATATTCCTTAACCAACAACGCAAATGGAGATACCAATTCACCAGCAGAATTTACTGGAATAATATCTAATAATCCATCACGGACATACCTTACATCAATATGATGTCCATTTGGGTCACGAATCCACCCTTCTGCTAAATCTTTCCATAATACTAAATTACCACTCGTGTATGGTGCTGGACCATATGTATCTTCCCACCATGATGGCAATTCACTTAACCCAATCATTTCCCATGGTGTTAGATGTGGTGTATCAGTATCGTAATAATGGCGATATGTGCCACGCCAATGACCTTTTAATAAGCTATTGTCTAATTTACTACTTGATGTACTATAATTCCATGTGAATTCATCGGTCGTAAGATAGTTTTGTGTCTTGTAATCTACTTTATTCCAACCCACCCAATTCAAAAAATCATTAGATAAAATATCTACGATTTCTTCATCCGCATAATCAGTTGTCCTAAATCCACCAGGTATTACATCTGATGCTGATAATGGAATGGTTGATTGCACTTTAATATTATTATAAATGCGTTTCTCAAACTCCAACAATACATCATCCCTTATATCTCCAAATGCGATGGTAATACTACCATCATGCCCTTGTATAACTGTTTGGGCAACTACATAGGTATCATCTTTGTATTGCTGCGGTTTGAATTTTGGATACAATCCCAATTTAGTCGGGGTGCTTGGAATATATGAACCCAATGTTGATGTATATTCATCAATTCGTACTATATCATTATCATTTAATTCTGTGATAATAGTAACCCGTGGACCATCGGTTGCCACTGTGTAATCTGTGTCTTTTATTAGTAAATTATCATTTAAGTACACTAATAAGCCATTATTATTTGCTACAGTAAAATCGTACACATTGATGGTGTTGAATACAGATGTACTAATTGCTGTTATCGCATGAGATGTAGCAGTATAATCATCGGTACTCGGAAGCATATCACTCCAATAAAATGCACTATCTGAGTTTTTACCAGCATTCAACGAATTCAATGCTTGGTTCAATACAATAGATGCAGATAACCCATGTACCTCATTTGATGCTACCCAATGCAATAACTTATTTTTAAATAGTTCATAATGAGTTGAATTGAATCTTAATGCTTCAAATAAGTTGTATTCTTTTTTGCGTGCAAAAACTGCATACACAGATAAAGGTGAGCTATGCTGTACAATAATATCACCATATGCCGCGATGTTTCCTAAATCACGGCTATTATTTGAACCATTAATAACCCCTTCTAAACCACCAATATTTTGTGTTAAACTATTATAATGGTTCCTCACTGTGCCTAATGTAAGAGTAATACTTTCTTCATTAAATGCATTGCCCTCCAAGTTCTTTGGAACTTCATAATATCCACTTGCACTTGCTTCACCTGAAATGATACTAACATCAATTACTGTTCCGTTTACTGGTTCTGTATTAAAAATTATTTCTGTTCCACTAGCGGAAACAGTTACCGTGTAATTATCAGGTCTGATAAACTCACCACCAACAAATACTTTAACGGCTGGTACACCAATCTCATTGGTTGGTATGATATCTAACTTCAATGAAGTTCCACTATAAACAAAGTTGAATTTCTGTCTTGTGGTTTTTGCTGATGCGAAATTTGTCCACCCAACTTTATAACTATATTCAGTTCTTGATGTGTATTTTTTTGGTTTACTACTACCAATGCTATATTCGTTAGAACCATAGGTGTAAGTATCAGTGTGTATATTGTTTTCGAAAACGATATCACCTAGATTATCAATATTCAAATACGATAACGGAAATCCCAATATGGGATCATTTACACCATTGCCTTGCTTATAACTGAATATTTTACTACCTGTAAAGGTAGAACCTGAATATATGATAGAATTGCCCAAACTGTACCCATTAGTATCATACATATCAAACATCGGGGATTGATTAATTGATGTTTTTAGTTGGGATTCTTCCCATGTTACACCATTATGATAATATGTTTTGCCCTGCTGTGTATTCCCAAATAAACAAACTACTGTATTATCCTGATATACATCGGCATCTTCTGCCAATACCAGCTGAATAACACTGCTTCCATCGGCATCCTGATCTATGAAGTTAACCACAAATATTTTATTTTTAACGAACATATCAGGGTCATTCGCAAATATGACACGATCCCCAGAATTCAATCCTATGCCATCAACACTATATGATGATTGATTATTAACATTACTCATTGCATCAGTCTGCGTGAAATCAATTACATTTATTGGGGCTTTTCTTTCTGTGCCGTTATTGTACAATCTTATATTAGCATTAAATTCTATAATAGACCGCTTGGCTCTAAAGTCATTATCTAATACAACGGGCGAATTGTTATATTCTGCTGTTTTTTCAATTACATCTAAATGAAACCATCGGTTGCTTCTTGCCCACGCATTCTGGCTTAAATCTGACCTATTAATTGTTATATAATCTAGATCTAATGGTGCATTTATGGCACTATCCAATGCAACACTATCAAATGGTTCGGCATCAAACGGTGATTCCATTGAAATGGTATATTGTTCTGGGGTGATTAGTTCTTTTACTGATATTAGTTTAATCGCTTCACCAACACCTTCTACATAATATTCGCCATCTTGATAACTGTCAGGACTTACATTGCCACGGAATATCACTTTCAATCCATTGGTGAATTGAACACCATTAGCACTAGTAAATGTTTCTTTGTCTTCAATATCACTAATATACAAAGTTTCTGCACTTATTGCATCAACAAGATTAATAACACCAAACATATTTTCATTTGATGGATCTTGATAATACAATGTATCATATGCAGCTGTCAATAATGGGATTTCTTCAAAGAATCCTTCAGCATTTTTATAAAATGAACGATTGCTATATGTTTCACCATACGAAATACTGAACTTTTCTAAGTTATTAACATAACTAATCCGATTTAATTTTACATATGGATCTTCACCATCACTGTATACTAATTCTACTTGATAGATGCTATATCTATCTGCTTTGTCTGTGATTGGCGTGCTATCTTGCCAATCATCGTCATCCCACTCATCATTGTCCCATTGATCTTCATATTCCCAACCAATATCGTCTGCTAACCCTTCCTGGGTTGATGTGAAAATAATTGTCTTGTTATGTAAATCTGTAATACCATCAATACTACCT
>Ga0233430_1001770_pt1 | contig 28108 bp, 23 predicted proteins | sample SI_118_April2016_2_FD_179883 | JGI IMG/M metagenome (GOLD analysis project Ga0233430, IMG submission 179883) | Seawater microbial communities from Saanich Inlet, British Columbia, Canada - SI_118_April2016_150_MG | ecosystem: Environmental > Aquatic > Marine > Inlet | place: Canada: British... | reverse complement strand
GGAAAAAAAGAAGAAAATCATTAGAAAGACTAATGTTGCCATTAAAAAGAAAAAGAAAAAATGGGTAAGTTTAATGGCCCCAAAAGAATTTGGTGGCGGAGAACTTGGAGAAAGCCTTGTTGTTGATCCTAAAGATTTAGTTGGAAGAAATGTTATTACAAGTTTATCTAATTTGAATAGAGGCAAGAATTTCGCTATAAAAATTGTTTTTAGTGGAAAGGAAATAGTTGATGGAAATTGTTTATGTGAGCCAATGGGCTATTATGTTTTGAATAGTTTTGCTAGAAGAGTTGTTAAAAAAGGTAAAACTAAAATTTTTAAATCTTTGAAGTTGAAAACTAAAGATAATACCGAGGTTGTTTTGAAAATAGTTTTGGTCACCAGAAGAAAAATTACTGGCGGAGTTTCTGCTAAGGTTAGAGCAGAGTTGGATAAGTTTTTAAGTGAAACTGTTAAGAAAGCTGACTTTATGGTCACATTAGATTCGATTATAAATTATAGTTTCCAGAAAAAGATTAAGGAACAGATGAAGGGCATATATCCTGTTGGTTCTTTGGAAATTGTTATGTTTAGAAAGGTTTTTAAATAAATTCTTTGTGTTTTAATTTATGCCTCAGTAGCACAGCGGTAGTGCATTTGGTTTGTAACCAAAAGGTCGGGAGTTCAAATCTCTCCTGAGGCTTTTACAATATATCATCAAGTAAATATAACTTTTTAAGTTAAGTGAGTATTCACTTTTATGGTTACTAAATGGATAGTTTTTTCTGGTGGAGTTATCTCTGGTTTGGGAAAGGGAATTGCCTCTGCTAGTGTTGGTGCATTGTTATCTAAAAAATATAAGATTATTTCTCTTAAGTGTGATGGCTATTTGAATGTTGATCCTGGAACTATGAATCCGGTAGAACATGGAGAAGTTTTTGTTCTTGAAGATGGTGGAGAAGTGGATATGGATTTTGGCCATTATGAAAGATTTCTCAATATTAATTGTAAATCTGAGTGGAATCTTACTATGGGAAAGGTTTTTGATATTATTAGAAAAAAAGAGAGGAAAGGAGATTATCTTGGGAAGACTGTTCAATATGTTCCGCATGTTACTAATTTGATAAAAGATTGGTGGCTTAGTGTTGCTGAAAGGGAAAAAGCAGATATTGTTCTTTTGGAAATTGGTGGAACTGTTGGAGATATAGAAAATGAACTTTATATTGAGGCAGCTAGGCAATTAAAAAATCAAGTTGGTGCAGATAATATTATGTATACTCATTTAACATATGTCCCTCTTCCTTTTGGAGTTAAGGAACAAAAAACTAAACCTACACAACAAAGTGTAAATCTTTTAAGACAAAGAGGAATAATACCTGATTTGATAATTGGGAGATGTTCTAAACCTCTTACTGACCATATAAAAGAGAAAGTTGCTACTTATTGTGATGTAAAAAAAGAAGCGGTAATTTCTGGAGTGGATGTAGATTGTGTTTATAAAATTCCTTTAGTTTTTGAGAAAGAAGGAATCTTGAAAATAATTAAAGATAAACTTAAGATGAAAGTTAGTTCTGATTTAAGAAAGTGGAAGACTCTTGTTGAAAATATTGGAAAAGGTAAACTTGTCAGAATAGCTATTTGTGGGAAATATATGAAGTTAGAAGATTCTTATGCAAGTGTTGTTGAGGCGTTAAAACATTCTGATGCACATCTTGGTTGTAAGGTAGAAATATCTTTTATTGAAACTTCTGGCCTTAAAGATGCTAAAAAAGTTCTTGAAAATATTGATGGAGTAATAGTTCCTGGAGGATTTGGAAAAAGAGGTTCTGAGGGAAAAATTAAGATTATTAAATATTGTCGTGAAAATAAAATTCCTTTTTTAGGTCTTTGTTATGGTTTGCAGTTAGCCACAGTTGAATTTGCTAGGAATGTTTGCGATTTGAAAAATTCAAATAGTACTGAAATAGATGAAAAAACAGAAAATCCAGTAATTGATATTTTACCAGAACAAAAAGAGGTTTTAGATAAGGGGGGAACTATGAGGCTTGGTTCTTATCCTGCCATATTAAAAAGAAATACTAAAGTTTTTAGTTTGTATGGTTCGGAAAAGGTTTCTGAGAGACATAGGCATAGATATGAAGTAAATCCAGAGTATTTGGAAATTTTAGAAAGTAATGGTTTGGTTTTTTCTGGAATGTCTCCCGATGGAAGGTTAGTTGAGTATATTGAATTAAAAGATCATCCTTTTTTTGTGGGTTGTCAAGGACATCCTGAATTGAAGTCTAGTTTACTTAGTCCTGCACCACTTTTTTATGGTTTTGTTAAGGCTGCTTTAGGAAGGTAAGTTTTTTAAACTTTTAAATTAAATTTTTATTATGAATTGGAAAAAAGAAACTGCTAGAGATTTGTTAGCTTTAGGAAGTATTCCTTTTTTTATTTTGGTTATGGCTAGATCTTTGGTTGGAGAGTACTATTTATTTATTTTTCAAACTTTAATTGCTTTAGTTTTCATTCATTTTATTGGCTGGAAATTAGATTTCAATAGACATTTAGCTAGAATGTTAGTTTTAGTTTTTTTCACTGTTTTATTTTATAATCAATTTATTTATTCTGTTTTTTCTGTTTTAGTTGGTTTGATTACTCTACTTAGTTTGTTTTATTTGAAAGAACCTGTGAAAAAAATTGGTTTTGGAATACTATTGGGAGTTTTAGCTAGTTTACTTGGTTATTACTTGGCTCCGTTAATTTAATAAATAAAATATGACCTATTATTCTATTCTGAGCCTGTAGCTTAGCCTGGTGGAGCGTCACGTTGACTTCGTGAAGGTCGCCGGTTCGAATCCGGCCAGGCTCATTTTAACGAAAAGTTTTATAAAGATAAAAAGAGGTTTTTAAGTATGCAAAAAAGAGGCCAAGTAACTATTTATATTATTCTGGGAATTGTCATTTTAGTAGTGTTTGGATTAATCTTTTTTTTAAGAAATGAAATAGTAAAAAATGATTTCCAAAGTCAGTTAGCTAGAGTTAAAGTTCCTGAACAGATTCAACCAATAAAGAACTATGTTGATGAATGTTTGGAAGAAACTATTATGTCTGGAGCCAGAAATATTGCATCAAAAGGGGGATATTTAGAAGTTCCTTTTGAAGACGTTCCTAGATCTGTTTTAAATCCTTTTTCTAATTCTTTAGAACTTGGGAGTTCGGGAGTGGCATATTGGTACTATAAAAGTGCAAACAATTTGGATAAAACCCAGGTTCCAACTATTGAAAGTATGGAAGAAGATTTAGAGGAGTACATTAATGATAATTTTGATTTCTGTTTGAAAGGTTTGGATAGATATTGGGAAGAAGGTTTTGAGATTTCTTATGAAGAAGATGTAACTAGTGAAGTTAATATTGAAGATTCGCATATAGAAGTTAAAGTTTTTACCCCAACAGATATTAAAAAAGATGATGTTGGGAAATATTTTGATCAACATTTAGTAGATGTGAATGTAAATTTAGGAAAATTATACAATTTGGCTGTGGATGTTTTTGAGGAAGAGAATGAGAACAAATTTTTAGAACATAAGACTATAGATATAATGGTTGTTTATGATGAGATTCCCTATTCCAATACAGAATTTACTTGTAACAGATTGATATGGCAAAAATCTGAAGTTGCTAAAGATTTCAAAGATATTATTAATTTAAATTTGGGGGCTTTGAGATTAGAAGGTTCTGATTATACTAAAACAAAAGAAGATAATGGTTATTTTGAAGTAGATGTACGTGCAGACGAAGATATTTCTACAAATTTTCAATATTTAACAAACTGGCCATTTGAATTGGATGTTTCTCCAAGCAAAGGAGATGTTTTGATGGGTGATGCAATAACTCAGGAAAATTCAGATATTTATAAATATTTGAATTTATTTTTCTGTCTTAATAACTACCATTTTGTTTATGATGTTAAGTATCCTGTTTTGATAAGTTTGGAAGATGATGAAGGATTTAGTTTCCAATATGCAACAATGGTTGTTGTTGATAATAACTATCCTGGAACTTATCCTGGAGAGATTATGAATTATGAATCCACTGGTGTTCTTGGAGAAGAGTTTTGTGGTAGCGGAATAAATACGATAAACGTTATGGCTGTAGATTCTGGTGATACTAGATTGTTGGAAGGCGTTGATATTAGTTATAGTTGTTTTAGTTCAAGCTGTTATGTTGGTAGAACTGGCTCTAGCGGAGAATTATCTAAGAAGTTCCCTGTGTGTGTTAATGGAAGAGTGTACGCAGATAAAGAAGGATATTATTCGGCTAGTGAAACTCTAAGCACAAATGAGGAATCTCAAATTTCTTTAGTTTTGGAGCCATACTATACTTTGGATTTAGAGATTAAGGTTGCTGATTTAGATACTGGTTTTATTAGAGAACTTAGTAATGATGAAAGTGTAATATTCCAATTTGAAAATGTTAACAATGGGTATAAAACAATGGTTACTAATGAAGCAGATGAAGTTACATTAGTTGCTGGAGAATATGAAATTTTGACTTATTTGTTAAGGGCTGGAGATGCCGTAAAGATTGAGGGAGAAACTCACGTTGAGTGCGTGGATGTTCCAAGATCCGGATTGTTAGGAATTATTGGACTTAATAGGGAAGAATGTTTTGAAGTCTCAAGCGAAGATAGTGAAGTAGACCAGTTTGTTTCTGGAGGCTCTGCTTTTGAGTTTGGTTTTAGACATAATGATTTAATAAATTCAAATAAACTTACTTTGTATGCTATGCAGGACTTTGTTCCAACGAAACATAGTGAAATGTTATCAATTTTAAATAATATTCCTGGAAATAACTTAAGAGGAGGATTTGTTTACCCCGAGTTAGAATGAAAGATAAAATAGTAATGGCAATGTTTTGTATCTTTTTGATAATTTTTAGTAGTGTGAATGTTAGTGCTTTAAGTTTTGGAGGAAATGAGAAAGATGATTTGGGGGAGATAGTTCTAATCAACGTTGCAAATCCAGAAGATATGAGAATTAGTGCTGATTATGTGAGGAATAAAAAATTTCCATTAATTATACAACTAACCGGAACTACTTTGGAGAGTTTTTTATGGGGAAGTGATGGTTCTGAAGAGTTAACTACATTATTTGGTGGACTTAACATAGAAAGAATTCATATTGATAGAGATAGACTATCTAGATATGTTTCTGGAGTAAATGAAGTGGCTCCAGATGGAGGGTATTTTGTCAATCCGGATGGTAGCGTGGATTTAGGATATGTAAAAGTTGATATAAGAAAAATCCCAAAAGAAGAGGATTTACCCGATAGAATAGATTTAAATTTTACTGCTGAGATTTATTTTGATACCGATTCTAGCTTTAGCGTTTTTGGAAAGCAGGATTTGTTTTTGGAGTTGGATTCTAATAAAGATGATGGAGAAATTGGAAGTAGTGTTTGGGATGGAAGAGCAAGAATAGTTTTTTTGGAAATTAAAGGAGATAAAGCAACTTTCCAAGTTTATGATGGTGCCAATAGGAAACTAGGTGGTCCTTTTACTTTAAGACCTGGGCAACAACAAATACTTAGATTGAATGATGGTCCGGCATTTTTGGATAATCAAGTTAGATTTAAGCTGCAAGGAGTATATGGTTCTGAGAAAAAGGCTGAACTTAATATCTATAGAAATGGAAAATCTATAGAAGTTACTTTAGTTGAAGGGATGAACCTTTATAGTGGAAGCGATTGGATTCTTGAAGATATAGAAAGAACCCAAGTGGAGTTAAGAAATTCTAAAACTAGAGAAAAAGTAATATTAAGTAAAGCAGATTTGGGAACACTAAAAATAGATGTTTGTGATGGTGTTAAACGTTTGGAGGTGGAGGATAATAAGGTATTTTTAGAAGAGTTTGATTTTGTTAAAGGTGAAGACTTTGAAGAAAAATTGAAGAGTGAGAGTATTAGTTTTTATTGTAGTGCTATTGATGAATATAAGAAAGCTTTGGAATTTTCTTTGGGCGAAGAATCTGCTGAATTGAAATTTAAGATTGCTGGTTTATATGAGCACCTTGGTGATACGGTTGCTGCTTTGGAAAATTATGAAAGTATATCTTCTGGTTCTGAATTGTTTGAAGATGAGAAGATTCAAAACAAAATTAGTTATATTAGTGTTTTAGTTTCTGAAGAGATTACAAATTATAAAACATTAGATGATGGAGTTAATGTTTATTTGAAAGAAATTTCTTCAGAGGAAAAAGAAGGCACATATTTTGATTATGTTGAGGTGGTTGATGGTGTTCGACAAAGTGAAAAAAGAGGTATGTTAAATGGAAAATCGATTATCAAGGGTAGTGGTGGAGATTGGTATGTTGATAGAATAAGGCCAGATGAAATTATTTTAGTTAAAAAATATGATGACAAAAAGAAAGAAGATTTGAAAGAAAGAGTAGATATTGGAGAAAATATTTTAGAAAAAGACATATTGATTGATATTAAAAATATAAAAACTCCGTATAGTGTGGTTGTTAGTGCAATTCCTGGAGATGGTAGAAGTTATGGTGTGAGTCATTTTCAAGTTCATATTCCTGTTGAAAAGAGTGCTATACAGTGGACTCCTGAGCAAATTGACAATATGATTGAGAAGACACACAAAGCTATTGAAGATCTTGAGAACATTATGGATAAGTTAGGGAGTTTTATTAAAGGAATGAAAGCTGCTTGTTTTGGAATTTATAGTATCTTATTAATTAAGAATTCTTTCTTTAAAGATAGTGGAGCTAGGAAACAAGTCATTGAAGAAAGAGCAATATTATGTAAAAAAGAGATAAGTAGTAATGATCCAAGTTTACCATATAATCGGTTTGAAGATTGTATGGAGCATCACGTTGATGCAGATGAAGCTAAAATAAAAGATTTGACTAATATTAAAAAAGAAACAGATGAATTGTTTACAGGATTTAAGTCTACTGATGTTGAAAAAGTAAATAAAGTTGCTCAAAAGATGGGTGTTGATAGTGAAGAATTAAATAACTTAATGAAATATAGTGATCAGACTGGAGTTACTTCGAAGGAAATTCAAAGATTGACTGAATTATCTTTGTATGATAATGCTAAGTTTAAGGAAGAATGGGAGGGATATTCTGATAAAATTGATAAAGCGGTTAAACTTGATGAAAGAATAAAGTTTAATGAAGTTTCAGAGGATGATAAAGAGAGAATTCAAACTCTTGCTGCTCCGATTTTTGACTCAAGTAAACAAACAAAGATTGTTGGAATGGAAGGTCAAAGTACTATTCAAAAAGTAAATGCAAAATATTCTGATTCCAGTGGAAATGTCTATGAAGCCGGTTCTTTGACTATGGGAAAGGATAAATTTTATACAACTGGGGTGGATGGAAATGTAGTTGAGTTACAACAACGTATGGATGATTATGATGTGAATGTAGTTGAAATTGATGGTTTTTCTGTGTTTAGGGGAGAAGATGATAAATATTATTTATATGATGGAAAAATAAATGAGCCGTATGCAAAAAGTTATTCTTCTTTGGGAGAGGAAAGAAAATTAGAAATAAATAAAGATGGAAAGTTATGGATTTTTCCGTTTAGATCAAAAACTACAGGTACTATATATGAAAAAATAGATAATGATTATGCAAACTATGTTGTTGTTAATTATGGAAAAACGGGTGGAATCCAATCCTATACAATACATAATGTTGGCCCAAATGGAGAAATAGATTTTCCAAATAGTGTAGATGACAGTGTAGTTGCTCATATTTTAAATGTAGGCGATACCCGTAGAAATATGGATAGTGGGGGAGATAGGGACAACTCGTTGAAGTTGGCTCTTGAAATAGATTCTAAATATAAAACCTTGTCTGCAAGTAGATTAAATGAAGGTAAGAATGTTTTATTTGATGGGGTTTCTTATACTGTAAGTAGTGCTGCTTCAAGATCTATTGGAGAAACGACTTCCCAATGTACCAATTATATGAGTAAGGGGGACTGTGCATTGTTGTATAATTTTTGTGATCCGGTTATGTGCCCTGCTTCAAGATTTGATTTAGGAAATAGGTGGGATATTGATAATGTTGTTCAGACTGGAATTATTGGAAGTTTGTTTTTAGGAATGCCTAATTGGATTGTTATTAATCCTGAGAAAGGGGAAAATATCTTCCCACCAATCTGTTTAACTGGAGTACATGCTGGTTTGGATAATGTAAGAAGTAAATTTGAAGGCTTTGAAGATTGTTTACAAAAAGCAAAAACAGAAGGAAGAGATGTAGGAATTTGTAATACTATTAAAAGTATTTATATGTGTGAAATTTTTTGGAGAGAAGGACTGGCTATTTTTGGAAGTCTTGGTAAATTAGCTGATGTTATTTCTGAAAAGGTATTTGGAATCTTTGGTGGGGATGGATGGGAATATACTAAGTGGCAAGGTTCTTGGAATGAATTAAAAGATAATGTTAATTTCTTTACTTCAGAATATGCTAGAAGTGCGTTTGCTTCTTATCATGCTAGAAGTTTAGGAGAATTTGGAGGAGAGATTTGTAGGGCCGCCATTTATGGTAAGGTTCCTGGAACAGGAGATTTTATTGGAGAGTTGTTGGAACCAGATAGTCCTTACCAGTTTACTGGATGGTTTGATGAGTTAGAGTATTCAGATGTTGATCAAGGAAAATCTATTTATAGGGTTTATTATCATATCTATGCTGGAAGAGATGAAGATGTAGAATTTTTAGTTTATTTGAAAGGAGCAGGATTAAGTAATTTATATGTCACAAATCCAGAAAGAGGAGTTAGAAGAGAAGTTTTACAAGAGGGGGAATATGCCGATAGAAGTTATACAATAACTGGAGATTCTGGTTATAATACAATGTGTATTTTTATTAATGGAAAAGAGTATTGCGGATTTGGTAAGGTTTCTAGCACTTTTTCTAGTAAATATTTACAAGATATGATGTTAGAAGATGATTTGAATAGAAAGGACATTGATTCTGCTGAAGAGTGTATGCCAGATAGTTTACATTTAACACCTTATTTGCCTGGAGTTCCTACTCCTCCGGTGCCTGGAGCTGGTGCTATGAGCCAGAGTGGAGTTATTAGAAAGTGTGCTATGAATGATCCGGATGGGTATGGAAGTAGATGGGTTAAAGTTGGAACTTGTGGTACAGATGAACAAGGCAATTCTTTAGGGATGTGTTATTTGGATTATGAGAACAGTGCGGACTTTAATGATTTAAAGAAAAAAGATGAGATTGCTAAAGAATGGATAGAGAAACAAATTAAAGATGGAGTTACTGATGATTCTCTTAATGAATTTAATACTATTCTGGATAAAGAAGATGAAAAGGTTGACTATCTTATAGAGGAAATTAAGAGCAAATTTAAAGTTGATAAAATTAATCGGTTGTTAGTTTATCCAGCTTATTATTTAGATAGTGCAGATAGTATAAAAGACTCTGGAATCTATATACGAAGCCATACTAAAGTCGGGGATATTTATGCTGCTTTGGGAAAAGTTTTAGAAATTAAAAAAAGTTTGGTTGATGGTGGTGGAGAAAGTGATGATGAAGAGATGAAAGAAGGAGAGCTTTCTGAATCTGATTATATTAAGGTTAGGATTAGTAAAGAGGGAATATTTAAATCTGGAACTGGATTTATTTATGAGGGTGGAGAATGGAAGATAAATTATATTTCTGCTTTGCCTGGCTACTCTTTCTATAGTGATGATATTGAAACTGGATTGAAGGGGATATATCATGAGATTAATAAACTTGAGGAAAATGGGGATGGGGGGAATCTGATTGTTGAGGATTATAATGGTGAAAGATATGGTTGGTTCCCAACATACTATTTTGATAGTTATGATCATTTCAAGAGGATTTTTACAAATATAGAAAAGTTGGATTTTAATGATTATTTAGATATAAATTGTATTTATTTTAATCCTGAAAACAATGATGAATTTAAAGTTAGAGTAATTAGGAATAATGCAATGGATGAAAATTTTAAGTTTAAGGAAGGGGCTTGGGAAAGTTCAACATTGCGTGATGATTTTGATGAAGGTTTAGAAGATCTATGGGAATTTATTGAGGAAAGATACACTCAAGAAAATTCAGATGGGATAAAGGTTACTTATGAAAATGAAGATAAGGAAGTATTGGTCCCATTTTATTTGTTTAAAAGTTTGGATGATTTAAGAAAAGGTTTTTGTTATTTTGGTTCTGGAGAAATAGTAGAGATTCCTTTTTTTGAGTTATTGGCTCAAACTGAAGAATTAATTGAAGAAGAAGGATTGACTAGTGAAACTCAAAGGTCTTTGGATGCATTATATGGTGCTGCTGAAGATATAATCTGTTCAGATGATGATGTTTTAAATAAGTTGATAGAGTTTAGTGATTCCCTTCAAGACAATATTTTTATTGGTCCTTTGGAAGTTGAAGAAATTCAAGAAGAGATAGAGATAGTTGCAAGTGAGATTAGTTGTATGACATTTGACTTAGAACCTACTGAAATTATTTCTGACGACTTCAACGATTTAGTTTGGCAAGTTAGAAATAATGGAATTAATAATGGAGTGAGAGATAAAAGCTGCAATTGTGGTATTAGATCTGAATGTGATATATTTGCTAGTTATTTACAAGAATATTCTGAACAAAGGGGAATTAATCCAACTTTATCTTTATCAATAGTAATACAAGAGAGTGAATGTAAAAAAGATGAAGTGTCTCCATCTGGAGCTCAAGGGTTGTGGCAAATTATGGAAGGAACATTTGATGATAAATGTGACGATGATTATGATAGCTTTGATTATGTAAAGGAAGATGTGGAAAGTAATGTCGATTGTGGTTCTAAAATTTTGAAAGCAAAATACAATGAATATAAAAATGGAGTTAAGGATAGTTGGTCATATGAAAATAATCAGGATTTTGTTGATATTGTTGATAATTGTATAAATTCTTATCCTAAATATGAAAATTATAGAGGTTGGGAAGCCGCCTTGAGAGGATATAATGGTTGGGGATGTGGCCCTGGAGCCGATGTGGGTTATGTTGACAAGATTACTACAATGTTTAATACTTTGGAAGGAGGTTTAGATTTTGTTGAAGTTGAAGGAGATTATGTAGATTGTACTTTGTTTGATGATGATCTTACAAGGTGTGGTGAAGAAAGGTATTGTTTCATTAAAGAAAATCCATGGTGGGAAGTATGGAATGAGTATGATTGTATTACATGTTTTGAAGCTAGTTGCGAGGATATAAAAGATGGATTTAAGTGTAGTGGAGATTGTGGTTTAGTTGCTGATTGTGAATGGTTAGGAAATGAGTGTTTTGATTCTTAGAAAATTAAAAATGCAGGGAACAGGACTCGAACCTGCGTAGGCACTAAGCCATCAGGTTTCTTAAGTTTTTACTTCCTAAGCCTGACCCGTTTGACCACTCCGGCATCCCTGCGTATTTTTTTTAACTTTTTAATATTTTTTAAAGGTATCGTTTTAGAATTAAAATGTTGGTTCGCATATAGATAACACATATAATAAGTCATAGGTCGGATAGTCTATTTTTTCAGAGAGGTATTCTGTATATCCTTTTATTGATTTTTCTTTTCCAATTAATGTTTTATCATTGATGTCTAAAGTGTACTTAATCATATCGGTCTCATAAATTAAAAATTCCTGCTCATTAAAAACTACTTCTTTTATTGTTCCACTAGATACTGAAAGCATGGTTAGCTGACTAGTATCTTTTTCAGGAGTGTAAATGTCACATTCTTCTTCATAATTTTGTACATAATCGTAAGATTTACATCCAGTAACTAATGATAAAAATATAACTAAAATGAATACTACTTTGATTTTTTCCATATTAATATATTATAGAATTCTATTTAAAAAGTTATTTCTTTTTGTTTTGCCAAGTAAAGCTTCTTAATTTAGAAGTTTCCCCATATCCGCAACTAGCACACTTATGTTTTATTTTATGATAAGAAACCTTTCCACAGCGTCTACATCTCATTGTAGTTCTCTTTCCAGATTTCTTACCCATAGAGGGTGTACCTTTAACCATTTTCAGGTGAGATTAAAATTATTGTGTCTCCTCTTATAAATATTGTTCCTAGCTTTCTTGTTGTTTCTCCGTTTACTCTTTCCTCTGCTTCATCTAATACCGTATTTATGTGGATATCAAATGCTTTTAACTTTCCAAGTAATTGTTTTCCTGTTTTTAGTTCAACTATAACTCTTGAACCTCTTGCTTTATTCAATGTGTCTAATGGTCTATCTGCTTCCATATTTGTTTAAACCCCCGTTAGGTAATTGGTATTATTGGCTTGGACTTATTTAAAAAGTTATCGGAAATGGAAAACAAAAAGTATTTAAATGGACAATCTACACAGTTTTCTTATGGCACTTACACAAGATAGACCAAGAAGGAAAGTTACCGGGTCAAGATATGTAGATCTTAAGAAAAAGAAATTTGCACAATTAGGTAGACACCCAACTTTTACAAAAATGGGAGATAGAAAAATTAAAGTTTTAAGGAGTCTTGGTGGAAATGAAAAAAAGATTCTATACTCTGATAAAATTGTTAATGTGTTTGATTCTAAAACTAAAAAGTATAAAAAAGTTGAAATAAAAACTGTTGTTGAAAATCCAGCAAACAGACATTATGTAAGAAGAAATATTTTAACTAAAGGCACTGTTGTTGATACTTCTTTAGGTAAGGTTAAAATTATTTCAAGACCAGGACAACAATCTGTTTTAAACGGTGTTTTGGTTTAATTTAAAATCCGCCCCTGAAATCAGTCTTTAATTCATAACCCTCGTTTTCTGATGGAACCAATTCTAAACTAAAAACCCCTGCACTGTAAAGAGATAATCTTTCTTTTAGTGTTGGTGGAACTGTTTGTCCTCGAGCAGGATTAAAATATCTAGTTCTTAACTCCCTCATTATTTGTGGGATATGTTGATCATTGCTGATTATTGCAGAATATTTATCTGATAATATTGCTTGGCTAACTAAATCTATATCTGCTTCTTGATCGTGGATTTCCCTTAAATATTTTGTTAATTCTTCTGTATCTGGCAAATTTAATTTTTTTGACCTTTTTTGCATCAATGTTTTTATATCTTTTAATGAATCACTTAACTCTCCAACTAGCTCAAGTCTCTGATTTTTTCTTTTTTTACTATCTTTTAGCCTTACATATTTTCTTCTAATTACATCGTATAGACACTTACATTCTTGAGAAATCATTGGAGTCATTGCAATATTTGAATTTGTTTTTAATAGATTAAAAAATTGATTAAGATATTCTATTGCTACACCGAACCGTTCTATACCTATTTGTCCCAATCCTTTGCCAAATACTAGCTCCGCATAGTTTAGGTAAATGTCTTCTGTTGAAACTGGGGGTTGAGTTACATTATTATCTAGTAATATTTGTATATCTAAATCTGCAAGTTCATCTAGTGTTTTTATACTTCTATCTGGAATAATCATTTTACTACCATTATGTGGTTATATTTTATTTATAAAAGTTTCGAAAATAGAAAGATTTATAAATGGATGTTGAGATTTTTATATAAAGTTTGTTATGCCTTTGATTGGTGGTGAAAACAAAATGGCTAATTATGTTAAAAAATGTCCTGAATGTGGGAGTATAAACTTAATTTTTAAAGATGAACGTGGAGAGATTATTTGTAAAGACTGTGGTCTAGTTATTGAAGAAAAGATGATCGATTTTGGTCATGAATGGCGAGAATTTGATTCTGATCAGGCTGCTAAGAGAAGAAGAACCGGTGCACCCTTAACATCAACTAAATTTGATCAAGGTTTGGGGACAAGTATTGGGAGTGGTTCCGATATTTTTAAATTATCAGGTAAATCAAAACAAAGATTTTCTAGATTACAAAAATGGCAACATAGAATTTCTACTGCCATTGAAAGAAATTTGAAATTAGCTTTAGCAGAATTGAAAAGAGTTTCTTCATATTTAAAATTACCAAATTCAGTTGTTGAAGATGCTTCTACTATCTATAGAAATGCAGTTCAGAGAGGATTAGTTAGAGGAAGAAGTATGGAGTCTGTAGTTGCTGGAGCATTATATGCTGCATGTAGAAGACATGAAATCCCAAGAACTTTGGATGAATTGGCAGATGCTTCTGGAATTGATAAAAAAGAGATAGGAAGAACATATAGGTTTATTACAAGAGAATTAGGTATAAGAATTTTACCAAGTAATCCGATTGATTATATCCCAAGGTTTTCTAGTGCTTTGAAATTAAGTGCTGAAACACAGAGTAAAGCTGTTGAAATATTAGAGATGGCACAAGCTGCTGAATTAACATCTGGAAGGGGTCCGACTGGGATAGCTGCGGCTAGTTTATATGTTGCTGCTTTGATGAATAATGAAAAAAGAACCCAAAGAGAAGTTGCAGATGTTGCAGGGGTTACAGAAGTTACAATTAGGAATAGATATAAAGAATTATTAAAAGAACTTGGATTAGAAGAAGAAGTTAAGAAAAAAATTAAGTTAGAAGTAGAGGAGTAAAGTTTTTATAGTAATAGAACAAAACTAGTAGAGGTGATATAATGGTGGATTCTAAAATAAACAAGTTGGTTTCGAGTAATTTACAGTTACAAAAATTATCTATTAATCTAGTTGAATCAAATAATAATCTAGTTAAGCGTATTGATAAATTGGTTTCTTTGTTTGAGGAAGCCTCAAAAAATATCTCTTCTGGTAGTTCTGAACATACTACTGAGTTAAATAAAAAAATAAATGAGTTGATTGAACAGAATAAGCAGTTGGCTAGAGGTTTGATTTTAATGGAAGAAAAGATTCGGAGAAATCCTCCAAGAGTTAACGCAAGTCCAATACCTAAGTTATAATGGAATCTAAAAAAACCTTTTTTATGCACGAACCCCACGTAAGTAATGTTAAACCAATTCGTAAACATAATATTAGACATGATAGAGTTAATTTTTTGAAGAATTTTATTGGTGAAATTGGAAAGGCTTCCATGAAAGGAAATTCAACTAGTTTGAAAATTCCAATTCAAGTTGTAGTTAAAGAAGAAGTAAAAGTGGATAGAAGGGATTTTTCTAAACTTTTCCCAGAACCTAAAAAATATGAAAAACCAGTAACTAAACCAAAGTTTTATGATGAACCAGTTATGAAAGTTGAAGTTCCAAAAGTTGTTGTGAAAAGATTACCGTATCTGCCACCAAAAGTACAGAAGCATGTTCCTTCAAAAGTACAAAAACATGTTACACCAAAAATCAAGCCAAAATTAGTTCTTCAGGATAGAAAAAATATGGATATGTCTCTTTTGAAAAAAAGGATATACAAAAAGGAAGGAGTTTACTATTATAGGCCAATAGATGAAGGTTATGATAAAAAATATGGAAGGATTGACGCATTAATAGCAGATAAAGATATTCTTAGAATTAGTTGTGTTGATTTTGTTGTAAAGGTAGATCATAGATATAGGAAAAATTTGCCAACCGGATTTAAGTTTACAAAATCTAAAGATGTTAATAAAATTTTAAAGAAACTTGCTGAAGATGCGGGTGTTAGTATTTCTGATGATAATCCTTTATTGGATGCTAGGATTTATGAGGGATTTAGAGTACATGCTAATTATGGAACGGATTTTATAGAACCAAATTTTGAAATGACCAGAGTAAAACAAAAATATTAGATTTTAATTTCATTAGTTTTAAAAAGAGCATACTTATCTTGTTAATGAATGACTAATATTTTAGTTACTGGAGTGGCTGGTTTTATTGGAAGTCATGTTGCCAAGGCACTCTTACAAAGGGGAGATTCTGTTATTGGAGTTGATAATCTTAATGAGTATTATGATGTCAATTTAAAAAAAGCTAGATTGGATCATTTCTTTGTTAATGAAAAAAACTTTAAGTTTTACAAGCAAGACTTTACTGATCTTGAAGGCATGGATGGAATATTTTCTAAGAATCAGGTTGATAAAATTTGTCATTTGGGAGCACAGGCAGGTGTTAGACACAGTATAGAAAATCCATTTACTTATTTGAAAAACAATATTGATGGCACAGCAGTTATATTTGAAATGGCCAAAAAACATAAGGTTAGAACGGTTGTTTATGCTTCTTCATCTTCAGTTTATGGTGGAAACAAAGAGATGCCCTTTTCTGTTAAGCATAATGTAGATAACCCAGTTAGTTTGTATGCGGCTACGAAGAAATCAAATGAATTAAAGGCGTATGTTTATCATCATCTATTTGGAATTAATATGACTGGCTTAAGATTTTTTACTGTTTATGGTCCGTGGGGTAGACCAGATATGGCTTTGTTTTTATTTACTAAGGCTATTTTAGATGGAAAACCAATTGATGTGTATAATTTTGGAAATATGAAAAGAGATTTTACTTTTGTTGATGATATTGCTGACGGAGTATTGAAATCTTTGGATAAAGAGTATCCGTATGAAATTTTTAACCTAGGTAATTCTAAAACTGTCGAATTAAATTATTTTATTAGTTGCATAGAGAATAAATTAGGAAAGAAAGCTGAGAAAAACCTTCTGCCCATTCAACCAGGAGACGTTCCTGAATCTTTTGCTGATATTTCTTGTTCTGCTGAAAAGCTGGGATTTTCTCCTAAAGTTGGAATAGAAGAAGGGATTGATAGATTTGTTGAATGGTACAAAGAGTATCATAATGTAACTTGATCTGTTCTTTGGTAAGGATAAATTTTAGGATTAATAAATTACAAAAGAAAAACTTTAAAAAGCTAAAAATTTAAAGTTTGTTTATGGGAAGAAAAGTAGTTGATAAGAAGAAAAAACATTCAAAAAAAATTATTGTAGGAAAAAATAAAGGGGGCAAGTTAGTTAATTATATTTTATTAATTTTAGTTTCTTTAGGGATATTAAATGGTGTTGTATCAAATTATTCTGCTTCAAATTATTTGTTTGTTATTCTTTTGCTTTTGGGCGGGTTTTTTATTGCATACTCATTACTTAAAAGACTAATGTGGGTTTATTATTTCTTCCTTATAGTTAATGTGTTTGTGCTAATATATAGAATGGTAACTATTGGTTTTTTATTTATTTTTTGGGCCGAAGGTTTGTGGAGTGTAGCTATTGTCTTATTATCTTATTGGATGTTAACTGAAATTAGCCCCAAAAAATTTCAAAAACTTCCTTGGTTTAGATAATTTTGGGATTTAGTCCCAATCTACTTTTACTTGGTCTGTTCTTTGGTAAGGATAAATTTTAGGATTAGATTTTTTTGGTTTTGTTCCTTTTTTGTACATTAAATATCCAGTTAGTGCAATCATTGCAGCGTTATCAACTAAGAATTCGTTTTCAGGAATGAAGCATTTTGCGTTTCTTTCTTTTGTCATTATTTTTGCCATTTCTTTTAATCTGGAATTACATGCAACTCCTCCGCCTAGTGCGAGTTCTTTTTTATTACAATGGGCCATTGCTCTTTCAGCTACTTCTAGTAGCATTGCAAAAGAAGTTTCTTGTAAAGAGTAAGCTAAGTCTTCTGTTTTGTATTTTTTTGAATCATAAAGTTGTTTTAGTTTTGTTAGCATTCCTGTAAATGAAATGTCCATTCCTTTTACTGAGTAAGGGAGTTCTATGTAATTGTTTGAGCTTTCTGCCAGTTTGCCTATTTTTGGTCCGCCAGGGAAACCTAGCCCGATGTATCTTGCGAAAGAATCTAAGAAATTTCCTACTCCTTGATCCAGAGTTTCTCCGAAGATTCTATATTTTCCACCGTCATAAGCTATGATTTGGGTGTTTGCTCCGGAAGTGTAAAGTAGAACTGGATCTTTTGCTTTGGTTACTATTTTAGTAACTTCCAAATGTGCTATGCAATGGTTTACTTCTATGAAAGGGAGTTTTAGTTGTTCTACAAATTCTTTTCCCGCTCTTAGACAAGGGCCTAGTCCTGGGCCTGCTGAGTAAGCTATAAAGTCAATATCATTTAGTTTTAGGTTTGTTTGTTTTAGTGCTTCTTTTAGTAATTCGTCTCTATGTTTCTCGTGATGTTTTGCAGCTTGTATTGGAATGATTCCTCCAGATTCTGTTGTGAAGGATTTTTTTAGATTGCACAATACTTTGGGCCCTTTTGTTATTGCGATTCCGAAAGTATCTCAGCAGAATTAATCTAGAGCTGTACTTTCGATACCAAGGATTATTGGATTTTCTTTTTCCATTTTAAGTTTATCTTTTCTTTTTTTTATTCCGCTTTGTCTTATTATTATATTATATTCATCTAATATCCTTTTTATAATTTTTGTTGAGGATAATTCTTGGTCTAAATAATTGTTAACTTTATTTCCCAACCATTCTGGCCAGTGATGAGGTAGTTTTTCTGCATTAATTATTTCTTCCATTAATTGATATCTGTAAGAATATACTATTGGATTGAATAAAGGAAGAGAATATGCATCTTCTAATCTTATTTTTACTTGTTGCATGGTTTTATTGTGTAAATTTCCTATATTGGAATGTATGCCTAATGAGTCAAATACTCTTTGGATAAACTTTGCGTTTGGCTTTGTGACTATTCCTGCTCGATATAATGTTATATCTATATATCCATCACTATCTGCAATTCCCTGTAAAAATGAAATTTTGAAATGTTTTGGGGACCCCAATATCCAATTTGATTTTATTTTATCATAGCTTGTAAGTTCAGTATTTTTTAGCCCTAAACAAACTCTAAACATCCAATTTATTAAAGGGGAGCATTGAGAGTGCCATGCATAAAAATCATTAGGATTTCTTTTTCCTGCGGGGCAATTTTTTGTTTTATTTATTCTAATCCCCATTGATTCTAAACAATGAGATACATATTCTCCAAAATTTAAGTTGGTTTTAAATTTAGTAGATAATCTTAGCTGTATTCTCCTAGCAACTTTATTTTTTCTTTTTATTCCATGTTTAGATGCATCTCCAACCATAATTCCAAGAATATATCCAAATTCCTTCTCAATATTCTTTTTGTTTAGTTGAGATAATACTTCTATTATATCAGAATATTTATTTATTTTATCAGAAACTCTTATCCATGGGCCAATTAGTAATCCTCCCCTTGTTGAGTTAATCGATACTATTTTTTTATTTGGCTTTAACTTGTTATAATATCTTAAGTAGTGTGCAATATATGGAATAGATTCTCCGCGAAACCATTTAGTTATCGTACTTTTGGAAATGTTTATTTTTTTCGAGATATCATTAACAGATAATTTTTTATTTCTTAGACCATGTGATTTTATGAATAATTTTAGTTTTTCTTTTTCTTTATCTGAGAAATTTGTGCCCCAGAATAAGTTTAGAAATGTTAAATCTCTTACCTTCTTATGTTTTGATAATTCTATTACTTCTATTGTTTTCATCTCTTTATTTGGTTTATTTTATTTATAAACACTTTTTGTGTACTTGACAACATGGTTTTTTAGTATATGTTTTTTAATGGAAAGGTTTATTAGTTGTTTTTGTTTTAGTATTTATATGAAAAAGAGGTATTTGTTTTTAGTTTTAGTTTTGTTGTTAGTTAGTGGATGATGATTATGTTGATGATACTCCTACAGGAGAGGTTGTTAGAAGAGTAGAGTCGCAGGATAATGTTATTACTAAGTTGGTTGGTTTCTTTAGAAGTTTGTTTTAATTGAATAAAGTTGGTTGGATTTTAATTTTGATTTTCTTTTATTTTGTTGGGGCTTTGGTTTATTTCTTTTTGGAGTTTATGGGGAAGAAGTAGGTTTTTGGAATGAAAACTTTTTAAAATATTATTTATTTTACCTCAATAGTATTATCAGCAAAATCTTTGAAATCTTCTTGATATTTTTTGTGAGAAATCAATATAATTTGTTTATTCTCTGATATTTTTTTAATTGCACTTATTGTTTTTTTTAATCTAATATCATCAAAATTATGAAATGGATCATCAAGGATTAATGGAATATTTATATCCCCACTTAATAAATTGGACATAGTTGTTCTAATTGTAAAATAAACTTGATCTTTAGCTCCCTGACTTAAGATTTCAACAGGAATAAACTCTTTAATCTCTGGAGCTTTTATCATAATATCAAGAGTTTCTTCATCTATTTGTAAATTAGAATATTTGCCATCAGTGGATTCTTTAAGTAAGGGTAACGAATTTTTTTCTATTGATGGTGTAAATTTATGTTGAACTTCTGTTTCTGCCATCCCCAAAAATAGAGATGCGGTTTTATATTCTTCTGCCTTTTCATTTAATTCATTGATTTTCTGTTCAATTTCGTCAACTTCTTCCTTAATTTCTTCAGGACTTTTAACTAATTTTTTGGTTGTTCTAACACTTGTTTCTAATTCAATTTTTCGATTGTTTAATTCTTCTAGTTCTTCTTTTAAAGATTCTAATTCATCAATATCCTCTTCTGTAAGATTAACAAGTCGGTATTTATCTTGATTATTTTTGACCACCGTTAGATCATTCAGCAACTCTATTTTTATTTTAGTTATTTTTCTTATATTTTCATCCTCATTTTTAGTTATCTTGTGCTCTAAGAGATTTTTGATAAAGTCTCCAATAGATTCCGTAAGCACTTCAATCTTATTTTTAACTCCAGTATATTCTCCAAATAACTCTACAAAAGTATTGTTGTCAAAATGTTTAATCTTCTTTGAAAGTTGATTCATTTCTTTTTCTAATTTTTCTTTATTTACATTAAGTTTACAAATTTCGTTTTCACTTTTTGTGTCTTCTTCTTCAATAGTTACTTCTTTTTTCATTCTCTTATAAGAGTAAATTGCCAAAGGCACTCCTATTAGCACTATTGAAAACAACAAACCAATAATAAAAAGAGCAACATATTTGATATCTAATTTTTCTTGAATTACTTGTCTTTTTCCACTTGTTTTAGCATATGCCCTTAAAGACGTTTTAATGGTCTCCAATTTTTTGATATCTTCTTTCATTACTGAAAAGTCCTCTTTAGAAATTAAATCAAATCCCTTGTAATTATTTTGTTTATCGATAAGTTTATCTCTTTTTTTAATTGAGTCATTTATACTTAATAAAATTTTATCAATGTTCTTGATATCTTTATTTAGTATATTATATTCTTTCTGATATTTCTCTTTTTTATCAAATTTTTCTTTTCTTGATTTTAATTCCTTAAACTTCTTTCGTTTTTCAATAGATTTATTAAAAACCTCTTCAAATTCAGAAGAATCTTTACTGAGTATTTTTTTGTATTCTTCTGCTTTTTCCAAATCTTCTTTCAATTCTAAAAAATCTTCATTAAGAACCTTTGCTTCATTCTTACTATCTTTTACAATTTTGTTTATTTTCTTTAATGCTTTTGTTGCTGATGCACCAGAGGTCCCCACTAAAACCTCTGCAACCATATCTTTTATTTTGTTTTTAGCAATACTATCGCTTAGAATGGCCATTTGAGATTGTCTAATAAATGTAGTGTTTTCAAAAACTTTTTGTTCATCAAATCCAAAGTGCTTTTTTACATATTCATGAATTTTAGTAATTGTGGAAGATATTTCGCTAGTTTTTCCTTTAATTATTTTTTCTAATTTCTTTCTTGCATTTTTATAATCGGAAGTTATTCTAAATGTTTCACCCTTATCTGTTTTATATGTTAATGAGACTTTACAAACATCGGAATTTTCCCAAGAAAAATAGGGCTGAATTTTTGGAGTGTTATATTTAAATAATGATGCAAGAATTGCCTCGAGAATGGTGCTTTTTCCCGTTTCATTTAAACCAGTGATAAAATTAATTCCTTTCTTAAAATTAATGGTTTTCTTTTTATCAAACTTGCCAAAACCTTCAATTTCTAATTTTAATAATTCTACCATTTTATAATTTTTTATCTAAGTGACCAATTCCTATCCTTAAAGCATTTTCAAATATTTTCTTTTTCTTTGGATTTTTTTCTTTTTCAATTTCTGACTTAATCAACTTAATAAATTGTCCCCTAATAGTTTCATCTTCAGTTAAATTATCCGGGATATGTACTTTATCAACAATTTTCAAAAAGAAATATTCTGATTCAAATTCTTTCATAAATAAATCAACATCTAACTGGAAATCAAGAGAGGGGCTTCCTTTTAGAACTAATCTTAATATTTTATTATCTCCTTTGTTTTTTTCTAAAATTTTCCTAATTTCCGAATCATTATCAAATTTGGTACAATCTACATTAATTGTATGAAATCCTCTAATTGAAGTTTTAATTGGTTTAACAATGACTTTTTTCTTGGAATATTTAACAAGAAGAATACCTGAATCCAGATTGTTTTTGAAACTTAATCCTTCTGGAGATCCACAGTAAAAACATTTTGTCTTTGCCTTAACTTCAAGCAAATCATGAAAATGTCCTAAAGCAATATAATCCAAGTTAGAACTATCAATTTGGGCCTTTTTTATTGGTCTATAGCTTGATTCTGGTTCTTCTTTAACTTTTATATTAATTGTAGAACCATGAATCAGCCCGATTTTAAAATCATTACTACTTTTAGCTTTGAAATCTTTTAATGGTTCTTTTGTATTATCTATATATGCTAAACCATAAACTGTTAGATTCCCTACTGTTTTAGGTTCTAAACTATTGTTTTCAAAAATGATAACATTGGATGGAAATTTGTGGTTAAACCAGAAACTATTTTTTTTATAGGGGTCATGATTGCCAGATATTAAAAAAACAGGGATATTTTTTTCTTTTAGCTTTTTTAATTCATCGATAACAAAAGTTATAATTGATTTAGAAGGGTTTGGTTCATCAAATAAATCTCCTGCAATTAACAAACCATTAACCTTTTCTTTAATACATAAATGAATTATATTTGAAAATACATCTTGGCAGTCTCTTCTATGTAACTTGGATTTCTTTCCTAATGATTTGAAAGTCATCCCTAAGTGTAAATCTCCCGTATGGATGATTTTAATTTCATTATTATTAATTTTTTCAGTCAATTTCTGTCTCCCATTAATAATTTATCCGAAAGCATTAATCCATATGCTATTAACTGTTTAAAATGTTTAATCATATTTAATTCATAGTTTGTTTATATTTAACTATTTTTCTCTAGTTTTTTTAGTTGTTTTTTTTAAAATTACTAATGCTATGATTATTATTCCTGCTATGGTTAAAACTGAGCTTAATAGGTTTATTTTCATTCCAATTAGATTTAAGTAGAAGATAATTAAAGGTACGATTGCTATGCTTAGGGCGAAGCTGAGAGCTATTCTTTCGATGATATCTATTTTCTTAAAGAATATGAATGAGATAATGTATCCAGGTAGAAATAGTACATAAGGAGTTCCTAGTGTTATTCTTAGGGATTCTAGGAATGTTAAAGATGTTAGAGTTAGGATTATTGTTACTAATGCTAGTATTCCTGTTATTGTTAGTATTTTATTTTTCATCTTCTTCTAGTATTAAATGGGATAAGAGTATTATTAATATTCCTGCTATTATTGATATTATCCAACTTAAGTAGTTTAAGTCTGCTGTTTTAAATTTAATTATTAAAAAACCTAAGATTCCTAAGACGTAGATTAATAGAATGTCTTTTCTTTTTGTTTTTTGTTTTATTTCTTTTTTTTCTGTGAAGATATCTAGGATTCCTGATGCTATTACTAATATTAGTAAGTAGTTTAGGTTTAGGTATGTTGAGACGAATCCTGTGTAGATTTGTTCTAGAAGTAAAAGTATTAGGTATGTTATTAATAGAGTTTGGAATAAGTGATTGATTAACTCTGCTTTGTGTCCTTTTATTTTCATTTTTTATCCTATTTAGCTTTTAAATCTTTATATTTTATACATTTAGCACTCTTAAAGAAGCTTATAATTTCTTTTACTATCTTTTTGCTTCCTGAAATAAAAAAGTCTTCTTCATGAGTTATTGTAAATATCCAATTAAGATCTGTATCAGAAACATGTGAATTTGTACTAAGAGTTACATTTTCTATGAGGAATTTTTCTAATTCTTTAGTTTTTACACTTGCATAAGGCATATCCATTTCAAAACTTAACTCTGGAAAAAATAGAACTTCTTTGATTTCTTTTTTGTTTAAAAAATTTACTAAATTTCTGGCTGCATTCTTTAGATTAATTTTATTTATTATATATCCTTCTTCGTAAAATTTATTAAATTGGGTATAAAACCAACCTATTTTTGTGTTAAATCCTTTTTTCTTTAAAATTTCTATTATTTTTTTCTTAGGTATTTTTTTAATTTTAATTTTTTTTAATTTTACTTCTTTTGGTGGTTCAATCATACTATACTGTTTCATTAGTATTTTTTTAATATGTTGTTTATCAGTAGAATCTTTTGGAAATCCTTTTATAACTATGTGGACTCTTTCTTTGCTTATAGTAACCCCCATATAGATTCCATCTTTTTCAAAATTATAGTAATCCTCTTTTTCTGGTAAACCAGTTTGCCAATGATTTTCAAAGTGCCAAGATTCTTTACTAAATAATATCTTAGAAATATTGTCTATTAATTCTAAAGCTTCTTTAGTCTTTTCAATATGAAAATAAAGTTCATCTTCATTATCCTTTATTCCGTAAAGTTTCATTTTATTAATCCTGGCTTGTAAACTGTTATGTTTATCCAATCTATTGGGATTGTGTAGTTTTTATATTCTTCTTTTGCTAAGTGTGGAATGTTGAATAATAGGGATAGTTTGTTGTCTTTTATGTATAATTCTTCTATGTTGAATGTTGTTTCTGTTATGAGCCATTCTCCATCTTGAATTGGTTGTTTGTAATTTGTTATTATGTAATCTGCTTGTTCGTAGTTTTCTAATGGAGTTATTATTTGTGTGAATGGGTTGAAGTAGTTTTCTTTGTTAAATGAGAGGTAAGATGTTGACTCTACAATTATATCATTATTTGGGAAGGTTAATGTTGTGGGGTTTTGTAGTTGTAGTGTGAATGTTTCATCATCATCTGGAATTATAAATGGGTTGTTGTTATATGTTATATTTTGTATTCCTTCAACATGGTATGTTACGAAATTTAAATTTTTAGATTCTGTGTAGATATTTGTTTCTTTTGTTTCCTGATTGTATAATTCATTATCTGCTAAAAATAACCTTTTTGTAACTATTTTATTTGTGTTAATTTTTATTTCTTTTATTAAACCATCAAACTCTGAAAATTCTAATTTATAAATTCCTTTTGGTACGTTTGCGTTTAATTGAGCTTCTTGTATTGTTGTTTGTTCTTTGTTTGTGTTTGTTATTCCATCATCTTCTATTGTTGTATTTATTATTTTTTTGTTGTTTATATCATAAATTGTTATTGTTAGTGGATCTTCTCCTTCATACCAATTAATATCTTGTTTTTTTACTTTGATTTCTATTGGATTTTCAGTGTAGAAATAGAATTCGTGTTTTCCTCTTAATGTTGTAGTTATGATTGTTTGTTCTTCTTTGTAATTGTCTGGATAGTTTGGGATTAATTCTAAATCTTGATCTGTGGCAATTATGATGTTTGTTTTTCCCGTTAAATTTTGATTTATTTCATAATTTGTTAAATCAATTTTTGGACCGTAGATTAGATTGTATTTGTAATGCCATTCTTCTTGGTCTTTTGCTCCCACTGAGATTTTTCCGTTTTCATGTTCAGAGGGTTTCAACTTTGTTTGGATTGTAATTGTTTTTGCATTTCTAGGGATATCCACTTCGAAATATACTAGGTGGCCAGTTAGATTTCTTTGGTTATCATATTTTTCTGAAATTCTGTTTAATGGTGAAAGATAGTCTTCTTCTCCGCCAATATTGTAATGATGATTAAATTCTTGGTCTAGTAAAAAATTAACATTAATTAAGTATATGATTATTATAATTGGAATTAATATTGCTATGATTTTTATTATTTTAACATGTTTTGGTTTGTTATCCATTTTTAGCAAGTGTATTGATATATTTTATTATTATTTTTTTCATAGTATGTTGTGAAGCAGCTTTCAAATTGTTTTATATTATCTGGTTGTTTTTCTCCAATATGGATGTATAATGGTTTTTCATATTCATTTAAGAATTGTTTTATTTCTTCTATATCTGTTGTAGTCCAGAAATTTATCCATTCTTGTTTATTGTGTTTATTATATTCAAATAATCCGGGTGCTATTGTTTTTCTTCCCGAATATCCTAATACATAAGGAGAGTATAGGGAAGCAGTTGCCATTGCATAAGAGTTTTCTTCTGTGTTTTGCAAATAGTGTATTGTTTCTAGTTCTTCGTTGTTGATTAATGGTTTAGTGTTTAATGCTTCTTGCGTTACTAAAATTCCTGCGGAGAGTAAAAGTATGATTGTTATTATTGTTCCTAGCTTTTTTCTATATTGGATTAATATTGAGAAACCTGCTCCTGCTAAAATTATTAGGAATAAATCTAAATGTATTATAAATCTATTAAAGAAGAAAAATTGAAAGTAAACTATTGCTAGGGAAATTATTGTTGAGAAGAAAATTAAGTTATACTCTTTTTGTTTTATTAAATAGAATAATCCTATTAGTGCAAAAGGTAAATATGTCAATATTGAATATTGATAAGTGAAAAAAGTAATAAACGTTCCTGGTGAGGTTCCAGGTTGTATTAGTGATTGTGTTACTGGTTGTATTAGTGGTAAGATTGCTTGTTTTATGAAACCTAAGTAGAAAATTAATGTTAGGATTGATATTTTTATTAGGTTTTTTAAATCTTCTTTTGATTTTTGTTTTATTGTTAGCGCTAAATAGGATAGTATTAATATTAGGAAAGTTGGCCTATGGGTTGCTCCTGTAAGTGCTGCTGTTAGAATGAATGACTTTGTTTTGTTTTTTTTGTAGAAATAAAATGTTAGTAATAATAATGGGATTGCTAAAATATTCTTATAGTAAAGATAAGTAAATAGCTTGAATTGTATTATTGATAGTGAATAAATTATTGTTGAGATAATTGCTGTTGATTTATTGAAATATTCTTTTGTTGTGATATATAATGTGATTGGAATTAATAAGTTGAATAAAATTAATATGGATGTTAGAATTGTATTTGTTGTTAGGAATGTTCTTAGAATCGTTGTTAAATAGATAAAAATTGGTGTGAATGTTGCTTTTGCCCATTCTGTTGAGTTTATTCCTTGAAAAGTTTCTATTCCATATTTGTATATTCCTGCATCATATCCTAATGGGATTGTGTTATTTATGTAGGGGATTAATCTTAATGCTAATGTTAACACTATTGGGATTGCTATTAGGTAAGTTGGTAAATTTAGATTTGTTTTTTTTATTATTGGGATAGCTGTTAATGCTATTATAAATGAAGCTATGTTTAATTGAATTGAGAATTTCCCTAAAATATTTATTAGAATTAATATAATTACTATTGTGTAAAGGGTTATTAGTTGTGTGAATGTGTTTTTAATCATTTTTTCTTTTAATTAGTTTATATGAGTAAATTGGTCCTAGGATGAAAATTATTGCTAAGTTTACTGCTCTGAGCAATATTGTTGCTGCTATTGCTTCTGTTAATGGAATTCCTATTATGTTTGCTGTGAAAATATTTATTGCATCTCCAATTCCTAAATTTCCTGGTGTGATTGCTATTATTATTGATAAATTTGCTATTGCTGCTATGAATAAAGCTTTTGCTAATGTTATTTGTACTCCAAGTATTTGATATATTATTTGATTATTTATTGCTGCCAAGAATATTTGGATTAATGAAATTATAATTGTTATTGTAATTATTTTTTTGTTATTTTTTATTAAATGCCAACCATTTATTACTTTGATAAATCTATTTAGCCATTTGTTGTTGTTTTCTTTTATTTTTGGTGAGAAAATTATTATTGAAAGTAAGAAAATTGTGAAGATTGATAATGCTAGTAAAATAGGGGTACTTTTTTCTTGTAAGGTTAGCATTGAGAAAATTCCCGTTAGAGAGGAAACTAGGAAAATTAGGATATATATCGCTGAAAGTGTTGCTAGAAAATGTACATATGGAAAATTGTGTTTTTTCTTTAAGTAAATTGCTCTTGTTGCTGCCCCCCCTTTAAATGGAGTTATTAAGTTGTAAAAATTTGTTATTATTGCCAATCCAAATGCTTCATTATTTTTTAATTTTATTTTGAATGG
>Ga0233430_1001763_pt1 | contig 28238 bp, 23 predicted proteins | sample SI_118_April2016_2_FD_179883 | JGI IMG/M metagenome (GOLD analysis project Ga0233430, IMG submission 179883) | Seawater microbial communities from Saanich Inlet, British Columbia, Canada - SI_118_April2016_150_MG | ecosystem: Environmental > Aquatic > Marine > Inlet | place: Canada: British... | reverse complement strand
TATCAAACGTATCAGTGCCATTGGTTATTTGAAAATGGGTATCCTGTCCAGTAATAGATACCGATAAATTATCACCCTGAAAAACATTGTCAGGAATGACTGATATGATATCATCCTCATTATATTCGCAACTGCCATCATCAATAGTTGCATCAGGATTGTAATTAATGGCTTCCGGATCGGTACAGCCATAAACTTCGTCGTAAATGGTAAAACCAGAAGCCAAAGTTAGTACCCCGTAATCATTTCCCTGCTCAACAGCAACATCCCATAACCCACTGGGGACATAGTCGGGAATGGTTAACTCAGCTTCAAGGTTGGTCAAACTATTGATAGAAAGATTAGTCAAATCTATTTGAGTAGAATTCTGGATCAGATAAGCAGCATTGATGTTATCCACAAATGTATTGGTCCCTGACCATATTTGAAAATGGGTATCATTGCCGGATATTGAAACCGATAATGTTTCGCTCAAACCCCCGTTATCAGGGTTGATGGATACTAATTCAGGGGTATAAGCACTTAAGTTCTCATAGGTTAAGGCTGCCCCTCCTTCTCCTGCAATATTAGTGATATCTAAATAAACAGGTCCACTAAGATCTAGATCAGGTCCATTCCATTCTATTGATGTTAGCAGTCCTTCACCCGGTGGTATGAACTCGGCTGCAAATGAAAACCCCAATATTATTCCATCATTTGTTGTTGATATAACAAAACCAGCATCTTCAGCACTTCCACCACTTGCATTTCCAAAAATAATATCATTAAAATTACTACTACCGACTAATTCATCGATAATGAATTGGAATTGAAATCCGTACACGCCCTCTGTATTACTCATATATACATCTAAATACGGATTACTCCAATTGCTATCTTCGTGCTGTACCCAAATAGTTACATCCTGACTAAATAGAGAAGTAATTAGTATTGTTATTGAGATACTTAAGTTAATTAATCGTCTCATTTTCTTTCCCTTCTTTTAGTTTACTATTTATTTTTTTTTGAAATTGTTGGACTTTTAGAGTATTGTATGTCCCGGATATTTGCAAAATGGTTTCGGAGGCAAGTTTGTATTTACCCGAGTTATAAAAAACAGCAGATAGATTGAGTAATGCTTCTTCAAATTTTGGTGAAATGGCCACTGCTTTTTGATACTGACTAATTGCTTTATCGTGATGTCCGAATTCTTCTAAAATTGTTGCAAAATTATTGAGTGCATGAACATTGTTTGGGTGTAGCTTTACTGCTTTCCCAAAATCATCAAAGGCTTGTTTCTTGTTATTTAGGGAATAATTTGCAATTCCCCTGTACCAGATAACTGGAATTACTGAGTTATCTATGGAATAAAAATATTTATCAATATTTTTCACTTCTTCAATTAGTTTCCCCCATTCATTTTGCTGCCTATAGATAAGAACTTTTCTCATTGACTGATCACTGGAGAATCGTTGATAACCACCATAGCATGAAACAGACCCCAATAACAAAATCGGAATGATAACAAATAAATTACCGGATGAACTTGGAATCTTTTTTAATGGGAAGGATGCATGGTAAATTGAGATGATATTAGAAAAAATTAATCCTAAAAAAATAATGTGGGTGATGCGTTCTTTCGGAAAACTAAAAAATGAAATAATCAAATACCCGGTTATCCCAAACAATAAACAGATAATATAAATTTTTTCACTTCTATCATTTAAGTGAATGAAGGATTTTATTCCATAGTAATAGATAAAGAAAAAGATCAATACATAACAAATTAATCCGAAGATACCGGTTTCAGATAATATCCATAAGTAATCATTATGGGGACGTTGGAAGTTTGTGAATCCATCTTCTGCTCTCAAACCGTCTGTACCATATTCCGGGAAAGCAATTTTCCAGTTACCAGGACCTACGCCGAGAATTGGATTATCCAAAGACATCTCAATTGTTTTTTGCCAAAGGAAAATTCTTTCATTTACTGAGGGATCATCCAGATTTGCGATTGAGACCAATCTATTGGTTAGTGATCGTTCAGGATTTAAATAACTATTTGATACTACCGCTAATAGAATAGACACAAAAACAAACGGTATCAGTTTTTTGACCCTCTTTGTCAAAGGATTATTATTTGTAATTACAATCTTGGACTTTTTTTGAAATACTATTGCTATGAGAATAATTAATAAAAGTGAAAGACTAAAAGCCAACCAAACAGATCTGGTTTGAACAATTGCCATAATGAATATAGACAGGGATAATGCGATATTGGATGAAATTCTCCAATAATTGGTAAATACGAAGGCACCATAAATGATGAACGGTGTCATCAGGAAAAGGGCAGATGATAAGAGGTTTCCATTTGCCATGGTGCTATACGGAAATCCCCACCCGCCAGGAATGGATTGTAAGTTAAAGTAATATTGTGCAAGACCAATTAAAGATAGTGCAATTGAAGAGATAACAACAGATTTGCTTAAGTATTCTCTTGATAACTGAGTTTTTAAAAGAATTATACTAGCAAATAAAAAAGAAATGAAGAGACCCGTTTTTAAAACCTCCCTGATGCCTTCATAAATATTCAAAGCAGATAATAAGGATAAAATATTAATGATAAAATAACTGAGAATAAGTATGAATATTTTTCGGTTCAGAATTGAAAGCGATTGAGGTTTTATGAAATGTTGGAATAGAAAATAGGAAAAAAGGACTAATATTAAAAATGAGAAAATAAAAAATCTCAGATCTGAAACAGGGTCAATTGTTGATGTTGAATAGATAAAAGGGATGATGAAAACACTCCCAATAATTATTATCCATTCAGGATAAATGATTTTTGTATTCTGAATAAACAGGTTAGATTTATTTACTGCGTGTGGATTATTGAAATGAGTCTTCAAAATATCATTCAAATAAACAGATATCTTGTCACAAAAATCATCATTATACTCGGGAATATCATGTGATTGTATATACTATTTCAAAATTATTATAGCACAGGCCTTTTTTGATACTATGCTCCTCTATTTAAGTAAAACCCTCTATGGCGAACGAAAAAGTAGGCTACCAATTTGATTTATTAATAATCATCCTTCATTTAGATCAAAGTGAAATATGGCAAGATAACTGTAGCTACTAAATTGGATAAATATATTTACTTTAAAAAAAAAATTCGTTCTGAACATAAAGGATCAAAAACAAATCAAACCTTTATATCTCAATATAATAAATTTGTGCGAGAAAATCAGTGGTAAGTTACAGAATTCTATAAGTTTATTCAAGTTCGGCTTGGAACGCAATCAATCCAAAAATAATTTCACCATTTACTGTGATAAGTGATTTTATGTTTTTCATAATTGGAATTTACAATTTTCGATATTTATGTATAAGGCATGATTGAGAAGAATAGCCTTCCACTGTTGGAATCTCAACGTGTTTTTTTCATTGTCCCAATTGATCCTACAATTTTGAGAAAAAATACAATCTATCTCAGTTTGCAAAAAGATAGTTCAGTTAATAGCCAGCTCTTATAAAAAAACAAATTCATTCTTTTGCTGACAGAATGCTCCCAACCTTTTCATTGCGATATTGATGATTGTAAAGATCAAAATACTTGCCATTTTTAAAAATCAACTCATCATGATTTCCGCTTTCGATAATCCTGCCACTTTCAATCACCAGAATACGATCAGCATTTCTAATAGTTGACAATCGGTGAGCAATGATAAAGCTGGTTCGTCCTTTTACCAGAGCCTCGATAGCATTTTGAATAGAATGCTCAGTTTCAGTATCAACGGATGAAGTCGCCTCATCCATTATTAGGATAGATGGATTGGCAATAATTGCCCTGGCCAGACTGATGAGCTGTTTTTGACCAGTACTAAGATTAGTCCCCCCCTCTGATACTTCAGTTGCATATTTTTCAGGCAGGGATTGAATAAATGCATCGGCTTTTACTGTCTGAGCAGCTGAGAAAACTTCATCATCGGTTGCATTTAGCTTTCCATATCGAATATTTTCAATTATCGTACCACTGAATAGATGAGGGGTTTGAAGTACAACTCCAAAATTTGACTGATACCATTGCAAAGGATAACTGCGGTAATCCAAATCATCAATCAAAATTGATCCGGAAGTTGGTTCATAAAACCGGCAAATTAAACTAATTATTGATGTTTTCCCACCACCAGTTTCTCCCACAAGCGCAATAGATGCACCCGATTCTACTTCCAGATTGAAATCTTTTAGTATTGATTGTCCCTTTTTGTATTCGAAATTCACATTCTCAAAACAGATTTTACCACTAAGTGTTTGCAATGGTGGCGATCCAATTCCCTCAGCATCAACTATTTCTGGTTTTGTTTCAATAAGGGTGATAATTCTTTCGGCTGCCGCCTGGGCATTTTGTAATTCAGCAAAAACACGTGCCAACTCCTGAATGGGAATAAAGAAAAATGCCGCATAAGATAAAAACATAACCAGCATTCCGTATGAAATATCACCGGCGATCACACCACTTCCCCCAAACCAGATTGCCAATGCGGTTCCAATCATTGAAGATATTTGAACGAGTGGCAAAAATATGGCTGATTGAACGGCAGCCCTAAATGAAGATGCAAACATTTTGCCGGTCAACTTTTCAAACTCAAATAAATTAGCATCTTCCCGAACCAGAGTCTTGGATGTGACGGCACCCATGATTCCCTCGTTAAAAGAGGCTGTTATTTTTGAATTGGTTTTTCTTACCTCGCGGTAGCTTCTTAATATGAGAACCTGGAATTTTTTACTGATCCATGCCAAAAGCGGCACTACTGACAAAACGATGAGTGCAAGTTTGAGGTTCATGATTAGCATGACGATGGCAATCCCAAACATAAGCGTAAAACCCCAAACCAGGTCTACCAATCCCCAAGCTATTATTTCAGATAATTTTGCAGTATCGCTGGTCATCCTTGCCATAAGCCAACCCACGGGGGTATGATCAAAATATGAGTATGAGAGTTCTTGAAGTTTACTAAATCCTGCTTTACGAATATTATAACTCACACCCGTTTCAACTTTTCCGGCAAGCATAATAAATACGGCCACATTCAGGGCCTGAAACATACCGATGGCGAGATACAATAATCCGAACCCCATTAACCCGTCATAATTCTGTGGTGTAATGAAGTGATCTATAGCATGCCTGGTCATCAATGGCATGACGATATCAACAGCTGCTACAAACACCATGAACAGGCCCAATAAAATCATTGTCTTTTTATAAATTTTGGCAAAAGACAAAACCTTTGACCAGGTTCGGCTATCCAAATGTTTATTAAAATCTATTTCCTGAAAATTTAGTTTTGTATTCATGTTCAATTCTGACTTCTTGACTGCTGACTATCATTAATAACCTGAACAGGAAGCGTTTGCATGGTCCACAATCGTTTGTATAGACCATCCATACGGATTAATTGTTCGTGTTTGCCGCTCTGGCTAACCTGGCCATTTTCCAGGACAATAACCATATCAGCGTTAACGGCAGTGGTTAATCTGTGAGCAATCACAATAGTGGTTCGCTTTCCTTTTCTACTAATCAAAGCCTCCCTTATGCGAGTTTCTGTTTCGGTATCGAGGGCGCTGAGAGAGTCATCAAAAATTAAAATTGGTGGATCCTGAATTATTGCCCTGGCGATGGCAATCCTTTGCTTTTGTCCTACTGATAGGGTAACCCCCCGTTCACCTACAAGTGTTTCATATCCTTTCTCGAATGTTTCTATTTCCTCGTGGATAGCGGCGATTCTCGAAGCTTCAAATATTTCAGATTCACCAGGATTTGTGATCTTTCCCAGTCGGATATTATCTATCAGCGATTTGGAATACAGAAAAGGTTCCTGAAGTACAATTCCAATTTGCTGGCGGATATATTTTCGACCAATTGTATTGAGCTCACGGCCATCAATCAAAACAGATCCATCAGTATAATTCCATAATCGGGGAAGAAGATTCGCCAGGGTGGATTTCCCTGATCCGGTCGGTCCAACGATTACTACCGTATCCCCAGGATTTATCTTAAATGAAATATTTTCTAATACTGGGGTATTTTCATCATAACGAAATCCGGTGTTTTTAAACTCGATATTACCGCTTATTTTTGTGGTTTCATCTGACCAGCCACTCATATCCTCAAGAGATTCATTCAATATTTTCCGGATTCGGTCAAGTGATACAAATGCCTTCCCTAAGTCGGTTAATGTTCTGCCTGTCTGCCTTATAGGCCAGAGAAGAAATTCCACATAACTGACAAAGGCGACTAATGTCCCAAGCGTTAATTGTCCATCGATCGTCCAGTAAGTCCCCACCACCAATACTAGTCCGGTTTGACTGTAGATGAGAAGATCAGATAATCCCCAGTAAGTACCTAGTATTTTGATAAGACGGTAGACATTATCACGATAAGCAGTATTTCTTTCATCGAATTTATCCATTTCAAAATCTTGCCGGGCAAAAGCTCTCACAACTCGGATACCGGTGAGATTTTCCTGTAATACTGCCGACATAAATCCCTCTGACTCATCAGCTACTTGAAAAACGGATTTTATTTTAAGAAAAAATAACACAGCAAATGTGAGGATTAAGGGAATCGTCACCATGGAGACCAGCGCCATCTTGGCATTTAGTGAAACAAGTATGGGAATAATGATTGCCAGCATAAGTAATGATTTGCCTACTTGTACAACCTGGATAGAGAGGAATTTCCTCACAGTTTCAACATCCGATGTGCATCTTTGAATAAGGTCACCAATTTTCCATTCTGAGTAGAATTTTACCGGTACGGATTGGAGATGCAGATACAATTCATCCCTCATATTCCTTGCAATAGATTCCGATGCTTTGGCGGACCAACGACCATTCAGATATGTAAAAACCCCTCTGAAAAATGACAGTATTACCAGGATTAACGCACAGGCCCAAATTGTCTGTTGGGTTATGGTCGATGCGCCAACAAATTGAGTAAAAGATTGAAGTATAGACCAGCCTGAAACCAATTTATCACCAATGATTGAATCGATGGTTTCACGGATGACCAGGGGCGATGCAAATGTGAACAAAGTCTCAAATGCAATAGCCATGATAGCACCGATATACAATAATCGATTGCCAGACATAAAATGCCACAATGTTTTGAACCTGGAAATAGTTATTCCTCTAGATTTGTTATAAGTTGGTGTAAATCCGCAAAAAATGCAGGATAAAATTATACTGATATGCAAATGCAAACCATGACTTAAGTCTCAGAGTACAAAATTCTTTCTGCAGGTGTAATACAGAGGCTGGCAGTAGCAATACACATCAATATATTTTTATACTGAATCCTAAGAGGGAGCGATAATGTGTTGGTGATAAAAGTTGAATTGTAGTGGTTGGGAGGATTTTGTCTAACAGAATAATATCAAAAGATGAAATTCGTTATTATTGCATAATACTTGGTAGGAATATAATTCTTAATTTGATTATAAATTTTATCATTCGGTGTATTCTAACCATATACGTTTCATTCAATCTTCAAAACTTATGATCTGTATATTTTATTCATCCCCATCATGGATATATTCAATTCCATCGCTATAGAGGAAATAAGATGTATCCTGAGTCATGTTAGTTATCAATTTTTTTACTCGCCAGGTGCATGAAAAAGAAGGATTTTGAACTATGAAGTTATATGCTGAATCTGGATCGAGATAAAAGGTGTCAACACCTGTAGCACACCAGTTATTAAATAGTATTACCCATTCATCGTCTGATATCATTTCGGTATCATAGAACAACAAATTTTGAGAATATCCACTGTAGCTGACAGAATCGGAAGTTGTATTACCTAATGAGAACTCTGCTTGATTAGACGAGTTTTGTCCGTTGAATATTATATAAATACGATTCGTAAGATCAATCTCTTCCGTTTCGTTCTCATTTCCCACTGGAATTTCATCCGTCTCAGTCTCTTCAAGATCCTGTTCAATCTCACTGTTAGTAATACCTGAATTACAACTAAAGAACAATCCGAGAATTGATATCAGAGATATTAAAATAATTGTTGGTTTCAAGTGGTATTCCCTTCAAATTCACAAATTATTTGTTTCCTTCCCATACTGAATTTATAAATATTATCACTAACAAAACCCTATTATCCTTTATTGATATAAATTCAATAGCGAATAATTTTAATAAATCTATCATATATAATTCTTCGATAAAATATATTCTGCTTAATTTTCCTTCGTTAAAAAACGACTCAATAATCAGGTTAGGAGCCAATATGATATTTCCTGCAAGATACTTACTGATTGCCCTATTATTAGTTGCGGTGATCTCGGCGCAGGATCGCCGACCTGTATCCACATATTCAATTGTGGCATATGATGAAGAAACTGGCGAGTTGGGTGTGGCAGTACAAAGTCATTGGTTTTCCGTTGGTGCTCTGGTACCCTGGGCCAAATCTGGTGTGGGTGCTGTTGCCACCCAATCATTTGTTCGGGTGGAATATGGCCCCGAAGGATTAGAACTGATGAGCAATGGTCATTCTGCCAAGGAATCGTTGGCCTTTCTTGTTTCTCAGGACGAGGGCAGAGATGTACGCCAGGTGGCCATGGTGGATGTGAATGGCTCGATAGCCATCCATACTGGAAAAAACTGCATTGCCGAAGCTGGTCATTATCAGGGAAAGAATTTTGCTGTACAGGCGAATATAATGGAAAACCCAACAGTCTGGGGGGCCATGGCCAAAGCATTTGAAACATCCTCTGGTGATCTTGCTGACCGCATGATGGCCGCCCTGGAGGCAGCTCAAATTGAAGGGGGAGACCTTCGTGGCAGGCAGTCTGCCGCATTACTGGTTGTAAAGGGGACAGCTGGAGAAAATCCCTGGGATGACAAACTATTTGACCTACGAATTGAAGATCATCCTAATCCATTGAATGAATTAAAACGACTCATTCGAATCAATCGAGCCTATATACATGCAAATAATGGCGATGTATATCTGGAAGAAGGAATGACCAAAGAAGCGTTGGATGAATATTCTAAAGCGGCCCATTATTACCCGGAAAATCCTGAATTGCCTTTTTGGACTGCCGTTACACTTGCCGGTAGCGGTAAACTGGATACAGCATTACCCATTTTTGCCGACGTATTTGTGAAAGATCCCAAGTTACGTATTCTGGTAAAAAGATTGATCCCTGCCGGTATCCTACCTGACGATAAAGATCTTATTGACAAAATACTTGAACAATAAACGATAGCCTATGAAATTAAAAGGAAAGAAATAATTGGAAGATAAAAACTGGTCCCCGGACTCCTGGAAGAGATTTACGGCATTACAACAGCCAGAATGGCCGGATAAGGAGAAATTAGAGATTGTAATTAAAGAGTTATCCACATTCCCGCCACTGGTGTTTGCAGGAGAAGTCAGATCTCTTACAGAGCAGTTATCTGAAGTAGCCCAAGGAAAAAGTTTTCTTTTGCAAGGGGGGGACTGCGCTGAGACATTTGCTGATTTTACAGCGAATCAAATTCGTGATAAATTGAAGATCATTTTACAAATGGCGGCAATTCTCACATATGGGGCAGGATTATCGGTAGTAAAAGTTGGCAGAATAGCCGGTCAATTTGCTAAACCGCGAAGCAAAGAAACAGAATTGGTTAATGGTAATGAGATTTACTCATATCGAGGAGATGCTGTAAACAGACTGAGTGCCGATAAATCATCAAGAATACCAAACCCAAAACGCATGTTGCGGACATATCATCAGTCTGCAGCAACTTTGAATCTGCTTAGGGCCTTTACTCAGGGAGGATTTGCTGATCTGCATAAAGTGCATCTCTGGAATCAGGAATTCATCAAAAGGTCACCCCAAGGGAAAAAATACGAATCTATCGCCATGGCAATTGACAGCGCCATGAAATTCATGCAAGCATGCGGAATCAATCTGGATAATACTAAACTCTTGAGGCGAACTGATTTTTTCACATCACATGAAGCATTATTACTTGGGTATGAAGAAGCATTAACCAGACAGGATTCCATCTCAAATAACTGGTATGATTGCTCAGCCCACATGCTCTGGGTTGGTGATAGAACTCGGGATTTGGATGGCGCCCATATTGAGTTTTTAGGTGGAATCCACAATCCTATTGGAATAAAACTCGGTCCAACTACAAAGATCGATGATCTAATGGTAATCCTCGATAAATTAAATCCTGAAAACATATGGGGACGAATTTCTCTTATCTCTCGCATGGGTGCTAAAAAAATTGATAAATTTTTACCAAAATTAATCCAGTCAGTGAAAGAAAACGGACATCGTGTCGGATGGATCTGCGACCCAATGCATGGCAACACCTTTACAACGACATCAGGGAGAAAAACGCGGGCATTTAATTCCATTCTAAAGGAGCTGGATTCATTCTTTTCTATTCATGATACTGAAAGCACCATACCGGGTGGAGTTCATTTTGAGCTAACCGGTGATAATGTGACAGAATGCGTTGGTGGTGCCCAGGAAATTGGTGTTGATCAATTGGAAAATAAATATGAAACGGCATGTGATCCCCGATTGAACAATGAACAAAGCCTTGAACTGGCCTTTTATATTTCTGATCTGTTAAAACAAAGAAATAGAGAATAAAAAAAGGACCTGAATTAATTCAGATCCTTCGTAAGGAGAAAGTAATTATTTGAGTTAAGGGCTTATCCCAGGATGGTGATTGCCTCAGCTTGATAAATCCAGCCTTTTTCATCATCATAAGACCAGGTATCTTCATCATCATCAGGATTTATTTCAATTTCAGGTGAGTTGTATATCCAACCTTTTTCATCATCATACGTCCAGTTATCACTTTCATTATTTGCTGAGATCTCAATTACAGGAGCGTGGTAAATCCATCCTTTAGCATTATCATACTGCCAGCATTCCTGTGAGTTATCAAGTTTACATTCTGTCACATCGGGTTGACTTCCTGAAACCATGAATACAAAACCAAAAGTAGCGATGGCGGTTATAATTAATTTTTTAAACATGTCTTTCTCCTTTTATTTTCAATTTCAAATCTGCCTGAATAATTACAAATCGCATGCCGTTTCGATATTTATTGGACTTTAGAGAATACAAAACAATATTATAACAACATTAACAATATTATTTACATAAGTTTATAGGAATTTAAAAAAATATTGACAATGTTAATTGATTTCATAATGGACCCCTGAACATTATATCATTTTGTTATAACATGAATATTTGTTGATATAGAATCTCGCTATATTCTCTTCTTGTTTGTCCCTATTCATTAATGTACTTTTTGAAAAGTCTAATTACCCCAGATTTCTATTATATCATATTGACTATCTGGGTAGTTGTTAAAAATTGGAGATAGGGATAGATTTAGATTCTAAAAAACGGGGAATTCAATGAAATATTATTTGCTGGTTAATCCATATGGCGGAGTAAAAAAAGGATTGCGGATTTTGCAACGAGTCAAACCAATATTCGAAAAAGCTGGTTTTGAATTGGATATCATCGACAGCACCTTCGCCGGACATATTAAAGAATTAGCACATCAGCTTGATTTTGAGGGATACAGCGGTATCATTGTCATTGGCGGAGACGGTTCAATGCATGAAGTGATAAATGGAATGCTCACAAGACATGACAAAAAGCAGGTTCCAATTGGATTAATTCCTGGTGGCACTGGAAATTCATTTATGCACGACTTGGATATGCTCAATCCAATCGACGCTGCAAAAGCAATCACCGAAGGACATATCAGACCAATAGATGTTATGGAGATTTCAGTCAATAAAATTACCCGGTATGCCTTCAATATTGTTGGTTGGGGATTAGTAACTGATGTGGGGAAACATGCAGAGAGATATCGCTGGATGGGGGAACGCCGATATACTTTTACAGCAGTTCTAGAAGTATTAACCCTAAAGCCGCGACCTGCCCAGCTTGTTATTGGTGATAAAAAAATCATTGATGATTTCTCTTTCATAATTGCCTGTAATACCTGCCATACTGGAAAAGGAATGAAAATAGCCCCCAAAGCCATTCTTGATGATGGTAAGGTTGATCTTGTGGTTATCCGATATAATGTCACCCGGGCAAAACTACTTGCCACTTTGCCAAAATTGTTTGATGGCTCTCACATCCATGATCCGGCTGTTGAATACTACCAAACAGATAAATTTTCACTGTTACCCAAACATAACGAGACGCTGAATATTGATGGTGAACTACTGGGCTCCACGCCAATCGATGTCATGGTTAAAAAACATGCCATCCAGGTTTATGACAGGAAGCAAAACATTGAGTAAACAGCTCTACCATTATAAGGCATCAGTGATAAAAGTATACGATGGTGATACATGTACAGTGGATATCGATTTAGGATTGGGAACATGGGTGAAAGGAGAAAAAATCAGACTATCCAGAATAAATGCCCCAGAAATCCGCGGTGATGAGAGAAAAAAGGGATTAGCTTCGAGAGATGCTTTGCGTCAGTTAATTCTCGGTCAAGACATAATTCTGCAGACCATAAAAGACAAAAGGGGAAAGTATGGTCGGTATATTGGTGAAATCTGGATTCAAAATAACGACAAACAAATCAATGTAAGTGATTGGCTGGTATCAAATAATTATGCTGTGTACCGGGATTATTAACAACTTAAGGAATATCAAAATCAATGAGACAAATTATAGAGTCTGAATTTTAAAAATCCCAATCTGGTGTTGGTTCGGGCAAACAGAATATAGAATCAAGAGATTTTAATAAAATGTCATCACATTTGAACTTTTCAGTTAATCGAAGTCCAGATGCAGGTACAGCCCCTAACCACAGCCTGGAAAAGGCATTCACATTTGTTTCAAGGCAGGGCAATGAATTATCAACACCCATTTTACAGCTGGAGTTTTTACCCAAAGAAATAATATAATCCCCTGTGAGTCCATTCCAGCCCTTGTTTTCCTCGATATATTTTTCAATAGGATCATAGAGTTTTAGGTTGAATTGTAATTGTCCATATTCACTTGAAAAAGCAGAGATACACTTTTCCAAATCACAAATTCTGATTTGCCAATATGCCACGGCTTTATTTCGATGTTCGAAAGGTGATTTCTCAGTAATCATCCGATAGGAAAATGGAGTATTCAGCAGATCCTGAAACTGTACACCCCTTGGTTCTTTTAAACGGACCAATCTCACCTGATCACCCAATGACTTGATCAATGCCAATAAATCTAAGAACTGTTCGTCATTGTTATAAACCATCCACCAAATGTTATATGGTCCCGATTCGACATTTTTTGCAGTACAACAGAAATGATGCGTTAATTTTCCGGTGTTTTCATCAATAAAACCAAGACCAAAGGTATTATCACCCCACTGCATTTCAGCATCAGTAATATTTTCAGGAAACAGATTGCAATAACCATGTTTCTGTTTTCTATTCAATCTTGATTCATGGATAAGTGATGCATCTTTTGATGACAGTCGTCGCGGGATGCGAGTTTTACGATTGATTTTTAATTGTGTCGGATCGAACGAAATGAAATGTTCATACCCACCAGTACCAAACCCCATTTGGTTATAATACCCTTGCTCAAACATCCCAAGAGTACAAACAGCTGCTCCATTGTCAGCTGCATTGGCTATTACGTTTGCTGTCATATTCCCAGCGAGACCCTGTTTACGAGCTATTCGACTGGTTGTCACTCCCGTAATGCATGCCATAGATAAGGATTCATCAAGATACTGCATATTACCAGGCGAAGAAATGACCAGACATTCAGCCTCGTTATCGATATCTGTTACCCAGGCATCCTGACCTTTTAAGAATAAATCCATGGTGGATTCCTTATCTGGCTCCAGCCAGCCGCATTCCAACCAGATACGCTTTACATGCTCATTATCACTTTTAGGATTATATTTTCTCATCTCATTCATATCGAACTCTTTCTAAATTATCACTTATAAGTATCTGAAAATTATTGTATTTCCTATTTACAAAATTACGAAAAACAGGATTGAATTGAATATATTTGAATTATCATCAAGGCAGGCAGCACTGACCTTTTTATTATCTGCAGCATATCGAACTATTTACAAAGGAAGAAAATTAGTTGTCGAACATTCGTTTGCTGATGGATATTTTTGTCATCGCGATAATTGGGAGCCTATCACCCAGGATGAAGCTGACGTTCTTGAGCAAAAAGTAAAATCCTGGCTGGAAAATGATACACCGCTAATTGAAGATGAAGTAGACAAATCCACCCTACTCAATGATTATAAAAAAATAGGCCTTAGAAATAAAACAGAAATCATCACCCAATGGGATGTGGAGAGGATTCCGGTTATCCGGTTTGGAAGGTTTAGCGATTATCGATTTGAGCCCATGTGCCTTGATAAAAAAAAGCTAAACAAATTTAGGCTGATGAGTTATGACCATGGCATGCTAATCCGTTTTCCTTCTGCATTAAACCATGGCAGCATTCCTGAGTTTCATGATCATCCTCATTTATTTGAAATCATAGATGAATATGAAAAGTGGGGGAATGTACTCAATATTGAAAGTATTCGTGACTTGAATGAAGCGATTAGAGATAACTCAATTCGAGAGTTAATGTGGGTTGCAGAAGGATTGCACGAGAAAAAAATTGGTAATATTGCTGATGAACTTAGCAATCGATTTCTGACATCACGGGTGATTTCCATCGCTGGACCTTCATCAAGCGGAAAAACTTCGTTTGCAAAAAGACTTAGCATTCGGCTTAGAGTCAACGGATTTACCACTAAACAGATGTCCATGGATGATTATTTTTATGATAGGGATGATATTCCCGTAGATGAAAACGGTGATCAGGATTTTGAAGCATTCGAAATTCTAAATAATGAATTGTTATGTAACGATTTGCAGCACCTGTTAAATGGTGAAGCAATTAATCGAAGAAAATATAATTTCACTACTGGCCGGGGATGTGTAACCAATGATGAAATGAAGCTAAAAGAAAATGATTTTATTATACTCGAAGGTATACATGGATTGAATCCACTGTTGACAAATAATATTGCTGACGGGAATGTATCAAAAATATATGTGAGTGCAATTACCCAATTGAATATTGATGCGGATCATCGGTTTTCCACCTCTGATAATCGCTTATTGAGAAGAATGGTACGAGATTATAAATTCAGGAATTATTCACCGACAGAAACAATTTCAAGATGGCATTCTGTTAGACTTGGTGAAGAACGTAACATTTTTCCATATCAGGATAACGCAGATTTCTTTTTTAATTCCGCTCTTATATATGAATTACCAGTTCTTGCTGGTGATGTTAAGCCATTACTTGAGTTAATTAAAGAAGGGGATCGATTTAATGATCAAGTTCACCGGTTAAAGACGTTACTATCGTTTTTTATTCCCCTTGAAGAAGATATGGTTCCTGGTATTTCCATACTTCGGGAGTTTATCGGTAACAGTGAATTTAATTATTGATAGATGTCGTGGTAGTTATCCTAATATACGATCGCTGACTGCTTTCTTCACCTGATCCACCGAGACTCTCACTTGCTCCATAGTATCGCGATCCCGTAATGTGACTGTATTGTCTTCCATTGTCTGATGATCAACGGTAATTCCGAATGGTGTTCCCGCTTCATCCTGTCGGCGATATCTTCTGCCAATAGAACCACCTGAATCAAAAAACGCTGAAAAATCACTGCGAAGATCATCGACAATTTTCTTAGCCATTTCAGGCTGTCCCAATTTATTAAAAAGTGGGAAAACAGCAACAGTGATTGGTGCCAATTTAGGGGAGAAACGTAATATCGTTCTTTTTTCTCCATTGACTTCCTCTTCAGAAAATGCGTCTGCTAAAACGGTAAGAACAGCCCTATCCACACCTGCAGATGTTTCTACTACTGCTGGAAGAATATGCTGATTATTTGGCTGGTCAAAATAGGTAAGTCGTTTACCGCTGAACTCCTGATGTTTTCCAAGATCGAAGGTCCCTCTATCGGCAATTCCTTCCAATTCGGACCATCCAAAGTCAAACTTATATTCCACATCATAACAGGCCGATGAATAATGGGCAAGTTCATCAGGGCCATGCGGTCTGAGACGAAGTTTATCTTCTGATACACCAAGTGATTTAAACCATGTCAATCTTTCAGCTGACCAGTATTCCAGCCATTTAGCTGTATCATCCGGAGCACAGAAAAATTCCATCTCCATCTGCTCGAATTCCCGAGTCCTGAAAATAAAATTACCCGTAGTGATTTCATTTCGAAAGGCTTTACCAAGCTGGGCAATTCCAAATGGTAATTTCTGTCGTGCGGTTGACTGGACGTTGGCATAATTAACAAAAATTCCCTGGGCCGTTTCTGGTCGAAGATATACCACAGAACTGGTATCGGCAACGGGTCCCACATGAGTTTTAAACATGAGATTGAATTGCCGAAGATCTGTCCATTCTCCTACTTTCTTATTATGGGGATCGATTACAGCTGAATCAACCAGGATCTGTCCACTTGAAACTCCCTCTTGGTCAAGTTTTGCAACTATACCCTGAAAGGTTTCCTCGTCATCTGAAAACGATGGAATTTTATCTCCAAAGAGGCGGTCAAGCAATGTGTTGATGACATCCGTTGATTGGTCTTCTAATAGATGATCCAGACGATAGCGCTTTTTTGTCTCTTTGTTATCCACAAGAGGATCGTTAAAATTTTCAATATGTCCGCTGGCTTCCCATGTTTTGGGATGCATAAGAATAGCAGCATCCATTCCCACTACATTTTCTCTTGATGTAACCATGTTCTGCCACCAGCGATTTTTTATATTTCTCTTCAATTCAACGCCTAGGGGGCCGTAATCCCAGGTACTTCCAAGTCCGCCATATATTTCACTACTCTGAAATATAAACCCTCTTTGTTTGGATAACGAGGTGAGTGTTTCTAATATGGTTCCATCTGCTTTAATGTTTGCCATTTTGATATTATCCTGTATAAAATTTTGTTAACTGTATTAGTATTCGGATTAAGATTTCTTTTTCTTTTTGAACCGGCGTTTTGCAGGTCCTTTTGCTTTTTTAACTTTGATCATTTCGAGTGCCTTATCAAGGGTAACATCATCAACAGATATTGACTTGGGAATTGTAGCATTTATTTTCCCATCAGTCACATAAGCACCATATCTTCCATCTTTTAACTCAATATCTGTTTTAGTTTCAGGATCAGTTCCAAGTACTTTTAATACCTGGGTGCCTGCTCTTTTTGCAGGTGCATTTAATAACTCGCTGGCACGTTCCAGTGTAATTTCAATAATATTATCAGGAGCAATAACTTTCCGCGTTTCTTTTCCGCATCGTATATAAGGTCCGTATCTACCTAAATCTGCCTTTACTTCATTATCTTTCCACTTTCCCAGGCTTTTTGGAAGTGATAAAATTTGAATTGCATTCTTGAGTGTAACCATATCCTCTGTCATGCCGGGAAGGAGGGATTTCATTTTATCACCAGCTTTTAGATAATATCCATATCGCCCGTTTATTAAATGAATATCTTCACCATTTTCAGGGAAAGAGCCCAAAACTTCCGGTGCAGTATTTTTCTTCTTGAACATTTCTGAAATAGATTGAGGCGTCAGATCACCGGGGACATAATCATCTTCAAGGGTAAGGTTATCGCCATTACTTTGAAGATATAATCCATATCTACCAATTTTCAGCAAAATTTCTTTTCCATCTGGATCTTTTAAGGATAAAATTTGCCTCGAAACATCCTTATCAAACTCAAGCTCCAGTTCTGCTTTTAACCCAGGGTGACCGTCACCACCAAAATAATACTGATTTAGAAATTTACTTGCATCCATTTCGGATCGGGATATTTTGTCAAGCTGATCTTCGAGTCGGGCGGTAAATTCTAAATCAACTAAATCAGTAAAATATCGTTCGAGAAACTGGACAACAGCATAAGCCGTGAATGTAGGGATCAATGCCCCTTTAACCTTGTTGGCATAACCCCGTTTTTGAATGAGTTCCATTATAGATGCGTAAGTGGAGGGTCGTCCGATGCCCCTGGATTCCATTTCTTTAACCAAAGAGGCTTCAGTATATCGAGGTGCAGGTTTCGTAAAATGTCCTGAAGGAATAAGATCATTGCAAAGGATCGATTGACTCTGAGTCATATCGGGTAAAATAGATTCCTGATCATCCCGTGCAGCATTCCGGTCATCTGAACCGGTGACATATGCTTTAAGATATCCATAAAACCGAATAGTTTTACCTTTGGCTTCAAATACAGCATGATTATCCCAGATATGGGCTGTGGTTTGTAGCAGCTTGGCGGATGCCATTTGACTGGCAATGGTTCGTTTCCAAATCATTGAATATAATTTTAATTCTAGATCATTTAGCTGATTGCTAAGTTCATCTGGAGATCTGAAATTTGATCCTGCAGGACGAATTGCTTCATGGGCTTCCTGGGCATTTTTCACCTTGTTCTTATAATAACGAGGTTTTTCTGGAAGATATTCATTTCCGTAATGATTACCAATAGCAGTTCTGGCTGCATCGATAGCCTCGCTGGAAAGGTTTACAGAATCAGTTCGCATATACGTGATAAATCCACCTTCATAGAGACGTTGAGCTGTAGACATTACCTGTCTGGAGCTGAGGCGAAGTTTTCTCACCCCTTCCTGTTGTAGGGTGGAGGTTATAAATGGAGGTGATGGATTGGAAACCACTGGTTTGTGCACGATTGATTTTACGGTCCAATCGTGAGTTTTCCAATCAGCTATATACTTTTCAGCCGACTCTTTACTTAGTATTTCCTTATTAGAGCCGGTGAGTTTCCCAGTAGTTTTATTAAAATCTGTTCCCCTGGCGATTTTCTTGTCATCAATCTCTATTAAGATTGCGCTGAAATCCTCACTATTACCATTGAAGTTACCGGTGATGCGCCAATATTCATTTTTGATGAAAGCGCTTCGTAATTTTTCACGATCAACAATTATCTTTATTGCCGGGCTTTGTACTCGTCCTGCCGATAAGCGCGTTTTTATATTGTACCATAATTTTTCCGATACCTGGAAACCAAACAATCTGTCTAAAATTCTTCTGGTCTCCTGAGCACTAACCAGGTTGGAATCAATTTCCCTGGTATGGTCAAAAGCTTCATTTATTGCTGACTTGGTTATTTCATGAAAAACCAATCGCTTTACCGGGATTTTTGGTTTTAGAATTTGGATAAGATGCCAGGCAATGGCTTCACCTTCACGATCAGGGTCAGTAGCAAGATAGATAGATTCTACCCCCTTGAGCGCTTTTTTCATCGCCGAAACAACTTTTTTCTTATCGGTTGAGACGATGTACTTTGGTGTAAACCCATTGTCTACATCAATGCCGAGCTCATTGGATGGAAGATCTCTCACATGGCCCACAGATGCTTCAACGATATATTTATCTCCCAGGAATTTTTTAAGAGTGCGAGCCTTGGAAGGAGACTCGACAATGATTAAATTATTTGAATTTGTGTTCATATTGGGGGCGAATTTACTGCTAATGAATTCGATGCATCCAAATGCTAAATTTTATTATGACAATAAATTTTTATTCTATCTAAGTATGGAATCTTAATACGATTTCCCGTAATTTCAGGGTATGAAATACACCGGCACAATCATAAAAATGGAATCAAAAAATCATTCTCAAGTAGTTTACAGGCTACCAATTGGCGAGGATGAAATATTGATGAATGATCTCATTGGCAAATATATCAGTATGTCATGGGAAGGTGAAATCTATTGTATAGGATGCGGCCGGAAAACAAATAAATCCTTTGCACAGGGTTATTGTTACCCCTGCATGATCAGCGCTCCTGAAACATCTGAATGTATTTTGCGACCGGAATTATGCCAAGCACACAATGGCATTGCAAGGGATATGGCCTGGGCTGATTATCATTGCCTTATTGATCATTTTGTTTATCTTTCTCTAACATCTGGTCTGAAAGTTGGCGTTACAAGGTCTGGACAGATTCCGGCCCGCTGGATCGATCAGGGTGCCACTAAAGCCATAATATTGGCCCAGACATCAAACCGATATGAGGCTGGATTAATAGAAGTAGCGCTAAAAAAACAAGTATCAGATCGAACGATTTGGCAGAGAATGTTGAAAAATGAATATCCCCGAGATGTCAATCTAATTACAGAAAAAAAGAGATTGGTCGAATTTGTCCCTGACAAACTAACATCTTTTATTTCGAAAGATGATAAGGTGACTGTTATGAATTTTCCTGTGAATGAATATCCTGAAAAAGTGAAAAGCCTGAACTTTGATAAGCATAGGGAAATTTATGGTGTGTTATGGGGTATCAAGGGTCAGTATTTAATTTTCGATGATGGTTCAGTGCTAAATATTCGCCGCCATAACGGATACCTTATATCATTTGATGTTTAAATTTGAATCTGTTATGGCTGAAATTAATAATAATCTTTAAGGTCGAAAGAAGAGAATACATTTGAAAATCCTAATTTCAAAATTGCCTGATAATCCCTGGTGGGGACATGGAACCCCCATGTATGTGAATAATCCTGCCATGAGGAAAGGTCAGGCCCCGAACCAGAAACTGGTAGAGATCGAATCGTACATGCTGAGTCAACTTTTCAAAAAACTTCCATTTGAAACGGTGGAGGTAGATTTCCCATATATTTTGGATCAGCATAATTTTGATTTGAGAAAACATGATTTTGTTTTTGTTCGCGATTTGTTTATAAGCAATCAGCGAGGCGAGGTAGTTATCTCTAAATTTAGAGAAAAAGACAGGCAGATCGAAGCAGACATTATGCAGGTTTATTTATCAGCCCTTGGTTTGAAAACATACAGACTACCAGATAAATCTTCATGTTATTCAGAAGGCGGAGAATTTTATTTCTGCCCCGGAGATAATCTTTTATTTGGCGGAATATCCAGAAACAATATCACCGGCACTGAGAAAACAGCTGAATTACTGAATGTTGGTGAATTAGTGATCATCGAAACCGATGCCTTCCATCTGGATACAGTCTTTACTCCTGTTCTTGATAAGGAAAAAAAGCTGGTCGCCATGATTGGCTGTCTGGAATTATTAACATCCGATTCAGTAAAGAGATTGAAAAAATTAGCAGATAAAAAAAATATAATATTACTGGATGTATCCGTTGTTGACGGCATTGGCACCCAGAGTGAATTAGGTGAATTTGCCGTCAATTGTCTACCAATGCCTGGCTATCTTATCGGACCGACACGATTCCATACCAAAAAAGTAGATGAATTACTGAAATCTCTGGATATTATGCATATAACCATACCTTTGACTCAATATCGTTTAAGCGGTGGGGCCGTTCACTGTCTCACAAATGAAATATAACAAATTAAGATAATTATGAAAAGAGTTACAGGAATCAGAGATTTGTCAGATGATCATCAAGGAGCCCTAGTATTGGCGCGCCGATGCAAAAGAGGGAAAATAAAGGAAAAGCCAATTTCAAAGGATGCGCTTTGGGATTATGTCAGGAAAGAGTTCTCAGACAAAATTAATCAACATTTTCATCTCGAAGAAGCATACCTGATTCCCATGCTTGTGACCCTCGACCTCAGCAATGAAGTCTCCCGCATCAAAGAGGAGCATGAGTATTTGAGAACATTGGTAAATCTCTCAAATCCTGATATGGATATGATTCGGACTTTTGGTGAAATACTGGAATCCCATGTCAGGTTTGAAGAAAGGGAAGTGTTTGAGAAATATCAGCAGAAATTCCCTGATGATATCCTAAAAGACATATCAGAATCATGGATACATTTTCATCAAAACAAGTGATAAAAATAAATTTAATAAGCATAATTATCCTCATCCTCCAAGAATCTACCTACACAATAATAACTTTGGTTCACCGTGAAAGCCGATAATCAACTTTCATTTGCCTTATTAGTAGTGAAAAATGGAGTTTAGGATTTTACCAGCAGTATAGGGCTATTTGCTTTTTGGGCTGTATGGATGGGTTTGCTTCCCTTCAAAAACTTGATAAATTCATTCCCTGAAGCCTTTCCCATTACGATAATATGATTGTCTCCTGCCTCCTGTAAAAACACATCTGTTGGATTGCCGGTGATCATGGATACGTTAAAAGACAGTTTCAACATTCGCAGATATTTTGCCACCCACCGGGAAGCATTTTTATACCCTTTTCCGAATTTTTTATTTTTGCTTACGGTAATGGCATGTATATGTGCATTAAATTGCCGGGAAATTATAGCTCCGAACATGATAGCCCTCTTGGTAGCAGCTGAGTCATCTACACATAATAGTATTTTGTAATTCCAGGAAGGGTCAAAGTTTTTTATAATAAATATACTGGTATCAAGAAATTGAATAAATTTGTGGGTCATTCTATTATTTTCCGGGGCACCGATAATAGATAATTCATAGGGTCGATATTGCGTTTCCTTGTGAAGTTCACTAAGGAGATCTCCTTCTCTGAGAATCAGGTGAATTTTTTCTCCTGAAGATTGTGGAAGCACCATGCGAATTCGACCGGACTCTGCAATAAGATTGGACGGATCAAACTCAGCCGTTTCTGCTGGAAGAAACCCAAATTCCTTTATCGCTTCAAATGCCCACATCAAAACTTCAATGCCGGGATGATGAATATTCCATTCAGAAAGTGAATAACGAGTAAGTGCAATATCCCCTTCAATAATTGAGCTGGATTTTTTTCCAATGTATAACACCGATAAATCGGCAGAAAATCCGCTGGCAATTGTAACACCAATTTTCAATCTGTTTTTAGATTCTAGACTTGTATCTTTTACTGCGATTAAAAATCTCATAAACCTGCCATTATTTAAAATTTGTGAAGCCTATTACAAGTGGCCAATACCATTTGTATACAATGAGTAAGGTGATAAATGACGCCAGCCCCAATCTCCATCCTGCTTTCAAAAAGTCTGTCATTTTTACCAATCCTGATGAGTAGATAATCATACATGCCGGTGCTGCTACAGCTGAGAAATAACCAAAAGCCGAAGCTATTGCAGTTGCCATCCCCATAAATACAGGTTCACCACCCATATTTAATGTGATTGGACCCAATACTGCCACGGTACCGCTTGAGCTCATCACATTGGATAAAATCATAGTCAAGCCGATTACAACCATATATCGCACTAACTCGAACTGCTCCATCAACCCCCCCGTTGCATTGATGATATTTTCTCCTATCCAAACAGCTGTGCCCATATTTTTCATTTGCACACCTAAAGAGATCGCACCTGCAAATAGCAGGATGACCCCCCAGTTTGTGTTTTTGCTGATATCCTCCCATTCGACAATCCCTGTAGCCATATATAAAAAGGCACCGGTTATGGCGATGATACCCATGCCAATTCTCTCGTTAAGCAGTACCCAACACAGGAAAATAAAAACAAAGATACCTATGGTCAGGATTTCCTTGCCAGTCATTTTTCCTTTATGCGCTACTTGAATTTTCAATTTTCTTATAGCCGTATCTAGATTTGTGTATTCCGGCTTAAAGGCAACTTTTAATAAAATGGTTGTAGATATTATTCCCAAAATCACCATGGGATAAGCCATAATGATCCAGTGCACATAGGATAAGGTTACTCCTGCATCAGTGCTTCCACGCAAGTATTCTATCATTATAGCATTTCTGGCACCACCGGATGGGGTGCCCACAGAACCGATTGTCGATCCATAAGCAATTGAAAAAAGTAATAGGGCGGTAAGATTTGGAACAGGCCTTCTAACGGAACTGTGTCGAACCAGGGTTAATCCTACCGGCAACATCATCGCTACCACCGTATGTTCACCAACAAATGACGAAAGAATTGCAGAGATAGCCACAAAACCAAATACAATCCTATTCACATTATTCCCGGTAAGTTTGATGATTCCGAGAGCCAGACGGGTATCCAGGCCCTGATGAACAATTGCCACCGCCATCATCAGAGAACCCATGATAAAAAACACCGAGTCGCTCATATAAGATTTTGCTACTTCTGTGGCTGGGGCAATCCGGAATGAAACTTCAAGTACAGCAATCAGCAACGCCACTGCCGGCAGCGGAACCGGTTCAGTGATTATCAATGAGATGACCATGATACCAAGTATTAATGCACGGTAACCTCGGGTTGAAATTGTATCCGGGTAAGGAAGCCAATACATTGCAACACCCACAGCAATGATTAGCAAAAGCCATTTTTTCTGTTGAATCCAGAATAGGAATGCACGAATTACATCGTTATACATATCCAAAAATTAATATTCAGCCTGCATGACTGCAAAGACTCACTTTCCAAAATTACGGCAATGAAATCGCACATTATAACTTTTTCCCTTCAATAAATAATAGTAATTATTGTAAATTCACCGCTTATTTAATGAAGATATTTACCAAATTGACAAGTTTTCGATAAATGATTTGAAAGGATATAAATTTGATTAGAGTTGAAAATCTGGTAAAAAATTATGGTGACGTTAAAGCGGTTCGAGGGATTGATTTCGAAGTCAATGACGGTGAAATTCTTGGATTCCTTGGCGAAAATGGTGCGGGAAAATCCACTACCCTAAAAATCATCACCAGTTTTTTATCCCCAACATCGGGAAACGTACATGTGAATGACCTGAACATCTTGGATCATTCCTTAGAAATAAGAAAACAGATCGGCTATTTACCCGAACTCAATCCTTTATATATGGATATGCGAGTTTTTGATCTACTTGAGTTTTCTGCCAGGGTTCGCAATATTGAAGGAAAAGCATTTAAGCAGTCAATGGCCAGGGTCATCGAGCAATGCGGCTTAAATGGTGTTGTTCACAAAAGAGTGTCAGATCTGTCAAAAGGTTATAAGCAGAGATTAGGCCTAGCAACGGCGATTATTCATGATCCCAAAATTTTAATTTTAGATGAACCTGTAACTGGGCTTGACCCAAATCAAATTGTTGAAATTCGGGAATTGATCAAATCTCTTGGACAGGAAAAGATGGTAATTATATCCAGCCATATCCTCCATGAAATTGAGGCCACTGTTGATAGGATCATCATCATTCATGCCGGTGAAATTGTTGCAAACGGCACTAGCGAAGAACTGATGTCAGGATTTCACAGCAAAACACAATTAACACTTGAAGTCAAAAATGCAAGCTCAGACAGTATTCAAAAACTCGCCAACACATTCCCCGAAATTATACTGACAAAAATGGAACCAGTAAATGGTAATCATCTTGTGATAATAGATTATGACAAAGATTCTGATCCCCGGGAATCCATTTTTAATTTTGCAACGGAGAAGGGATGGATTCTACTGGAGATGAGTCTTCAAAAGGCGCGACTTGAAGATATCTTTCGAAAACTTACAATTGACGGAGGTGTTGATGCGTAATATTTCGGCAATTTACTTTAAGGAACTCAAATCCTTTTTTAACAGTCCTATGGCCTATATTTTTCTGGTCATATTCTCGTTAATAAATGGATATTTCTTTACCCAGACTTTCTTTTTAATAAATCAATCAGATCTCAGGTCTCTTTTTAATATCATTCCTTTGGTCTTTCTATTTTTCGTCCCGGCGGTAACCATGGGATTGATAGCATGGGAAAAGAATTCAGGTACCATTGAAATAATGGCAACGCTGCCGGTAAAAGATTCAGAATTTGTTCTTGGGAAATATTTTTCAGGACTTACGCTGATTCTTGTTGGCATCGGATTCACATTAGTACATTTTATTACACTTGCGTCAGTAGGCACCAATATCGACTATGGTGCAGTATTATGCGGTTATTTTGGTATTATGCTGCTGGGGGCATTTTATTCATCCATTGGATTATTTGCCAGTAGTGTGACCGAAAACCAGGTAGTTGCTTTTATCATTGCTATCAGTGTGGTAATTGTATTTTATCTTCTCGATAAAATTTTAATTTTTACACCTGCTGCGTTAACAGGTATCCTTCAATATATCAGTGTGGAATATCATCTATCCAATATATCCCGGGGGGTTGTGGATTCAAGAAATATTATCTATTTCTTAAGCATGATTTGGATGTTCCTGTCATTGACAATTCGCGTTGTTGAAATTCGGAAGTGGAGATAGATATGTTTCACGTTAAAGATAAAAAATCATTTCTATTATATATTGGATTTATCCTCTTAGTTGTTGTCCTTGTTAATGTCATTTCCAGAAATATCCATTTCAGGCTTGATTTCACAGAAAACAATATTTACTCACTTTCAGAATCAAGCGAACTTATCGTAGATAAAATTGATGATATTCTCACTATGAAGGTTTATTTTTCTGATAATCTGCCCGGCGAATATGGTAATAATAAACGATATCTCCAGGATATTCTTGAGGAATATACTGCTTTGTCAAATGGCAATATTCGCTTTGAATTCTATCCACCGGAATCAGATGAAAAGATGGAAGAAGAAGCCCTGAAATATGGCATACAGCCTGTCCAACTTCAGGTTGTGGAAAATGATAAACTTGAAATTAAAAAAGTGTATATGGGCATGGTCTTCATTTATGAGGATTTAAGGGAAACCATTCCAGTTATCCAAACCACTACCGGTCTAGAATATGATATCACCACCAAAATCAAAAAAATGGTTGATACCCGAAAGAAATCTATTGGTATACTCAATCTGACTGAAAGCATTGAGCCTCAGAACCAAACGATATCAGAAATATTAAGTCAATCATATAGTATAAGACCTGTAGACCCAGCGAATCCAATCCAGAGTGATATTTCAGTCCTGTTGGTAGATGGTGTAGAAGATAGTATATCAGTTGATATTTTGAGCAACCTGAGAAGTTTTGTGGCACGAGGCGGGAATCTCTTTATGGCACAGGGAAGAATTAAATCAGATCTACAAACACAGTCAGCAACGGTAATTCAATCAAATATATTTGATTTTCTTGATGAGGTAGGTCTGCATGTAAAGGATAATCTGGTACTGGATGCTTTATGCGGCCAGGTAACAATCAGCCAGAATCGTGGTTTCTTTAGAATGAACAGCGCTGTAGATTATCATTTTTTCCCAATGATTAGGGAATTTGGCGACCATGTAACCGTCAGTGGGTTGGAACAATTAAGACTGCTCTTTTCCAGTGAAATTGAGTATCAGGCTACTGATGTGATGGATTCCACCGGGAATAGAATAACCCCATTATTGATTACCTCAGACAAATCAACGACGATGGAACAGTTTTTTAATCTATCCCCAATTGATAATCCAGCTTTTACTAGTTTGAATGAACCTGGCCGGGTAGTTGGCGCTTTGACCTCAGTTGCCTCAGACAGTACTGGCGGAGTCAGCCAAATTATTCTCATATCGGACTCCCGATTTTTTGAAGATGGTGGTGCCTCTCCTGAGAATGCAGTATTTCTTTTGAATGCTGTTGACTATCTCATGGGTGACAGCGATTTAGTTTCCCTCAGGAGCAGAGAAATTACTACCAGGCCACTGGAAGAAATTGAAGATGGGGCAAAATCGCGATGGAAATGGATTAACATTTTACTGTCGTCCCTTTTGGTCATTATATTTGGATTTGCTCGTTTGAAAAGAGATTCTGCAAGAACAAAAATACTGGAGGAAATCTATGAATAAAGGTATGCGAAATAGTATTATAGTCCTCGTTGTGCTAATAGCCGGTTATTATATTATATCCAATAAACAGAGCGGCCTGACAACAAAATCTTCAATTATCTATACTGGCGATGTTCTGGATATTCATAAGGTTCTGATTCAAAAATCCGGCGATGCAATTGAATTATCAAAAGACAGCGATGCCTGGAGTATTTCAGGAAATGATACATTAGTTATTCGCCAGGATAAGATCGATAACTTACTTAACACCGTATTATCTGTGAGTCGTGAGACATTGGTTTCGGAAAACCCGGAAAACTGGTCAAAATATTCTGTTGATGATTCCACCGGGACGCATTTAGCACTGATTGATATAGAAAATAATACGATTGCTTACTTTGTATTTGGACGATCCAGATCAGATTATTCTCATAATTATATTAGAATACAGGATAACAATGCAGTGTATCTAACGGATCAAAACATACTTCATCACTTAAATACAGAGGAAACATTTTGGGGAGAAGTGCCCCAGAGAGATGAAGAGATTGTCCCTGGACCTGGTTTGCAGCT
>Ga0233430_1001762_pt1 | contig 28241 bp, 8 predicted proteins | sample SI_118_April2016_2_FD_179883 | JGI IMG/M metagenome (GOLD analysis project Ga0233430, IMG submission 179883) | Seawater microbial communities from Saanich Inlet, British Columbia, Canada - SI_118_April2016_150_MG | ecosystem: Environmental > Aquatic > Marine > Inlet | place: Canada: British... | reverse complement strand
TTAAAGGACTTAGGGCTTTGCTCTGAGTCCTTTTTTTATGATCTTCTAACAATCTTCTAACAGAATCCGAAGATCTACCAAGATGCTCTGTACAATTAAGGGCATTTTCAAGTTTCATCGCCTGTTCAGTATTCACCTCTTTTAGCAAGTGTCCATACCTGTCAATTGTCGTCTGAATAGACGCATGACCTAACTGGTTCTGAATATATTTGATATTTTGCCCCTGTTCAAGCCTCAATGCCACGTTAGTATGCCTAAGGTCGTGAAACCTCACACGCTTTACTCCAGCCCTCTCCAGTGCAGGCAGAAACTGCCTTCTGACAAGCGAACTAGGATCAAGTGGATTACCTTCTGCATTACAAAACAGAAAACCAGAATCCTTAATAGAGCGTGAGAACTTATGTTGCCTAAGCTCCTGCGCCAGAGTGGGAGTCATATCAACCCTTCTTACTGATGACTTCGTCTTTGGAGATACAATCTGACTTTCCCACAGTGAACGCCTTACATGAATCTGATTGAGATCCCAGTCTATGTCTTGGCCTTGTAAGCCAACAAGCTCACCACGCCTGAGACCTGTCAAAATCGCCGTCAGGAAGAATGTTCTATATTTCAGTGTAACACAGTCAAGGAACTGGTTTATTTCCACTGGTGTCAATACCTGTACCTCTTCCCTTTCAACCCTTGGACGTTCTACACCTTCGGCAGGGTTAAACTTTAGATATCCCCACTTCACCGCGTGCTTAAACATCTCTTTGACAGGAACAAGCTCATTGATGACCGTCTTCGGTTTTGCCTTCTTAAGCCTTAAGGCAACGTATTCCTGCAACATTGCAGTATCAACATCCTGAAGAGGGTAATCACCCATATACGGAATCAGGTGATTGCCAATCATATCCTTGTAACTCCTGAATGTTGACGGCTTGGTCTTTATCTCTGCATAGATATTAAGCCAGCGTTCCGAGAACTCAGCGAAAGTCGCCTTTTTTGTATCCCGGTAAGCGCCACTATTAACATCAGCTACAAGCTCTGCAAACTTTTCCTCTGCATCCTTCTTTCTCTTACCCACAGCAATCCATTTCTGCCTCATTTTCTTAGTCTGAGGGTCTTTGTACCTGAATACTGCATAGTAAGATTTCCCTTTTTTCTGAATACTACCAATCATTTTCTTTACCTCCTTTCTCTCAAATTAAATTATAAAATATTTCTACTTGGGATTTCTCACTATATCACTCGCCTGGCATTATTTCTATTCTCTTTTTCAAGCAGCCATTCATCAATTTTAGATTTTTTGTATCGTGGGTATTTGCCAACCTTGTAATAAGGAAGAATATTCATATGTGTTTTTTCGTATACCCATTGTTTTTTAACCTTTAGATAGTCTGCCAATCCTTTTACATCCATTAATTCATCACCTCTAGAGCCGTAAGAGTTACTGATCAATGGTTTTAGCCTTTCAACAACCTTCTCAACAATATCATTTATTAATTGTGCATTATCAATTTCAATTTTCATAATTGAGACCTATCAAACGCCTAACATCGCCCTTTCACAAAATTTTGGTTTTAGCCATATTTGTAAAAAGTTTTTCCTGTTTTTATAAGAAAGCTCATACGAGAGTAAAAAACATATTACAAATACTGAGACACTAATTACTTTAAACATTTATAAGACATCTCTTTTTATTTTGAAATTTCTGTAAGTAAAAAAAAACACGCTATAAAAAAGCGTCTGTCATGTTTTGATATACTTCCAGAAACGTCTGATTTAAAAGCATAAGCCACACTCCAACTATTTAGAAAATAAATCACTTTCTGCCGAGGTCTAAAGTAACTCTCTTTACTTCCATCCGAACTTCATTTCCAGACGGAAAGAACTTGTTGAAATCTACTTTCACAAGATCACCCATATTTAAAAGCTGTTCTCCTTTGACTTTCTCCATAGGAAGAAAAACTCTAAACGTATCTCCCAGGTCTTTACACATTACTTTAAATCCGACGCCCTTATCAGATGCATTTACTAAACTCGCAACTACGCCATCAACTACCATAATTCACCACCTTTAATAAGAATCAATCATTATTAAAAAAATAATTATCGCCAGAATATTCGTCTTCCTTTTCCGGTTCTGGTTCTGGTTTCTCTCTATCACCACCTTGAAAAAGCTTATGCCCGCCAAAATCAATTTCTATAAGTCCAATCTTCACCGCTTCAAGAGCATATCTGACCAGTTCACTGTCAACACCAGTCTCTCTAAAGCATCTATCAACAACTTCCTTAATGGTTCCAAAAGTTACATACTCTTTTTCCTCTTCCTGGGTAAGCTCTTCAATATCATCAACGCCTTTGCCATAACAGTTACCAAATCTTGAAACCATTCTTTTTCCTTTCATGTCAATAATGATTTCCTTAAGCCTTTCGTCATCAACATCAAGGCCAAATTTCATTGAGTACTTAGAGATTTCCTTTCCGTATCCTTCGGTAACCGGCCTGATATCAGATATCTGGCCTAGTCCCACTTTTAAAAGAACATGCTCAAGATCTTTTTTTATAGGGTCAAGAAAATAACCATTCTCTTTAAGTTGCATATTTTCAACCTTACGATCAACAGCCAGATCAACAAGCATATGAGAGTGAACATGCCATCCGGTTCCTTCTTTGTACGTCACTTCAATATGTTCAACACCTCCACGGATATATCTTTTCCACCATGAACGCTCCTTTTTTAGTAAGCTTGTTGACTTTTTGTAACACTGTAGAGCTGTCTTTAAGCTATTCCTGTTTAACTCATTTGCAGTAATAGTTAAGAGATGAGGATTTTGCATATCTTTACCAAGTTTCTCAACCTTACGAGACAAAATTGATGCACGGTATGCATTGCACACCGGACAGACCCTGTCTTTACAACGAACTTGCGGTTCAAATAAAACACTGGAAGGCTTTCCTTTTATCGCTTTAACAAAAATTGTATTTCCACATATTCCCATACGCTTTGCTCTCCTTTCCTGATCAGTATTTCGAATAAGTTTTTCAATACGAAATAAATTACTTAACCGCCAACTATTCTTAACGGTTGCCACAGACTTCAATTTCTTTTTCTTTACGGCACATTGACACATAAATCACCTCCAAAAATGTCATAAAAACGGCTGAAAATAACCACATTGTAAATCTATATAATTCAACATCTTAAAAAATCGTGTTCCACTTGTTTCTTAGTATCAAGTCATAGGGGTTCTCCCAATCTGATACCAAAAAAAAAGCTGCATGTCTTCCGGGCGGTAGTGACCATCCTCATCCATGCAGCTTTTTTTATTGCTATATTGAGTTTACTAACTAATCTATACGTATTATTCTTTTTCATTGGTGAATGGGAATAATGTTATGGAGGACATAAGTTGCCGCTTATGTCCTCCTTTTTTTATGTAATAAGATATCTATAACAAATATTTATAAAAAGTAAAACGGTGTTTTACCGTATTCAAATACAGTATCGGATTATTCAAAAAAATACAGAGGCGTTCCACCTACTTTTATACCAAAGAGTAATAATTCTCATATTATCATCTTTTTCTTGTTTGAAGTTAACATTACATAACATGTAATGTTAATATCTTATTGGGGTATAAAGTGCCGAGGCAAATACTTGACGATGAAATAGACGACGCAGAGTTTCTTGAATTTGCTATTACAAACTTCAGTGAAATGATGGGATATATTGCAAAAGGAAATTTAAACATAAGAATTCACAGGGATATTACTGGTAAGATGTAGTTTTGGGTAAGGTGTGAATAAATCATGCCCACGCTAGCAATACTAAAGGACTTAGGGCTTTGCCTACAACATCTGGTTATATTCCTTCAATCTTAAAATCATCTTCTTCAAAACTTGTCGAGCAAATACATTACATTTTTAATAAATTTATAACTAGCCTATATTTTGAGATGTATCCATAGGTGCGCAATATCCATAACTAATTTGGACCCGGCACCGCTACTGGCTCCAATGTTTTTTCCAACCCCGTTTCTACTGATGGTGTATCGCTAATAGTATAATCAAGCTGGTCGGTCGCATAAATTTCATGTTCTGTCAACAAAGCTTTTTCTGCTACAGCCAATTTTTCAGCCCTTAGTGCTTTTTTGCAACCCATATTGAGGTTTTTAGTGCTTTTTCTGTAGCACTTTTTGCTAGAGAGTTGAAGTGATAAGCTGACTAGTTTGACCTAGCATAGAGCAGGGATTTACAACAAGTAAATAGACTCTGAGCATGACACATGACCTTTTGATGCCATTCGTAATAAAAGAAATTTTCAATATTCTCTCTAAACACCTTAATTGGCATCTGCCACGACACTATCACTACTCTAATCTCTAAATCGTTTTTGATGCCACTTCCAGGCTGTTTTGATAATGGTTTCCAGGTCTTCATATCGAGGCTGCCACCCCAGCTCTCTTCTTATCTTGTCGGAACTTGCCACCAATACCGCCGGATCACCGGGTCTTGCATCTGCCTCAACGGATCTTATCTGTTGACCAGTTACTTTACGGGCCAGTTCAATAACTTCATTAATTATAATTCAATGTAATCAACCGATAGTAAAAGTATGATTTAAGCATGGAAACATCCAACGGTAAGTTTATCTATTTTTTACTAGAGAGGTGAGGTGATAAGCTGACTAGCTTGACCTGGCATAGAATATGTATTTACAACAACTAACTGGGTTTGGAGCATGAGACATGATCTTTTGAATGCCATTCTAAATCAGATCATTTTTATGTCTTCTCATGTTTTAATTTAATTATCCCCCTCACTCTTTTTATTCATCAAGTAAACGTACGCAAAACGATTCCTAATTACTAATATTAGTCTCAGATGAATATTCGCGAAGCACAATTATAAAAAAATTGCAATCCTCTCAGTTTATGCTTAAATATGCCTTTTAATAAAGACAATTAGTATTTTAGTTTCCTAAATTGCATAATTAGAGTGAAGGCAAAGTCGTGGGATAGGCAGATGTGTACCCAACCGCTATTTGAATAAGCAATTTGTATACATGATTCTTGATACACAAGGAACAGTCAGTTTAAACCTGAGAGAAAAATGCCAGACATCTATAATTGATTTTATAAATGATCAATATTTTTTTACGAATACTAATTTGCAAAAATTTCATTCTAAAATATACGCAACAACCTTTTTTTCACTTGTTTTTCTTACTCTTTATAATGCATGATTTTGGAAGAATATGAGATTTTCATTAAAATTATCAATCATTATTATTTTGTCACTTTGTTTTACGGGATGTTCTGTTAAACCAGCGTTTCTCAAAGGAGATGACAAAGAACTTAAAGCTCTCATAAAAGCGTATAAAGAAGCTAATCTCCAGTTACAAAAGAATAAGAAAGAAAAACTTAGAAAAAACGTTAAGAAACTTATCGTCGAACGAACACCTGATGGTTACGTAGTGAGTGTAGATCTTGACCAGGCGTCCATACTTGAAGTTATTAAACAGATTATTCATGAGGCGGATAAACCATTTCTCTTTGATAGTGTTGACATCAGTAATAATATTTCAGCTAGTTTTGAGAAGTTACCTTTTCTTAATGCCTTGAATCTTTTGCTTGAAACAAGCTTGTTGACGGCCAAATTGCAAAATAAAATCGTTATTATCAGCAATAAAATAGATGAAACTCTTCCACCAAACGCTCCTATACAGTCAGAGGTAAGGGTCAGGCGTCTGGATATGAAAACAGTTTCAACTCTTTTAGATGGTCTCTATCCTGCTAATCCGCAAACTAATCTTCGTGTTATGCACTTTAGCACCGTATCCAACACAAATACCGTTTATCTTAACGGACCTAAAATTGAAGTCTCAAAAGCCATTAAACTTTTGAAAAAGGCTGATCGTCAGATAAAGCATATTATGATTGAGGTTGTTCTTGTTGAATACGATTCTACAGACCTTCAGAAACTTGATGCAAATATTAAGGATTATGCAAATAATCAGCTAAGTAATGTTAATCTTAATTTCGGTTCTTTTGCTTCTGAGAATATTGAATTTACCAGTATTTCAGGAGCAAATAACCCCAGACAATTTACTGCACTGCTTGACGTTTTAGTCAGTGAGGAGAAGGCCCGTCTCATTTCACGACCATTTATTTCAACTTTAAGTGGCGAGCAGGCAAAGGTCCACATAGCCAATGACAGATATGTCATCACAGAAACCGCGCAGAGTGGTGCCACAATTACAGCACCGATACCAATTACTTCAGGTATTATCATGCAAATTACTCCTACCCTGTTTGGCAATGATGAAATACATATGGATATATACGTGGAGGATTCTCAATTTACAGAATCTGCAGCCAATGTTTCCGTGGAAGTTGACAAGAATTCCGCCACAACGGTTATGCAAGTGGCCGACGGCCAGACAATTATTATAGGAGGTTTGGTTTTAAATAGAAAATCATGGAAAAATGCTGGGTTCCCATTAATGAGATATGTACCCATGTTAAATATACTTTTTGCAAAACAGACAAGTGAAGAGGTAAATAATGAAGTAGTTATGTATATTACGCCACATATTATAGATGAAACTATGACCCTTCCATTCCTTAATCAGGATTCATTCAGTATAGAAAAATCAGAAAAAAAACATAAGGTAAATAAAGTAAAGAAGATCATGCAGAAGGTGTTTAAATGATGAGATGATAAGACGGATGAGAGTCAGTAGGTGATCAAAATATATATTTTATCTGCAATTGACATATTTCGGTTGTATAACGCATCTGCACAAACTATGTATTAAAAAAATCCAGATAAAGATCTAAATTATTAAATGATGTCGTATCAATAATTTACCGTATCATTTCCAACCATTTCTCCAACTCTTCAGCGAATACTTCTACATAAGGACTTTTTAAAAAGCTGGAATGATCACCAGGTATTGCCACTACCCGCACCTCACCCGTTGTTACCTCACCCCATCTCAGGCTGTCATCTGAAGGAAACCTGTCGCATAGGCTCTTTGTCGCAAATACCGTAATATCTCCGGCATACATTTTTGGCCTATAGATATCCATTGCCTGTGAATTCATTTTAAAAACTCTGACCAAACCGGTTAACTGTTTTTGACTACCATCTTCAGGTAGAATACTATTTTCTTTCATCCGTTCAATGATCAGATTGTACTGACTCTCCTCATCCAGAACCACAAGATCTTCATAGGTAATTCCAAGATGAGACTCGAAATGGGATTCAATCTGGGTAACTATGTGGGCAAGGAGCCTTGTGTCATCTAAGGAACCGTCGAGTTCTTCTTTCTGTCCCAACCCTGGTGTATCAAGAATAGCAAGTATTCCGACCTCCTTTCCCTGATCAATAAGCTGCCGTGCCATTTCGAAGGCAACATGGACCCCAAAAGAATATCCACCCAAACAATATGGGCCTTCCGGTTGAACCTTCAAAAGCTCACCTATATAGTAGGAAGCCATGGTTTCTACCTTGTCTAACGGTTCCTCTTCCCCGTCAACCCCTTTTGACTGCAAACCATAAACAGGACGATTTCTTCCAATTATCTTTCCCATCTCAAAAAAGCACAGCACATTTCCACCCGCAGGATGTACACAGTAAAATGGTGTTTTCTCTCCCTGACTTTGCAACTCAACCAGCGGAGAGAAATGGTGTTGATCTGTACTTTCTCTTACAACAGAGGCGAGATTCTCAATCGTACCTTCGTGAAATAGAGCAGTAAGGGGAATTCGTTTTCCTAATGTTTTTTCAATTTTAGACATCAGGCGTACTGCAAGAAGTGAATGGCCTCCAACTTCAAAAAAGTTATCGGTAACACTTAAGGAGCCTCTTTGAAGCGTCTCTTCCCAAAGTTTAGTTATCTGAAATTCCAGGGGATTACGAGGCCGTATCATAGATCCTTCAGTTTCACTTTGTAAATTTTCAGGTTCGGGAAGTGACTTACGGTCAACTTTGCCACTGGTAGTAAGGGGAAAAGATTTAATAAAAACAATTTTTTCCGGTATCATATATTCTGGCAGCTTGCTCCTCAGAAAATCACGAAGAGATGATATATTAATTTCGCTATTGCGATACTCTTCCTGTTTCTTTACGACAATATATACTACTAATTCCTGATTACTCTCTGAATCTTCACGTGCTATTACAACAGCATCCTTTACCAAAGGAGAAGAGCATAAAACAGCTTCAATCTCTCCCAACTCAACACGATATCCACGGATTTTTATTTGATGATCGGTACGGCCAATATACTCTATATTCCCGTCAGGATGCCATCTTCCCAGGTCTCCTGTTTTGTACATACGCTCATTCACAATAAAAGGATTCGAAACAAATTTTTCATCTGTCAATCCCTTGTTATTTATGTATCCACGTGCCAATCCTGTTCCTGAAATGCAAATTTCCCCCGCAATCCCCGGAGGGCAGAGATTGCTCCATTCGTCAATTACAAAGACTTTCATATTACTTTTTGGAACACCGATAAGTGAAATCTCATTGGGATCTCTACCATCAAAGATATAAGTTGTTGTTATCGGACATGCCTCTGACGGACCGTATCCGTTATTAATCATACCCCGCCTGTTGATATATTTTCTGCATTTTCTGACAAGCTCAATTGGAACAAATTCACTGCCCAGGGAGAGAGAGATTAAATCAGGAAACTGTTCCTTCTCTTCCGAAACGTCTATGTAATCAAAGAAGTGATTAATCAGTCTTGGTATCTCGTCGATACAGTTAATCCTTGCCTCTTGAAGAAAAGACATATATGCAGGTATGTCAAGACGAAGCTCCGGGTCCATAAGATAGAGAGTACCTCCGGAAATAAGTGCTGGAAACAGCTGCAATATGGATGCGTCAAAAGAGAAAGAGTTTGAGAGAAGAGTCCTGAACCCTTCACCATGTCCGTATTCAGTAACAGCCCACAAAGCAAACTCGCAAAGGGAGTGATGCTCTATCATAATCCCCTTCGGCACGCCCGTGGTGCCGGAAGTATAAATAATATAAGATAGATCTGTCGGTAGAGGTCTGCAATCCGAGCATGCTGTATTTATGCCATCATCCGGTTCAGTTATGTTTTCTATGATCAGCACCTCCCCATGATAAGACACCTTTTCGGGGATAGCCGTATTAGTAAGAACAATTTGTACACCGCTATTCTCAAGAATATAAGAGATCCTCTCAGACGGAGTTGCAGGGTCAAGAAAAACATACGCCCCCCCTGCCTTTAGCACAGCCCAGATTGCCACTACAATCTCAACCGATTGGTCCATCATAATGCCCACTATCCCGTTTGAATCCAGATCTTCCCGTTTAAGAATATTTGATAAATTTACCACTTTATTATGAAGTTCCTTATAGGAAAGACGGACATCCTTATAAACTACTGCTACTGCATCGGGATTTCTGTTAACCTGATCATCAAACAGATCCCAAACAGTTATATCAGTGGGAAAACTTTTATCAGTATTATTAAAGTCATTAGTTAGAAGCCTTATCTCCTTCTCTGATAAAATATTTATGCGTGAAATTTCAGATTTTGTGTCGACAAGGGCATTTGATATAAAATTGATCAAATGGCCGGAAAACTGTTTTATTAAATCCTCTGAATAGCGGAGTGTGTTGAAGTTGACATCTAACTGAAAGTTCTCACCGTCATTTAGTAATGTAATATTGAGTGAGAAGTTGTTTAAGGATACATCTAAATTCTGTACGGATTCGTATGTAAAAGCAATATCTAAAAATCCGGACACATCAAATCCATTGTCGTTTTCACGCTCTTTAAATCTTTTGAGTAAAGCAGGAAAAGAGCATTCCTGGTAATTGTAAGCTTCAAGTACCTTTTGTTTGGTAGATGCAAAAAGGTGAGAAAATGTTTGACTTCGAGAAACAGAATTTCTTATAAAAAGATATCCTTCCTCAGAACAGGGTCTCTCCTTCCTGAATGTCGAAGTTCCAACAAGGATATCCTCCTCATTCGTGTAACGGTTAAGAAGGGCTATAAGAGCGCTTAAACAGAAGATGTAAACCGCGAGAGAGGAATCATTACACCTTTCCTGAATAGTCGTACTCAAAGATACTGGTATTTGAAAAACCGTGTTTTGGCGATGAGTACCAGGTATCAGATCATTATTCCCGGGTTGCGACAGACTGGTTCCAACATAAGGCAAAACGGTCGTGGGCAGCTCACCTGATAGATTGTCTAACCAATAGTTTTCAACAATCTTTCGTCTGATAGTACTACTATTTTCCAATACAAAATCCTTTTAAATTCAAAGATACTCCTCGTTCTCTATAAACCCGGACAGGTTATTCATTGCTTCATCAAACACCTCTGGCGTTACTCCAAATCCTATTCGAAAATATCCAGGTGTTTCAAATGCCTCTCCCGGCAACATGGATACACCTCTTTTTTCTACCAATTTACTCAGAAAAGCCTCTCCTTTGATACTGGTATCCTTAAAGTATGGAAATGCAACGAGGCCGCCTTGTGGTTCTATCCATCCGAGAAAATCGCTGTGTTTGTCAACTAATTTGCGAAAACGAGCTATGTTCTCCAGTACCCAGTTTCTATGCCGGGGAATAATTTTCTCCCAGTTCACTAGTGAGGTATTTGCCAGGTAGTCATTGATTGAGCAGAGGGTATGAGTGGTGTAATCCTTAAAATCACGCGCATCATCGATAAACTCTTTCGGACCTATGATCCATCCTACCCGCAGTCCTACACATCCGAAGCATTTTATCATAGAACCAGCGGCTACTACTTTGGAAGAGAGTCCGTAAAGGGAAGGGAGTATCTCTTTGTCAGAATAATTTATGAAACGATAATGTTCGTCCGCCAATATTTCTGCGTTGTTTTCCTCCGCAATTTCCATAAAGCCGGAAATGATTTCATCAGAATAAATTTGTCCAGTAGGATTATGTGGTGTATTGAGAACGATGATTTTGGTATTTTCATCCACCAAGCCTCTCAGTTCATTAAGGTCCGGTATGAAATTGTTCTCTCTCCTCAGGGGAAGCAGCCGGACATCAAAACCTATGTACCTTGGAACTTCATAAAGGGTCTGAAATGCGGGGAACGGGACTACTACGTTTGCATTGGGTTCTAATCTGATGCTGTAGTAAATAAAGAGCGCCTCGCTTGTTCCAGTGGTAAGGAGGATCGTGTCTGGGTCTATATCATTATAAAATGAGGCGATAGTTTCCCTGAGTGCCAGTGTACCTCTGGTATCAATATTTTTAAAACTTAGTTTGAGTAACTCTTCATGCGAATCTCCGGTAACGTCCAGGAGTTCCTTCAGTGTCATGTCAACCATGCCGCTTTCTCCCAGATTGTATGGGACGTCCTGGTTTTTAATAAGCCATGGCTCCATAAGGTGGAGTGCTAATTTCATAATTCACCTTCTTTGTAATATGGTTTCGTAATAATTTGTCTACACCGTTATGATAAACTGAATTCTATACCGTTTGATTAAAATTTCTGGCATGGGCCAGTTTTTCTAAAATATTTTCAATTTGATCTAAGAGGTGAATATTCGGAATATTTATCTCAAGAGATTTCTGCCATTCCTGTTTGCAGGAACATTCCAGGGAATCAAAAACAGAGTTGTCCCATTTACGATTATACTCCTTGATAGCTTCTATGACCTGATCACTACATGCAGGACAGTTCAGGGAATAATCGTAAGCAGTAGCCGTATAGTTCGGCGGGCTCAGGAAAATCGGTGTTTTTAAACCTAACACCTCTTTTCTATTCAAAATTTCAATAACTGACCATAATCTCGGAGTCGTGTACATTCCGCATTCCCATAATTCATGCACCAGAGTATTTTTTTCTATAGTAGCCAGCTCCAGGTCAATCCGCTGAAGGTTAAATGGCTCAAGATACTCTAATGTGTTCACTACATCTTCGATTGCTTGAGATTCCGTAAGGAACGGAGGTTTTACCATCACCAAGGGTATAAGAGTAATTCCGTATTCTTTGAGTATATGGTAATTTGTTTCAAACTGTTGACGCTCAAAGTTCTTATTTATGCAATGGTCCCTCACCAGTTCATTGGCAGATTCAAATCCGACAGCAATCTCAAATTCCCTTGAACCAATCGCTTCTCTCAACTGAGAGACTTTTTTTCTGTTGATGTCCACAACCTTAGCCTCAATTACAATCCTTTTCACATGGCCCCGTGCAGCCAACTTGCGACACAATCCTAACACCACATTCAAGCTGATTTCGCTCTCTTCAAGCATGCTCCCATCATTGTACATGCAAACAATAGGGTATTGCGAAAAATTAAGTTCTTCGTCTTTGATTACATTTTCCACCTGCAACATATAGTCTTCGTCTTTGATTTTGCTTCCAAAGGTAGTAACATCCCAGAAGCCACAAAAGGTACACCCCCCCGTCCGGTTCGCGAGATTACAGCCAGATCCCCTTAAAAAGAGAACAATCCGGTCTACATACTGTCCATTAAGATATCCTTTTCGAATATCACAGAATACGATTTTTTGTAATCGCTCCATATTCGTATCACGAGAATTCTCTTTAACCGCCCTGTCTCTGAGATATTTCAAATAACCTCTCGTTTTATCACGAAGACGATCGCGTTGTTCATGGCGTGACTGGGTCGTATCACAGAAATTTTTCAAGTAGTCTTTCCTAAATATCAACTTCAATCTCCAATAAATTATTTAATTCCTTTTCAACGGGTAAAAGGATGTCGTAATCTGAAATTTTCATTGTTGGTTTTTTAGCAATTCCTTCAAGCAGAAGCAGGAATTTAAGGCTCATGATCTTTATGGTTTCTTCATCGAAGAGTCGTGCATCATATTCGAAATCACCGTACATACCACGACTTGTTTCCCCCATTGTAAGGGTTAAATCAAACTTTGCAATTGCATATTTTAACTCTAAAGGAGTGATACTCAGTCCGGGTAATTCCAGTATTTCTCTTGAGGCGTTTTGCCAGTCAAACATGACCTGAAAGAGTGGAGTATGGCTCATGCTTCTGACAGGTTGAAGCTCCTCAACTATTTTTTCAAACGGAACATCCTGGTGAGCATAAGCATCCAGGGTTGTTTCACGCATGCGTGTTAATACCTCTTTAAAATTAGGATTACCGGAAATGTCAGAGCGCAAGGCCAGGGTATTTACGAAAAACCCAATGAGAGGTTCTATCTCTTTGTAGTTGCGATTGGCAATTGGCGTTCCGATAACTATGTCATCCTGATTGCTATAACGATAAAGCAGTATTGCAAAGGCTGTGTGCAATGTCATAAACATGCTGACTCCCGATTGCCTGCTCATTTCTTTCAACGACAGTGCAAGTTCCAAGTCAATCTCAAAATGTTCTACTCCTCCCTCCTTTTTTTGAAGGGGTTTACGCCGCCTGTCGAGTGGTAGTTCCAGAAGAGGAGGTGCCCCTTGAAGTTGCTCTTTCCAGTAGTCGAGGCAATCCAGAAAAAAGTCACTATTGAAAACCTCTCTCTGCCAATATGCAAAGTCAGCATATTGAATTTGAAGTTCCGTTAGAGGAGATGGCTTATTGTCTATAAATGCCGCATACAAAGCAGCCAGCTCTCGGGATAATATCCCCGTTGACCAACCATCAGATACGATATGATGCATGGTGAAAAAGAGTACAAATTTTTCCTTGTCTAACTCAACGAGCACAACCCGAACCAGAGGGCCAGTCATAAGGTCAAAGGGTCGTTCCGCCTCATCCACCGCAATGCTCATTATTTTTCCTTCATGTTCATCTTCAGGCTGCGATTTCAAGTCTAACCTCGTTATGCCGACAGTTACACTTTCATCAACAATCGGTACCGGACTTCCCTCCTTCTCGATGAATCTAGTACGCAGTGCCTCATGACGGCGAAGTATTTCGTTTAAAGAACTTTCCAGAGCAGTAATACTTAACGGACCATTTATACGCATGGCTCCCGGAATGTTATATGTTGCACTTTCCGATTCCAATTGACCCAGGAACCACAGTCTCTGTTGACCGAAGGAGAGCGGTAATTTACCATTTTTCCTGCTTTTATCCGAAACAGGTGTAATTGGTGGAGGTATTTTGAAGTCCCCATTTGAATTTCTAATGAAAGATATGGCCTTGCTAATGCTTTCTATTGTCGGGTTCTCAAATAGGGAACGGACTGGTAATTCGACATTGAATGCCTCTCTTAATCTAGACATGACCTGTGTCGCCAGCAAAGAGTGCCCTCCCCGTTCAAAAAAATTGTCGTTTATTCCAATGCTATCCAGTCCCAATACTTCACTCCAGATAGCGACTAATACATCTTCCACCGGATTGCGGGATGTATCTCCATCATCGTCACTATCCGCAAAATCAGGATCAGGTAATGCCCGAAGGTCAACTTTACCGTTTGGAGTAATCGGTATGGTTGGAATAATCACAAAGGCAGACGGTATCATGTAGTTCGGTATCCGATACTGCAAAAATGCCTTCAGGGAATGTATTATGTCAGGGTTTTCAGATTTTAATACAATATATGCTATCAAACGTGTTTCACCACGTTGATCTTCTCCTACAACAATGATATTGTCTAAGATCTCCATGTGCTCTGCCAGCACTGATTTTATTTCTCCCGGTTCAACCCGATACCCCCTGATTTTAACCTGATCATCCACGCGTCCAAGGTACTCAATATCACCGTTCGGAAGATAGCGTCCAAGGTCTCCTGTTTTATAAAATCTTGCGCCTGAAGTTGTCACAAATGGATTCGATATAAACCGTTCCCGTGTAAGTTCCGGACGTTTCAGATAACCCCTTGCAAGACAATCTCCACCGACGTACAGTTCACCGAGAACACCTACAGGAACAGGACATAGATGGGCGTCCAGAATATAGGCATCTACATTAGAGAGAGGTCGTCCTATTGGTATGGATGAAAAGTCCGATTCTAAAAATTCATCTGTTATGGGAAACGTAAGCACTCCAATGGTTGACTCTGTAGGACCGTAATGATTCAGGATATTCGGCACTTTACCTTTAAGACTTTTAATCCAATCCGGAGAGGCGGCTTCACCACCCAGTAGAAGAAGTTTTTTCGGAAGAACAGCATCCGGCTGACTTGCACTCTGTAAGGCAACAAGATGACCTGGTACTATTTTGAGACAATCTATCTGTTGTGTCCTGAAATACTCACTAAATGCATAAGAGTCAGCAATGATATCTTGTGAAAGAATGTGGAGGGTGCCGCCGCATACTAGTGACGAAAACAGAACTGTGAGCCCAAGATCAGCCGCCAGAGTTGATACCATGGCAAAACTTCTGCATGAACGGATACTACTCCTTTCCTCAAGAGCATTTAGATAGTTCAATAAGGACCGGTGTTCTATTATTACTCCTTTTGGCCGTCCTGTGGATCCGGAAGTATAGATAACATATATTGCATCTTCCTGTTTTGCAGCGATGTCATGATTATCTCCTTTGCCCCGGAACAAACTGTTTTCTTTTGCATCCAGACAAACCAGTGTCGGACTAACTGATGAGGAAGAAGCAAGAAACACATCTGGAAGTTTCTCCAAAAGCCTTTCCTGGGTCAACAGGACTTTAATCCCCGAATCCTCCATCATAAATTCCAGACGCTCACGGGGATATTCCGGATCAAAAGGCACAAACGCCCCACCAGCTTTCAGTATCCCTAATAGCCCGACAATCATTTCCAGTGAGCGTTCCATACATATACCTACAAGTGTTTCAGGTTTAACCTCCTGTTCTTTCAGGTATGTTGCCAGTTGATTTGCCCTTATATTCAATTCTTCGAATGTCAACACCTCATCCCGGTAGACAACTGCGATTGCATTTGGATTTTTTTTAACCTGCTCTTCAATCTGCTGTACAACACCAGTCTGATCAGGATACTCCGCATACTCTCCACTCCATTCCCGTAACAGTTGACGCTCCTCGTTTTCCGAGAGTAATGGTAATTCCCATATGGTTCTATACGACTCATCGGTTATTGCCTCTAGCAGATTCTGGAAATGTGTCAGCATAAGGGCCATTTCAGGAGAGTCAAACAGATCCTTGTTGTATTGCCACGTTCCCTGCAGACTATTGTCCAACTCCGTAATGGTAAGAGACAAATCAAATTTAGTCGTTGTGTTTTCCAACTCAAGAGGTGTTATATTGAGACCTTTCAGATCAAAATTTTCTGTCGGGACATTTAACATGGTAAACATAACCTGGAACAGTGGAGTATAACTCATATTTCTCTCCGGCTGTAGTTCCTCAACCAACCGTTCAAAAGGAATATCCTGATGGTCATAGGCGTCAAGCGTTGTCTGACGAACACGATCCAGCAACTCTAGAATGTCAGGATCTCCGGAAAGATTGGTACGAATGACAAGGGTATTGATAAAAAAACCGATGACAGGCTCAACTTCTTTACGATTACGATTTGCGATGGGAACACCGACAACAATATCCTCATTTCCACTGTACCGTGAAAGTAAAACAGATAAGGCCGCGTTAAGTACCATAAACAGACTTACTCCGGATTTACGGCAGAGTGCATGTAGCTTCTCCCTTAAATTTTTGTTTATGCAAAAATGTTCCGTACTACCTTTGTATGAAGGAATTAATGGGCGTGGCCTTCTTGACGGAAGCTCTAAAAATGAAGGAGTATGGGCAAGCTTCTCTCTCCAGTAATTCAGCTGACTCTCCAGAGCATCACCACTCAACCAGTTACGCTGCCAGCGCGCAAAATCTGCATATTGGATTGTAAGTTCCGGTAATGGAGAACAGTTATCGTCTACAAAGGATTCATACAAAATACTCATTTCACGTACAAATATACCAATCGACCATGCATCGGAAATAATATGATGAATGACAATACAGAGAATATGCTCTTCCCCGGTTGGAAGATTATTTTGGTTTTGAATTTCCCGATCCAATACTGCCACCTTCAGCAATTTCATTCGAATCAGAGGAGTCTTTGAAAGGTCAAATGGCTCGTTAACCGTCTCTTGCATGTAACGGCTTATACTTTCCGACTTTTCCCCCTCCGGCAAGCCACTCAAATCCACGGTTTCCACTGATGGTGTCAACCCTGGTTCAACAACCGGAATAGGATTCCCGTCTACCGAGATAAAGCTGGTACGTAAAATTTCATGACGCTTCACTATTTCATGAAAAGCGCATTCTAAAGCGTTTTGGTTGAGTGGTCCCGTAAGGCGTAAAGCTCCTGAAATGTTGTAAGCTGCGGATTGACTTTCCAGTTGATCCAGAAACCATAACCGTTGCTGTCCAAACGAGAGTACCTGCTCTTCCCCGGTTAGATCAACGCTGATTGGTGATCTTATCAAGGCAGTCTTCATTTGCCTTGCAGATTCAACACGCTCTGCAAGACCCGCCACCGTTTCAGCTTCAAAAAGAGCACGTACAGGAAGCTCTACCTGAAATGCTTTAGGCAATCTTGAAATGACTTGTGTTGCCAGCAGCGAATGGCCTCCAAGTTCAAAGAAATTATCCTCAATTCCTACCTGTGTTACGTCTAGTATCTCAGCCCAAATGGCAGCGAGAACCTCTTCACATTGATTTCGTGGCGGAACATAAGCTTTTGACGTTAGTTCACGATCCGGCTTCGGTAATCGCTTTCGGTCAATTTTACCGTTAGGGGTGAGTGGCATTGCCTTAAGTGAAACGAACGCTCCAGGTACCATGTAATCGGGAAGGCAATTCTTTAGTTCATTCCGTAGATCGGAAATTAAATCTGTTTCTATTTGACCCTTTGCCGGTACAAAATAGGCTACCAGCTGCTTATCTCCCCGGTGATCTTCACTGGGTACTACAACCGCTTCAAAAACCGATGGGTGCCGTGTTAGTACCACCTCAACATCTCCAGGTTCTATACGAAAACCTCTTATCTTAACCTGTTGGTCAATTCTACCGAGAAACTCAATCCGACCATCTTCGCGCATGCGGGCCAGATCACCGGTACGATATAATCTTTCGTTATTTCCATTGCTCCATAGTGAAGTTATGAATTTTTCTTTGGTTAAATCGGAACGGTTATAATAACCCAACGCAAGACCATAGCCACCTATTAACAATTCACCGGGAACACCTGCAGGTTGAAGATTTAAGTCCATGTCAACGATATGAACTGATGTATTTGCAATGGGAAAACCAATAGAGAGTGCATCTTCACTTTCTTGTACCCTCTGAATTAACGACCATATAGTGGTTTCCGTAGGACCATATAGGTTCCATAACTCGCTTCCGTTTTCCAGAAGAGTTTCTGCCAGGTCAGTAGGTAAAGCCTCTCCTCCACACCATAATTTAAGATTTTTTGTCGGTTTAAATCCCGACGCCACGAGCATACGCCATGTTGCAGGAGTAGCCTGCATAACGGTACAATCTTCCACATTTAACCTGCCAGCCAATAATACCCCATCCGAAGAGGTTTCCCGACTTGCTATTATTAATTTTGCTCCGGTAACCAGTGGCAGATAAAGCTCAAGTGCGGCAATATCAAAGGATAAGGTTGTTACCGCCAGGAAAGTATCCTTTTCTCCCAAACCGGGTTTAATTGAAAAACTTTGAAGAATATTAGCCAGCGCCTTGTGAGGTATTTGTACTCCTTTAGGACGGCCCGTTGACCCGGAAGTAAATATAACGTAAGCAGTATCCTCTCCTGTTATTAAAGTGTTTTCAAAACTCACCTGATCAGAACCGGATATCTCAAAATCCTTATCCAAACAGATAACCGGAACTTTCTGATGTGGAACCAGATCAAGGAGATGTTTCTGGGTAATAATGGCTGATAAAGAGCTCTCTTCCATCATCATCTCGATTCGCACCATTGGAAAAGCTGGGTCAAGAGGTACATATGCTCCCCCGGACTTGAGGGTGCCCAGAAGGGCAGCCATCATTTCTAATGATCGGTCCATATAAATTCCAATCAAATCTCCCTTTTTGATTCCTACATTGATTAAATTTTTGGCTAGCCGGTTGGAGTTTTCATCAAGCTCCCGATAACTCCATCGAGAATTCTCAAAAACAACAGCCGTATTATTGGGTGTTTTCTCAACCTGTTTGCGGAAAAGTCCGGTAAGAGTAACATCACCTTCCGGCTTAAAATTGTTCATGTACAAACTTTCCGCAAGCTGCTTTTCCCTGTTTTTATCCATCAATCCCAAACCGTTGACGTTTGAGTTCATACCGGATACCATTTTTTCTAAAAGGACTTGCGCATGCGTTAGCAGTCGCTCGACGGCATCTCCGGCAAATCGACTAGCTTGAAAGACAATTTTCAAATGGAGCAAATTTCCCGGAGTAATATAAAATACCAAAGGGTAGTTTGTCCTTTCAAACGTTTGTATTCCCACCACAGCAAGATCTTCAGAATCTGTGTCAGCAAGAGGTCTCTCTAATGGATAGTTCTCAAAAATAAAGAGAGTTTCAAATAATGATTCTCCTCTCGACATTTCACTCCATCCCTGGACCTGTGCCAGAGAGCTGTATTCATATTGTAGCGATTCAATTCCCCTCCTTTGAACTTCCTCCAGAAAATCGAGTAGCAGAATGTTATCGGATATCTCTATCCGTAAAGGAAGTGTATTAATAAAGAATCCTATCATTGAGTCGATACCAGGAAGGTCTATTGATCTTCCGCTTACGGCCTTGCCGAAAAGCAGATCCTTCTGTCCGCTGTACCGGTATAACAAGATCGCCCACATTCCCTGCATAATTGTATTCAGTGTCAATCGTCGGCTTTTGGCAAACGAAGAAAGTCGTCCCGTGAGTTCTTCCGACAATTGAATTTCCGCTTCATCATAAGGAGAGCCAGTCAGATCAACTTCCCGTGTAGGCCGTTCCAGGGGCACTGAGGTTGGCTCCCTGAAGCCTGCCAGGGCCTTTCTCCAGTATTTCTCCGCACCGTCCTTATCCTGCGCAGAAAGCAGAGAAATGTAACGGGAGTAAGGAAGAGGCGGTACTAGAGAAAGAGGTTCCAGTTTTAATTCTGCAAAATAGAAGTCAAAGATCTCTTTCAGAATAATGGGAATAGACCAACCGTCTAAAATAATGTGGTGATGACTCCAGAGCGCACGCCACTTTCTTTCACTCAATCGTGCCACCTCTAACCGCATGAGAGGAGGATTATTCAGTTCAAAGCCTCTTGTCCTGTCCTCAATAAGCTTAGTTTTCCACATGTCATTCTGTTCATCGAGAGAACATTCACGCCAATCATGCCATAAAACCGGACAGAAAACTTCTTCATGCACCCATTGTAAGGGAACCTTCAGGCCTGCCCAGTGAAAACCAGTACGCAAAATATCGTAACGCTGAATGACCTGTAACCACGCGTTTTCAAAGGCAGTCTTCTCTATACACCCTTCGAAATCTGTAACCATCTGTTGTATATACAACCCATCTTCAGAACTATCTGCGGCATGATACAACAAACCCTCCTGAAGCGGAGAAAGAGGATAGAGATCCGCAACCTTACCATTACCAACAAGTCGGTCAAGCATCGTCTGATCAAGATGTGCCAGAGGAAAATCAGACGGAGTATAATTCCTGGATTCCGATTCAAGGCAACAGGTCAGAATATTTTGTAACCGATCGATAAAAAGCTGCGACAGTTCTTCCATGGTAGATTGTCGATGAAATTTGTCACTGTATATCCATTGAGTTTTCAATTCACCGTCTGAAACGATACCAATGAAATCAATCAAGTGAGCTCGTTTGTTTTGTGGGCTTCTTTCCGTACCAGGAGACTCTTTTGACGGTGTAAAAGCTGAGTCTTCAGGGATATTTCCAAATTGTCCAAGGTAGTTGAAGCTAATCTCGCTTTCAGGCATAGATGACAGGTTTAGAGAAATTCCAGTGTCATGAGTTAGATAACGTAAAACTCCATAACCCAAACCGTGATTTGGTATATTACGAATATTCTCTTTTACCGATTTCAGCAATGCCACCGGATCACGTTCTCTATTTCTTTTCAGAAAAACAGGAAAAATAGAAGTAAACCAACCCATTACACGCGACGGATCAATTTCAGCAAAAATTTCTTCACGTCCATGGCCTTCCATATTAATGAGTAGCGAATCGTTTCCAGTCCAATCAGTAATTGCTTCCAGAAATGCTGTCACAAGAACTTCGTCTACTCTGGTACGAAATTTCCCCGGTAATACCTGCAGGAGTGTTCTGGTATCTTCACGGTTTAAGGATTGTGTAACTACCCGTGCGGTAGATTCAAGATTTTGTTCCCTATCCATAGAATAATCTGTTGGAAGTGCTTTTACCTCGCTTCTTTTCTTATCAAGCCAGTAGGAAGATTCGTGTTTCAATGCGTCAGAGTTAGAATATTGCATTAACCGGTGAGACCATTCCTTTAAGGATGCAGACTCCTCAGGCAGATCACCTTGACAATCCTCCCGACTTGCGGTAACTAGATCCTCCTGTAAAGTACGCCATGAAACACCGTCAACTATCAGATGATGGATAACAAACAGTAACCTCCCTTTCCGTCTTTCTCCATAATTAAACCAGGCAACCCGCATCAGAGGGCCGGTTGTAATATTCAGCCCATTTTGAATATCTTCAACTGTTTTATCGAAAAGTTCCGTTTGTTCATGCTCTCTTTTTTCCGACCAGTCAAAGCAGTCAAGAGGAATTTCCGGAACTTCTTCCCGGTAAGCCTGATACCAGTTATCTCCTTCTTTGTAAAAACGCAGACGAAGAGCATGCCTTCGACTTGCAATTTTCTGTATAGTGTTCTGTAAGGTTGCAGGTGTAAATTCCGGCACTGTTTCTAATAAGACAGACTGGTTCCAATGGTGAGGGTTTTCTCCGTGCTGTTCAAAAAAGAGTCGCTGGATTGGGGTAAGAGGTACCTCTCCACTTATACGGTTCAGGCCGATAAATTTTTTCGTAACATGCGTAGCACATGCCGCCACCGCTTCCAGTGTCTGCAGTTCAAAAAGCAATTTAGATGTAATTCTCCATCCTGCCTGCAAGCAACTGGAGACAATCTGAAGGCTCAAAATTGAGTCGCCACCAAGTTCGAAAAAATTGTCTTTTCGGCCCACTTGTGGAATTCCCAGTACCTTTGACCATATACCTGCCAAGCCCCTCTCCGCATCCGTGGTCGGTTCAATATAAGAGCAGCTCATAACAGGGGAATCATGGTCTGGAAGTAGAAGTGCCTTTCGATCAACTTTCCCGCTCGGATTGAGAGGGAATTTATCCAGAAAAATTATATACCTGGGAATCATGATTTCCGGTAGTTTGCTTTTTAAATAGTTTCGTAACTCCGTTTTCAACGTATCAGACTCTTCCGTTACCATAACATATGCAATCAGATCTTTTTTACAATTCGCAGATTCATGTGCTGTAATTTCCGCCTTCTGAACAGTAGCATGTAATTCAAGTACCGATTTAATTTCAGACGGCTCCATGCGCACACCTCCCAGTTTAATCTGGTAATCCAGACGACCGGAAAAGAACAATACGCCATTCGAGTCATAGTAGACTATATCACCTGTCCGATACAATTTGTCATATGGATTTTCACTAAAAGGATCGGACACAAACAGACTCTCCGTTAATTCGGTACGATTTCGATAACCGCGAGCAAGACCCGTCCCGCCGATATATAGCTCTCCCCTGGTTCCAATGGGAACCGGATCCATCAATTCGTCCAGGATATAAACTCGCGCATTTGTTATTGGTCTGCCAATAGGAACACTTTCATAATCCGTTCCCTTATGACAGACCCAGAAGGTGGTGTCGATAGTTGCTTCGGCAGGTCCGTATAGGTTTATTAATTTAACTGTTGGTAAGTGTTTGAAGAACTTTTCCTGCAAAGAAGGAGTTAATATTTCACCACCGGCAAATACTCTCCGTAGACCCTTTGCATTCCGAATTTCAGGTTCCTCCAGGAGCGCCTCAAGTAATGTGGGTACAACCTGCAGTATGGTTATATTAAACTGTTCAACGGTTTCCGCCAGATAGGCGGTGTCAGTATGTCCTCCGGGAATCGCCAGAATTAATTGTGCCCCGGCCATAAGAGGAGCCCAAAATTCCCATACGGATGCGTCAAAACCCAAAGGGGTTTTTTGCAGGACACGGTCGTTTGGCACTAAAGGAAATTCTTCAGACATCCATTTCATATGATTGGAAAGTGCCCCATGAGAGACTTCCACTCCTTTCGGTTTTCCAGTGGATCCGGAAGTATACATTACATAAGCAAGAGCATCTGATTCTATCTGAATGTTTGGTACCTCTTCATTGTTCCGGGAAATGGATTCCGCCTCCTTATCTAAACAGATAAATTTTAACAAGGGTACGTTTTTGTTTTCCATATCGGAATGCGTCAATACATATTTGAGACTATCCAGAGTTAAGACAAGATCGACACCGGAATCCTCCAGCATGAATAAATTACGGTCTTCAGGGTACGAAGGATCTAAGGATAGGTATGCCGCCCCTGCCTTAAGGATGGCAAGTAATGCTATGACCAGATCAGGTGATCGTTCCATATATACACCCACTACATCATCCGGTTTGATTCCATAGCTGATTATATGATGAGCCAGTTGATTTGCCAGTCGGTCTAATTTACGGTATTCCAGGTTACTTTCTTCACCGATCACCGCAATAGTATCAGGAGTTTCCTCCACCTGACAGGCAATAGCCTTATGAACAAACTGTTGTTCTATAATAGGTAGATTTTCCGGGTGAGAGCTATTCCACTCAGAAAGTATCTTCTGTCTCTCCTGCTCTGACAAACAGGAAGTCCCGTTCCAGGAGGCATCTGGATCCTCAGCAATAAGCATCAATATTTTTTCATAATAGCCGGCAATCAGAGAAGACTGCTCAGGATCCAACTGATTCAAGTCGAATGATAATCCACATACAATCCCGGATGTCTCTCTGTCGATGCTGAAATTCACAGCCAGGACAAAATTTGTCTCCTCTACCGAACGACTCCCTTTAAATTCAAAGTCCGGCATGGTGAGGATTTTGTCCAAGACATGAAACTGGACAAAATTAAAATCCGTTTCAAACAGTGATTCCCCACCAACCATCTTCTGGATCTCTGCCAGGGGGATACGGCGGTGAGGGAGCACTTCCTGTTCTTCCCGGAATATTTTTTTTACTAAATCCCTCCAACTGCCATCCGTTAATTTTACCCTGAAAGGCAGTGTATTAAGAAAAAGTCCAACTGTTATATCCCCTCCATCACGCTCAGGTCTCCCATTAGTAACAAGACCTGTCACCACATCTTTTGTAGCAGAGAGAAGGGCCAGAACCCGTATATGAGCTGAAAGAAGAACTGTTTTCACCGGAATCCCTTCAGATTTGGCCAGTTTGTGAATCCTGTCAGAAACACGGGAGGAGCAGAATATATCATGGTTCTGTACATTAGGTGATTGAGTTTCTTTTGAAGCTCCTGGCCATCTCGGCAAAACGTTGTAGCTTCTCTCTTCCATTTTCTCTTTCCAGAAATTACGCGTTTCATCACTGGTACACGCATCTCTCTCCATAGAAACAAAATAGCGATATTGTAGTGGAGATACAAACGAAGGTTCTTCCTGTATACGACCAATTTTATTAAAATAGACACCCAGGAGTTCTGAGAGCATCGTTGCCACGCTCCATCCATCCAGAATGGCGTGATGCATACTCAGCGTAAATTGGATGGTAAACGGCCCCCGCACATGGAGGTAAAAGTGGATTAAAGGCGGTTTCATCCAGGGTATAGGCTTTTTCCTCTCTCCTTCAATAAATTGAGTGATAATCTCTTCCTGAACACTCTCATCATGGCCGCTGATATCAATTACGTTTAAAGTATATTTTAGCTCACTGTGGACCATTTGAAGCGGTATACTGAAGGTCTCAAGATCAAAAGAGGTACGCAACGCGCAGTGCCGCTGAGTAAGCCAACAGAGAGAATCTTCCAATGCCTTTATATCGAGTGGCATTCGTAAGTAATAGCTGAAAATATCGTGGTATAAAGTTGAATCATTCTCATACTGACTGTGGAAGAGCATTCCCGACTGGAGCTTTACCAACGGATAAGCGTCCTCAATACCGGAAGGTAAATTATTCCTGTCCTCTTCCGAGATCAAGTCGAATGGTCCTATTTCAATCTCTTCTGATGGTGTTTTCTTTGAACCATGGATTTCCTCCAACAGTGACTTGATTGTACTTGTCTTAAAAAGCTGTGGAAGATTAAAGTGGATACCTCTCTTGCCGGCATACGAACAGATGGAAATACTCCGTATGGAATCACCACCCAGAACAAAATAATTGTCCTCAATCCCCACTCTTTGAACGCCAAGCACTTGAGCCCAGATTTCCGCTAAAATTAATTCTTCATCCGTTCGGGGAGCAACATAACTATTTCCTGATAGAGGACCGGCTCCGTCCGGACCAGGTAGTAATCTGATATTTATTTTACCGTTAGCAGTAAGAGGAAACTCCGCCAGAGAAATTATTACAGCCGGGATCATATAGCCAGGCAACCATTCTGACAGAAAGGTAAAAAGCTCTTCCTGGGTAGGAATTCCTTCATCTGTTCCCGTAATATAACCAACCAGCCGTTTCGACTCTACCCCTTCATCACATGCAAGAACAACCGCCTGTTTTACCGCCGGGTGCCTCATCAAGGCAGATTCAACTTCTCCCGGTTCAATGCGAAACCCCCTGATTTTTACCTGATTATCAATACGTCCCAGGTATTCCAGATCGCCATCCTCTCTCCTTCTGACCAGATCACCCGTTCGATAAAACCGAGCGTCATCATCACTACTGAAAGAATCAGCAATAAACCTTTCACTGGTCAATTCAGGACGATTTAAATACTCCCTCGCCAGCCCTTCACCACCGACATGAAGTTCTCCCGGTACACCAACCGGAGTAAGCTGACCGTATCTATCAAGAATACGAAGGTCAAGATCGGATATCGGAACTCCAATCAGGCTGCTATTCCCAGTTTCCATAGCATCCTTAATTGTTACGGGTCGGTAGGTTACATGCACAGTGGTTTCGGTAATACCAAACATATTGATGAGTTGTGGAGTCTCATCACCATGCCGCTGAAACCACGGAAGCAGGCCGGCAAGATCAAGTGCCTCTCCCCCAAAAATAACCAGTCGTAACGAACCAGTCCCCTTATTCCCATTTTCAACTGCTTTATCCAGTAAATGAAAAGCAGACGGAGTTTGGTTGAGAACAGAAACCCGTTCCCTGAGAAGAAGATCATAAAATTCGTCCGGATTACGGCTGATAAAATGCGGCACAACCACTAAACGTCCGCCATACAACAGAGCCCCCCATATTTCCCATACAGAAAAATCAAACGCCTGAGAGTGAAACAGGGTCCATACGTCTTCAGTATTAAAACCGAACCAATGCTCCGTAGAAGTAAAGAGTCTCATAACATTCTTATGGGTAATCACACAACCCTTGGGTTTTCCCGTAGAACCGGAAGTATAAATAACGTAGATTGCTTGATCCGGTGAGCGCTCTATGGCCAAAGAAGATTCACTTTCGCATTGAATCTTCTTCGATTCTTTATCCAGACATATGGTTGTTATTTTGCCAAAACTGTTTTCCCTTTCCTGTAGGAGTGAGGTTTCCGTAAGCAAAAGAGGGATCTTGCTATCTTCAAGAATGTAGGAGATCCTCTCTTCAGGCGTTTCCGGGTCAATGGGAACATATGCACCTCCCGCCTTAACTATTCCGAGTATTGCCGTTATCAGATCAATGGAGCGATTGAGTAAGAGACCGACCAGGGTTTCCTGCCTTACTCCCTGTTTTTGCAGATAACGTGCCAACCGGTTGGACTGCTTATTCAACTCATCATACGTAACCGACTCTTTTTCGCAAACCACAGCAATGGCCTGAGGGGAATGCAATACCTGCTTTTCAAAACCATCCTGGACTGTTAATTTTCGTACCGAGGTTTCGTCAAGATGGGCTAAAGGGGATGTTACCGTCTGTTTCAGTAATAACGCTTTCTCATCCGCTGAGACCAGTGAAATATCCTTTAACGGTAGGGACTCATTTGTCATTTCCTGTAATACGAAACTCAAGTGACCGAGCATCCTCCGCATGGATTGAGAACAGAAACGACTACTATCAAATGATAATTTTATAAAGAGTTCATTTCCGGGAACTACCACAACGGTAAGTGGATAGTTATTCCGCTCCTCAGAATGAATATCATGAATAGAGAGATCTCCTATAACAGGAGGGACCGCTTCTCCCATGGGATAGTTTTCAAAAACCAGAATTGTCTCAAACAGCTCTTCCCCTTTTGGTGTTCCACTCCATGTATGTACGTCTGACAGCGCACTATATTCAAACTCCTGCGTCTCCAGATACTGCATTTGCAGTTGGGTCAACCACTCTCCGACTTTCATATCAGGAGGAATAAGAACCCGTAACGGTATCGTATTAATAAAAAGGCCTATCATCGTCTCAACGCCCGTCAACTCATGAGGACGAACTGCTACAGTTATGCCGAAAACTGCTTCTTCATTTCCATCATATCTGCTGAGGGTTATAGCCCAGGCTCCCTGAAGAAGTGTATTCACGGTTATATTCAAGCGCCTGGTGAGAACGAGAAGTGTTTCCGTTTCTTTCTTGTTCAGTGACAGAGTCTCCTCCAGATATCCCCGTTCACTCATTGACGGTTTCTGGAGAAAAAGTCTTCCCGAAGCTTCCACATCACTTAATGTTTTACGCCAGAAGGACTCAGCGTCCGTCGTGTTCCTATTCTTCAGCCAGGTAACATAAGAACTGAACGGGTGAGTCGGCTGAAGGACCGCTTCCCGTCCCTCATGTTTTGCCTGGTAGAGTGTGAAAAACTCCTTCATAAGCAGAGGAAGTGACCAACCGTCGAGGAGAAGATGGTGATGACACCACACAAATTGGTGACTTTCATCGGATAAACGAATAGTCACCACCCTCATCAGAGGAGCTCGATTCAAAACGAAACCCTGCTTTTGTTCATCTGATAGACACTCGGCCAATTTTTTCTTCTGTTCATCCGGAGAGATACCGCGCCAGTCATGTTGATTCCAGGGCATTACCGCCTCCCTGTTCACCACCTGGACCGGCTCTCGCTGCCCCTTCCATACAAATGACGTGCGCAAAATTGTGTGTCGTTCAACCAATGTCTGCCATGCGCTAAAAAAAGCATCTTCGTTAAACTTCCCATCCAGTCGGCAG
>Ga0233430_1001761_pt1 | contig 28244 bp, 17 predicted proteins | sample SI_118_April2016_2_FD_179883 | JGI IMG/M metagenome (GOLD analysis project Ga0233430, IMG submission 179883) | Seawater microbial communities from Saanich Inlet, British Columbia, Canada - SI_118_April2016_150_MG | ecosystem: Environmental > Aquatic > Marine > Inlet | place: Canada: British... | reverse complement strand
ATGAGCATCTGAAGGAGTTAAAAGAAAAGGATGGGTAACACGATGGCTAAGCAATTTAAGGACCTGCTCAGGGATATGCCTGAGGAGCGTAAGCATCGTATTGAAGTAAAAAAGCGGGAAATCTTGAATGAAATCGACCTTCAAGATCTTCGTCAAGCATTTGAACTGACTCAAAATCAACTGGCTGATACGCTCAAGGTCAATCAAGCCGCTATTTCAAAAATGGAAAATCAGTCAGATATGTTTATCAGTACTCTCCGCAGATTTCTTGGAGCAATGGGTGGTAAACTTAAAATTGTAGCTGAATTTCCTGACCACGAGATTGTAATCAACCAGTTTGAAGAGATAAGTACTCAATCGGAAGCATCAGCTCAGCAGATTTGATTATAGATTCTGCTCCACTACTAATCGTATTATAAGACTATAGCAGGAAACGAATAATTTAGAATCTTTATAAAACGCCATGACTTACTGAGAGCGCTGCAGTGTAGCGAATAATAAAAGTCTGAATCCAATGATAGTACTGAAAACAAAGTTATTCAAAATCATAAATTATGACCGAATGATCAGATATTCATTGACACGGGGATTTTCAGTCCCTTTGTTGTGTTCTGTATGTGCTTATGTAGCAGGGAGTTAAAGGAATGTGCATCCTTGCATGTGCAGTATGTGTGCATTGTATCGTGAATTTTTTGAAAGCTAGAAGGCGAGACTACAAAATAGAGCCTGAATTGTGAGACCCCTTTTTTTTGAGAACGATGAGGTCGATGTTCATACCAAAACTGACCGAGGGATTTTAAGTCCTGAATATATCTCTGATAGTCAGTGGGTTACGGATATTGTGTCAAAAACAAAGAATACATAATCCAGGTATGTAGAGATGTTAAACTCAAGCCCGAAGGGTGGTGATTTTCCAACGCTTGAGAGAAAGTGGTCCGATGTAATGAAAAAACATTTGTCTTTAAAAGCTCTTTGATTAAATTGCTATATCGATTTAGCAAAATGAAACGATTGCAAAAAGTATGAAACAACTGCTCAAGCATATCACCCATTGTCCTCCTGAACAGGGAATAAATAGTGTCATGAATTATTATGTCTAAGAAAAGCACGATAAACGATATTGCACAGCAATTGGGTGTTTCAAAATCCTTGGTATCATTTGTTTTGACTGGAAAAAGTGAGGAAAAACGAATTGCCACGGAAACCTCCCAAAAAGTGCTTGAATTAGCAGAGGAATTAAACTACACACCCAATTATCACGCTAAGAGTCTTCGAAAAGGAAAGTCAAATACACTCGGGTTGATTGTTGCAGATATCTCAAATCCTTTTTTCGCAACTATTGCCCGTCACGTGGAAATTGAAGCTTCAAAAATTGGCTACAGGGTTGTCTTCAGTAATTCAAATGAAGATCCTCAAACGTTTAAAACGCAGCTAGATATTTTAAAAAGCGGACAGGTTGACGGATTTATTCTAACACCACCCATCGGCAGTGAGAAGGTATTACTAGATCTAAATGAGCAAAATATCCCGTACGTGATAGTTGACCGGCTATTTGAATCTGTTGAGGCTCATTCGGTGAATGTGAAAAATTACCAGGCAGCATATAAAGCAACCGAGCGAATTATTCAGAATCATAGAAAGAAGATTGCCCTGATAAATGTTAACTATGAATTGTTGACAATGAAGCAGAGGGCAGAAGGATACATTGATGCTCTTGAAGATAATGGTATTGAGATAAATGAATCTTTAATAAAACATCTAAACTTTAGCCATGATAAAAACCTTCTAATGGAAGTGATGAAGGATATTGTGCAAAATGGTGCTGATGGAGTTCTATTTACCACAAACAAATTGGGCGTCTATGGAATTGAATGTCTAAGAGAATTGGGAATGGAAACTTTTGAAAATATGTCGGTCATCAGCTTTGACGACACGCTCACATACAGGGTATCCTACGTTCCGATAACTGCCATTGAGCAACCTTTTGGTCAAATAAGCAAAGAGGCGGTTCGAATCTTGGCTAATGCAATCGATGGAAACTACAGCAAGCGCCAATATGAGAGCCTTGAATTAGATGTCGAGTTTAATTATCGAGAATCATGCAAGAAATTATTTTGATAATAGCTAAAACGATTTAGCATTTTTAAATATGAAAGAATACACAATGGAAAAGTTACCACTCAGAGAAAAAGTTGCTTACGGTTTAGGGGATTTCGCGTCTTCAATATTTTGGACACTGTTTTCAATGTTTTTGCTGTTTTTCTATACGGATGTTTTTGGAATAACCGCCGCAGCAGCAGGCACCATGTTTTTAGTCGTCAGGTTGTGGGATACTGTTAACGATCCATTAATGGGAATGATTGGAGATCGAACCAGCACAAGGTGGGGCAAGTTCAGACCTTATCTTCTCTTTGTGGCATTCCCGTTTGCAATCATCGGCGTCTTAACATTTACTACACCGGATCTTAGTAGCACTGGAAGACTGATCTATGCCTATATAACCTATACCCTGATGATGATGGTTTATACTGCCATCAACGTACCCTATTCATCGATGCTGGGAGTAATGACAAAGGACTCAGGTGAAAGAACTTCCTTAGCATCATTTCGATTTTTGGGTGGATTTGCCGGTGGTCTTCTGGTTACAGCAACTGCAAACTCACTGATTGACTATTTTGGGGCTGAAGCTGGTAAGGCAACAGGCTTTCAAGTAACAATCGGGATTTATTCATTAATTGCTGCATGTGCCTTTTTATTAACCTTTGCGGGGACAAAAGAACGTTTAGATCCAGAAGAAGTTGCTGGCTCCTCATTTAGGGAAGATCTAAGAGACCTTTCAAAAAATAAACCCTGGTTCATCATGCTCGGAGCGGCCTTATCAGTATTGATTTTCAATTCGCTCAGAGGATCGGCAATTTTGTACTATTTCAAATATTTTGTGGGGGATCAAAACATATTGTTTTTTGGAGAGGTGAATCAGGGCGTATTGTCAGCTGCATTTATGACTATCGGGCAGGTTGCAGCTATACTTGGTGTTCTAACGGCAATCCCTCTTGCTGGCAGGATCGGTAAAAAAAATAGTTTTATGCTCTCTGGTCTCGTGTGTGCCGGACTGAGTGTTCTGTTTTTCTTCATTCCTTCTGACCAAATTTCATTAATTTTCGTTATTCATGTCTTGATATCCATGTCTTCATCACTCGTATTTCCCCTGATATGGGCAATGTACGGGGATGTATCTGACTATTCAGAGTGGAAAACAGGTCACCGAGCTACGGGTTTAATATTCTCATCTTCATCCATGTCGCAAAAAATGGGTTGGACCATCGGCGGCGCCATTAGTGGATGGATATTAGCCTCTTTTGGTTTTGTGGCAAATGAGGTTCAGACTGATGAATCATTATTGGGTATTCGATTGATGATAAGTTTGTTCGCCGCAGTTGGTGCACTCATGTCAGTTGGGTTCATGTCCTTCTATCCCTTAAGTGAAAAGTATATGGCTGGGATCAAAGAAAAAATGGAAACAGCGAGGACATGATCAACAACCCCAAATACATGTGTTATAACCTAATAGTGTGGAGACAAGAATTATGAGCCACAGAATACTGTATGCACTACTTGGAACAGTACTGGTGTTTTGGCCGATCGCTGCTAACGCACAACAGGCAAGCGGAACCGTATCAGGCAAAGTAACGGACACCAGTACGGGGAAAATATTACCTTGGGCAAACATCACAATAGTTGGTACAAACATGGCGGCCGCGTCAGATGAAGATGGAAACTACCATATTCCAAATGTACCTCCCGGAACCTATACACTCCGAGCTTCATATCTGGGTTATGGAGAATCTGATCAACCTCTAGTTTTGACCTTCGATGAATCCTCAATCATTAATTTCGAACTAAGCTATGGTGAAGTACTTGAGGGTGAAGAGGTAATTGTTACGTCTCAAGCGAGTGGGGAATTATCCGCTATAAACCAACAGCTAAGATCGAATACGATTACCAATATTGTAGATGAAACCAAGATAAAAGAGCTACCAGATGCCAACGCTGCTGAATCAGTAGGCAGATTACCTGGTGTCGCAATTAAGAGATCTGGTGGTGAGGCAACTCAAGTATCGATTCGAGGCCTTTCACCAAAATTTAATATGGTAACAGTCAACGGTGTACCAGTTCCCGCAACAGGGGCAAATGACCGCAGTGTTGATCTTTCTCTCATATCCTCTAATATGCTGAACGGTATTGAAGTGATTAAAGCTGCTTTACCAGATAAAGAAGCAAATTCATTCGGGGGGACAATAGATTTTAAGCTTCGCGAAGCAAAACCTGAAGCCTCGTTTGATGTAGCGCTGAAGGGGGGCTATAGTCAGTATAGGGATATCTATGGGAACTATGATTATGATATTTCTTATAGCAACAGGTTCTTTCGTAAACGGCTTGGGATAGTCGCTTCCTTACACTCAGAAGAATATGATAGAAGCGCGGACAAGTTTTCGGGAAGCTATACTCAAACAGAAAGCATAGATCCAACCAAAGGACGCGTAACAAAGGTTAGCGGTATTGGTCTTGTTGAGGAAAATGTCACGCGGAGAAGAAATGGTGGCGTTTTGTTCCTGGATTTTGAGCTTCCAAATGGAAAAATAACTGCCAACTCCTTCTATAATCAGAAAGACAATAATGGGATCTACAATATTCGCTCCATAAATAGCGATGCTGGCCATCAATATTGGGACACCAATGTTGGTAAATCCAGCTCATCCATTTTAACTAATATATTAGCGCTGGATCAGGATTTTAGTTGGATCAAGTACGATGCGACCATTGCTCAAACATCTTCAAAGTATAAGCAACCCGAAAATTTTAGATGGAGAGCTATCATGGAAGGTGGGGTCATGACCGCTATTCCTGATGAAAACACACATCCCGACTCACTCCCTGGGATGGTGAGTCTTGATCGCCCCATAAAACTGTCTCATATATGGGTAGATAAACTGGATCGTGAAGAAAACCGGAGGAGTGTAAATCTCAACATTGAAGCACCGTTTTGGCTTGGTCGTAATATCTCAGGAAGTATAAAGACAGGTGCAAAAATAAGCTGGCTAGACAGGTTTAATGATCAAGAACAAAATGGTAGAGGCGGGCTTCAATATGGCTCAATTCAGGGAACTCAGATAACCATTAATGATCACTGGGGTCAAATAGATTCTCTGTTACCGGATTATGATCTGGCTACAATCATTGAAGAAACTGGCTATATCCCGATTGATTCTGTGGCTAATAGATTCAACCGAGATGATTTTCTTGAAGGCATCTACAATCTAGAGTACGTATTTGACTCGGAGATGATGCAGCGGCTCACCGAAGCTTACATCCGGACAAAAGATGTATTTGATGATTCTGCGACTGTAATAAACGATTCATTCTTCAGGAATGACGCAATTGGATCAAAGGGATTTGATTACAGTGGCGAAGAAGTATATCAGGCTGGATATGTCATGGGCACATTTCATCTGGGAAAGAAATTAACCTTCATACCAGGTGTGAGATGGGAGGGCTTCGAATCTAAATATCAGGGGCAACGATTCCGTGAAATTATCGCGGCCTGGCAAAATTTAGACCCGGTAGAATTGGAGGATCTAGAAGAGAAGAGGGAAAATGAATACTGGCTTCCAATGGTTCATTTGCAGTATAAGCCATTGGACTGGTTAAAAATTCGAATTGCCAGGACTGAGACTGTCAGCCGGCCTGATTATTATTATTATGCACCGATCACACATATTAATGGATACGATACTTATATACAGGCAGCTAATTCCCAAATTCGGCCTGCCCGAGCTACAAATTATGATCTATCAGTCTCAGTATATCAGAACAAAGTAGGCTTACTCACAGTATCTCCGTTCCATAAGAAAATTGATGAAAATATTATTCCAGTAAGTTTTCAGCTACATCCTGACATTCAAGAGGAGATACCTGAGGGCCTAAATATACCCCTGTCTTGGTATAGCCAGAGACCGACCGTAAGCACGCATATTAACAATCCCAATAGCGCAACCTATAGCGGTGTCGAATTTAGCTGGAGTAGCAATTTATGGTACCTGCCATCGGTGTTTAAGGGTTTGGTATTGGGATTTAATTACACTTACATCGAATCATCGACTGAATACCAAGGTTATAAAGTAGTAGAATCAGATTCGATCAAGAATATCATCATAAGACCAGGCCTTGAAATCATAGAATACTACAAAACGCTTGTAGATACTTCCCGAGTGGGAAGAATGCTCGATCAACCGACTCATGTAGGTAACATTACTCTAGGTTATGATTACAAAGGCTTCTCTGTAAGATTTACCTACTTATATCAAAGCGATATTTCGACTTTCATCCATTCTGTGAATCCATTGTTTGATACTTTTTCGTCCGATTATTCAAGAATGGATATGCAAATAAAACAAAGAATAACCCCCAATATCGAAATATATGGGAACTACAGGAATATGTCCAAAACTGCTGACCGGAGCTATCGGTCAAACTCAACATTTAATCCCTCATATATGGAGTTTTATGGATCTACCATGGATATCGGAATACGATATCGATTTTAAAACATTTTCTTGGTAATTACTATGAGGTTTCGAAAGGAGGTTAAGTGATAATTGAAATATACAATTTAAGAATCATGACAATTTGACAATGGGAAAGGGAGGTGTGGAATCATCTATTGTCTGGAAAGGTAAATTGGAAAAACAAGCAAAAAACAACGGAGTTAAAATGAAAAAAAATCACATTTTAGGATTTATTATCGCAATTATTGTGATTGCGCTCCCGCTTTCCACCTTCGCTCAAGAAGAGCTATTAGTTGAGTGGAGTGATGGACAAGCTGGAATACTGGTGAATTCTCTGAGGACTACCATACTGGGTGACACAACGGCCGCCGGAGAGCGTATTCCACATGTTTACAAACTCAGAAGAGGTGGTTTGTATCATATCACGGATCCATTAGAGAATGAGGACTTTCCACTTGTTATAGTTGGACAGACATTCGAGGAGTCTGGCGATGATACAGATTTCGGTCCAGCTGTCATCCAAAGAGTGGCAAGAGAAGGTGGTGAAGCCCCTGATGGAACCATGTTCAGGGCACAACATGATCTTACACTTAATAACGTCTATATAGTGGGTCAAACTGATGAAGGTGTGTTGACAGCCTATGGTCTTATGAAACTTCAGGGAAGTGATAGAACTTACACTTTTGACAATGTAATATTTGATCGTAACCGATGGTTTTACCCACATGTTACAGGTGTTAACAGTGACTTTATTGTCACCAACTGTGTATTCAGAAACATACATGCTGCTACACAAGTATGGGCAGGGCTGGCAGTGGAATTCACAGGACCAGCAGACACAGTGATATTTGAGAATAACACGTTTGTTAACATGGGTGGAGCTCTCTACAAACAACAGGCTGCTCCTGCCAATTATTTTCGTTTTAATCACAATACTGTTGTCAACCAGGCCAGGAATTTTACCTGGGCAATCAAAAACAAGTTCTATGCCGCGAACAATATATTCATGAATGTGTTCTGGAATGGTGAAACCAATGCTGATTTCACTAATCCCGATAGGATTGATCCATATTCAGGAGTTTTTGGAATCGGCGATCTAGCTGGACAATTTGGAACGAATTTTGGTCGGGAAATAGTTCTAGCAAACAATAGTAACTGGCGTGACCCTGCCTTTACGGATTGGTATGCCAGCCCTGTTGCACCTGATGGAACAACGTTATCAGAACCAATTGCCCCCCAACCTTTTGTTAACGACACAACCATGGGATGGTTTAACAATTGGGACAATATGGTCATGGCGGATAATTATCTGAATGAAAATCCCAGCTTGACCACTCCAGTTCCTGATACAGTTGTTGCTAAAATGAAGCAGCAGGTAGTTGATCTCTATAACAATATTACATCGAGTCGCTATGATTGGGATGATAATAGACCTGCTTCAAACATTATTCCTCCATGGCCGCTTCCAATCGACTTCACCTATTCGAACAGCACGCTTCTAACGGGTGGAACAGATGGGCTTCCTCTTGGTGATCTTAATTGGTACCCAGATGAGAAAGCGTTGTTTGAGGCAAATAAAGCTACGCATATCGCCGCAATTGAAGACATGGTCACAGCACCTGATCTGGTAATTGCTAGTACCATTCAGGGTGAAGATCTGACCTATGTAGGTGCAGCATCCGAATATGTCCTTGAAGGTGATACTTGGTATTCCATTGAAAACTCGGGTAGTATCACTTGGACTGTAGATCTCGCTGAAGCAGGTACCTATAGTCTCGTCGTCCACAATCAGGCTCCTCACGGCACAAAAGGGAATCATATCAAGGTTGATGGTATTGGTCTAAAAAATAGAGCTACCAATGGTGAATGGATTTTCGACTACACTTATCCGGAAGTTGGTTGGTTGGCTACGCCCATGAACGAAGACAGTTTAGCCGACAATTCAGAAACTCCCTTGCAGCTAACTGCTGGAACACATACAATCTCAATAGAAAGTTCATGGGGTTGGATGAACTTCAAGAATGTCGAAGTGGTAAATCCCGCGGGTACGGTCGTAGCCGACCTGACTGCGCCTGACGCGGTTGCAGACGGTGTTGTTCCCGGGGCTGATGCTGACTGGGTTCCTGAAGGCTTCAAAGCTGCTCAGTTGGATGCTGGTGGAGCCATATCTGGTAATTTTGATGCTGGCGATGGTGGTCAATATTTAGCCAGGATATACTTCGCCGCAGATGGACCGAGTGATGTTGCTCTGGAAGTAAATGATGGTCTTGCAAGTACGGTTGCCCTGGCGGACACAGGGGATACTTTCTCCGATTTCTTCGGATTCAGCGCGGGAAGCAATTCCTTCAAGTTCACCTCTAGTTCTGGCGGAGTAAAAATCGATAAAATTCAATTTTTACTCGATAATGCTACGGTGGGAGTTGACAATAAAATTATAGTACCTGATGGGTTTGTATTGAGAGAGAACTATCCAAATCCCTTCAATCCATCAACCACTATAGAGTTTACCTTGCCGGTATCTCACCAGGTAAATTTTGCAATCTACAATATTTTAGGTCAACGAGTTAAGGTATTGACAGATGCAAGATTTAGTGCTGGTACTCATCTAGTGAACTGGGATGGTACCAACAGTGCTGGACACAAGGTTACTAGTGGTCAGTATTTTTGTATGATGGAATACGGAAACTCGGTGAAGGTCATTAAGCTCACCTTGTTGAAGTAGCATACTCTCCTCGGGAAATGCAAGGAGGAAGCGATTCCTCCTTGCATTCCTTAAATTCTCAACCTGACAGAGGCTGAGTAGTATTAATAGATTGGATAGAAAGATGCTCAAGTTTACCAAAATACTAACCCTGATTATAGTTGGTGTCATAACCTCACCACTGCTATATGCTCAAGGTGCAGGCTATGTAGATGATTTTGAAGATGGGATTCTGACAGGATGGAGTGTATCTGCAGAAGCTCAGAGGACATACGAGCTTGCAGAGGAAAATGGTGTATTACAAATAAGTTACCACCGTACTTCTTCCAGTTGGGAATGGGATGTCTTCATGCTGAATTTGCCGCAAAATATTGACGTGTCTTCTAATCCCAGGATCACGATGGAAATCAAATCCGATATCTCAACAGTATTCACAATCAAGCCCCATTATACGAATGGGAATAATGGTTGGATTCAAGAGGATCTATCTACAGACAATGTATGGCATACATACACCTTTGACCTATCAGAAGCAAATTATACAAACGGGAACCTGAGCCATCTGGCTTTTTACTTTGATGGAGGGACGAATATCCCTAATGCTGGAACCATCCATTTTGATAATTTTCAAATCGCGGGTTATTCCATCGAGGTTAATGGTCTGACCGGAGAAGTCATTGATTCAACCCAGATAAATTTAAGCTGGGACTGTGATAATGTCCAGGCAGTCAATCATTATAATATTTTTCGCGGGAATTATAGTGGATTCCCAGCGAATGTTCAATCAAAAATCGGCGAAACTACTACAAGGTCCTTTCAGGACGACAGTCTCAGTAACCACACAACATATTATTACCTCGTGACCGCAGTAGATACCTCAAATAATGAGTATCCACCTTCCAATGAATTCAGCATTCGATTGTCAACACCCGGAGTTGTACCCAGTATTAGCGGCATCACATCTAATAGTGAGGTTATAGGTAAATATGAAAAATTTGAATTAACAATCGAACTTGAAGATGCCACTTATCAAAATCCGTTTAACTATGAGGAAATTGCACTTTTTGCGTATTTCACTTCCCCTGCAGGGGACACACTTTGGGTCAACGGCTATTACGACGAATACCAGCAGATTGGTGAGTGGAAAATACGTTTTTCACCTGACAGTATAGGTCAGTGGCAATATCGAATTTATGTGACTGATGTTGATGGGACGGCTAGCAGTGAAGAATTAAGTTTTAGTGTACAGGAGTCTGATCACCATGGCTGGCTCCAGGTATCCCCAAATAACCCTCACTATTTGGTTTATGATGATGGAGAACCTTTTTATGGTGTGGGTGTTTACTATCCCTGGGGTGTCACAGAATCGGGATTAGATGATTTAGTTGATATGGGGGCCAATTATTTTGCCTACTGGAATGGTAATTACGATTTTGAGGGTGGCAGGCATCAAATTGAATCTGCTCGAACCGGTATTGGATATTACGATCAAGATAAGTGTGGACGGATTGATCAGATTCTTCAATGGGCTGAAGAACGAAACCTGAAAATGCAATTCGCTATCTGGCCCCATGATGTTTTGGATGAAACAGTTTGGGGCTACAATGGATGGGAAGACAATGCTTTTAAGTATGTATGTGCTTCTGAGGATTTCTTCAGTGATTCTACATCCTGGGAATATCAGAAAAAACTGTATCGATACATTGTTGCCAGATGGGGATACTCCAGGAGCATGGCAGTATGGGAATTGGTGAATGAAATTCATGGAACGGATGGCTGGGTCCATGGCAATCAGGCTATGGCATTAGAATGGGTTGAAAATACCCATGATTATTTTAAGGAGCTAGATCCCCATAAGAGACCAACTACTATCGATAAGGGAAGATATTGGTCTGATGCTTATGAGGTAAGTGACATGCCCAGTGTTCATCTCTATGAAGAACAATGGGTGGCAGAATTCCCTAATGATCATTTTCGAAGTAGTTATTGGACGTATGCAAATGTTGCGAATCAATTTTACACAGATTATCAGAAGCCAGGCATCATGGCAGAAGCTGGGGGAGAACATCATTTTTATGCAGATATAGAGCGGGGAACAGATGAGTATACCCTCATATATCATAATGCCTTGTGGGCGTCATGGTCCAATGGTTTAGCTATATCTCCTCTCTGGTGGTGGTATGGTTGGATGCGTGCAGAGGATCTCCAGCAAATGCAAATCTTTTCAACCATAGCTCAAGAGATCAACTATGCCCAACTTGATTCTCTACAGCCAGCAGACGTAACTGTCAATAATGCTGACGGATTTTTTATGGAATCTGATACAACGGGATTTGGGTGGATTCGGGCAGTGAACAACGGGTACATCAATGGCAATAATATCTCCTTAAGTGGACTCTCTAACGGCACTTATCAGCTGAGCTGGATAGATACATGGACAGGAAATTCAGTTGATATGGATACAACTGTGTCATTTGGAGAGATTATGCCTGGAACCATAACACATGAATTAAATGAGGAAGATATAGCCCTTCTGGCAGACAGAATTGACAACGGAAATACTGCTGAAAAACTCAATCTATTTCTCGAAGAAAAAACAGTTACCTATCTCGGAGGTGATTATATAATACCCATAGAACTTGATTCCCTGGACTACACACTAGTTTGTTTTGTCACTGATAATCAAAAGCGGCTGGTAACATCCTTTGACCAGGAAATAACTTTTTCTCTTGAGGGGCCTGGTCAATTAGAAGATACATCAGCATATGCTCATGAAGGGGGAGTGGTATTGGATTATTGGAATCATGATTCATTTGGGGGTGAAATTAGAATAACTGCTGCAGCTGAGGGGCTGGATACGGTAGTTTTTGTGACCAATGTCGCTACAGGAGTTGATGAAAATCAATATCAAGCCTACAATCCTAATAAGTTTGCATTATATAGCAATTATCCAAATCCGTTTAATTCGAGCACTCATATTCGATACCATCTACCACGGGCCGGTGATGTTGATATATCAGTATATGATATAAATGGAAGGTTCATAACCACCCTTGTTGAGGATCACAAAGGTAGTGGGACCCACTCAGCAACATGGAATTCCGAACATATATCGTCGGGTGTCTACTTTATTAAACTTATGTCAAATAACCATAATGATGTCATTAAATGCACGCTCATAAAGTAGCTGCAAATATTATTTGAAGTCGCGCAGATTAGATGTTTTACACTGTAAATATTATGATTTAGGAGGGAGAAGAGAATCGAAAACAAATATTATCTTGGGATTGATATTGGTGGTTCAAAGTGTGCTGTCATAGCCGGTACAGAATCCTTGGAGATTCTGGAAAGGGCTCAATTTGCAACTGAAACCAGTCGAGGACCTGAGTTCTCAATTAACAATCTACTGGAGCATGCATCCACGATTGCCGGAAATATTTCTAATCATACACTTGCAGGAATTGGAATCAGTTGCGGTGGTCCTTTAGATAGTACTAAAGGTGTAATCCAATCACCCCCAAACCTTCCAGGCTGGGATAATGTACCTATCGCAAAACTTATTCGAGATGAGTATGATGTGCCAGTATCATTACAAAACGATGCGAATGCGTGCGCACTGGCAGAGTGGAAGTATGGAGCTGGCAAAGGTACAAAAAATATGATTTTTCTGACCTTTGGTACAGGTCTAGGTGCTGGCTTAATACTGGATGGCAAACTCTACTCCGGCACAAATGGCATGGCCGGTGAAATTGGCCATATCCGCATCGCTGAAACAGGCCCAGTAGGCTATGGCAAGGCCGGTTCCTTAGAAGGATTTTGCAGTGGAGCTGGACTTGCCCAACTCGCGCGAACAATTGTGAAGGAAAAATTGGAGAAGGGTGAGCGTGTTACTTTTTGTGAGAATGTAGATCAGCTTGAACATATAACGGCAAAGGAGTTGGCAGAGGCCGCCACAAATGGTGACCAAACGGCATTTGAAATTTTTAAGATATCTGCCAAATATCTTGGGCTAGGATTATCATTGCTCATCGATTTGTTCAATCCAGAGCGAATTGTCATTGGCAGCAATTACGCTAGAAATCCTGATCTGTTTTCACCAATACTCCACAAGATAATTGAACAAGAGGCTCTCCCAAAATCCTCTCAGGTATGTGAAATTGTTCCAGCGGCATTAGGTGACCAGGTAGGCGATTATGCCAGCTTGACGGTTGCCATGCTTGGGGAGTGATATAATCAAAAGGAAATAAATAGCAGTCTCTTATGAATAACTTAGAACCAAATAACATTCTTGAAAATACGCTCGAACGATATCCTCAATTATCATCGAGCTTGACAGATATTGAGAAAGCATTCGAATTATTATGTGAATGCTATGATAATAAAAACAAGTTGCTCGTGTGCGGGAGCGGAGGAAGCGCTTCAGACTCTGATCACATTGTAGGTGAACTAATGAAGAGCTTTGCCTGCCAAAGGAAGTTACCGGATGATTTAGCGCATAAGCTACAAGCCTCCTTCTCTGATTCTGGTAAATATTTGGCAGAGAAACTCCAACCCGCACTACGAGCGATTTCACTCACCAACCACACGGCTCTCAATACAGCTTTCTCCAATGACGTTGATCCAAAATTGATCTTTGCGCAACAGGTGTTGGGCTATGGAGACAAAAATGATGTTTTGTTGGGAATCTCCACATCAGGAAATTCCGACTACGTAATCAATGCCTTAGTTACAGCCAAGGCCTTAGATCTAAAAACGATCGGATTAACCGGTAGGACTGGTGGTAAGATGAGAGAATATTGTGATATAAATATCCGGGTAGAAGGATCGAACACAGCAGAGATCCAGGAGTTACATCTGCCTGTCTACCATGCTCTCTGTCTCATGCTTGAACTTCATTTTTTTGATAAATCATAACCCACACTGGATTCCCAGAATTCCAGTGATTTAAAGCGCAGGACCAATTAATGAGTAAAAACAGCCTCCCGCTAAGTGAGAAAATCGCCTATGGTTTTGGCGATTTTGGTTTCTCTATGTTCTGGAAACTGTTTTCTGCTTACATCTTATTCTTCTATACGGATGTTTTTGGAATTACAGCCGCTGCTGCGGGAACGATGTTTCTGGTCACCAGAATCTGGGATACAGCGAATGACCCGATCATGGGTATGATAGGGGATCGAACAAAATCTAAGTGGGGCAAGTTTAGACCCTATTTACTTTTTGGTGCTGTTCCCTTCGCTATCGTTGGAATCATTACATTTTCGACACCAGAAGTGTCCGAATCCTCAAAACTTATTTATGCCTACATTACCTATACATTGATGATGATGGTTTACACAATATGCAATGTTCCGTACTCCTCACTCCTGGGGGTCATGTCGAGTAACTCCCATGAAAGAACATCCCTGGCCACATGGAGATACATTGGCGGCTATCTGGGAGGCTTGCTGGTAACCACAACGGCAAATTATTTGTTTGAATATTTCAGCGGGAATCAGAATTCGGAAATTGCGGTGGGAGGGAATCCTGTGATCACTCCGGTCGGATTCCAATATACCATTGCTGTCTATGCTATACTTACTGCGATCGCTATCCTGATTTCTTTTAGAGGGGTTAAAGAGCGGGTTGCTGACCGGAAAGAGAATAATAATACAGTATCAGCAGATTTAAGTGATCTTTTGAAGAATGTGCCGTGGTTGCTGATGTTAGGAGTAATCATCTGTGCAATCCTTGGAAATACAGTTAAAGATGGAATTATTCTTTTCTACACAAAATACTATTTGGGTGAGCAGGAAATCTTTTTCATCGGTAAGGTATCCCAGTCCGGGATCGCCTCTATTTTATTGACAATTGGAATGGGCTTTAGTCTCCTGGGTGTAATCCTGGCTATACCGGTTTCAGATCGGCTCGGCAAAAAGAACACCTTTATGTTATCTACGGCGGTCGCAGTTGTTTTTAACACACTATTTTACTTTTTGAAGCCTGACCAGGTTAATCTTATGATAATCTATTCCATCATTATGGCTGTTTTTGGTGGCATGTTAGCACCAATAACCTGGTCCATGTACGGGGATATCTCGGACTACTCTGAATGGAAGAATAAAAGAAGAGCAACCGGATTGATTTTCTCATCTTCTTCAGCAACCAATAAACTCGGGTGGACTCTGGGTAGTTCGATCACAGGTTGGCTACTGGCCTACTATGGTTTTGAAGCGAATGTAGTTCAAAACCAGGAAACGATCATGGGTATGAAAATTATGATCGGCATCATACCTGCAACTCTTTCCCTGGTTGCATTGGTTTTTATCTGGTTTTATCCATTAACAGAGAAAAAAATGAGTTCAATAAAGGCTGAGTTGGAAGCTCATTTGGCTGCGGAAACTGCCGAATAGAATTGGCAAATCGGAGTACATATTTATGAAATACACGTACTGTCTCAATTCATCTGAAACATTTCAATGGGAACTTTATTTCTCATTACAGGATGAGGATGCGCCTGGCACTCCCTCAGAGCTACTGAATAGCGACCTTCAGGGAATTATCGCAACTGTGCCAGGTAATGTAGAGGTCGATCTAGAAACAGCTGGAAAGATCAAAAATCCCGAAATTGGCAATAATGTCTATGATCTGCGAGAGTATGAACTTTACCGCTGGTGGTATCGCTGTCGATTTAACAAACCTGAAGTGCCCGATGGACACGCGGTGAGCTTATGCTTTGACGGCATCGACTGCATCGCAGATATCTGGCTGAATCATGAGATCATCGGCCGGACGGAGAACATGTTTGTTGAGCATGACTTCGACGTTACTGAAAAGTTGGAAGCTGTGAATGAACTTTTTGTTTGCATCCATTCCCCGATCCTGGAGGGCCGTAAATACCAGAGGGAATTTTTTGGTGTGCGGGCCGATGCACTTGGTGGCGAATCTGTCAATATCCGTAAAGCCGCCCATTCCTACGGCTGGGATATCCTACCGAGGCTGGTAAGCGCAGGAATATGGAAGGATGTGCAGTTGGAAGTCATTCCTCCAACTCATTTCAAGGCAGTCTACTGGGCAACCAACTCAGTAAATGTTGAGGATAAAACTGCATCTATCTATGTAGATTGGGAATTTGCTACAGAACGCCTGAACATCGATGACCTTGTTTTGAATGTCAAGCTCAAGCGGGACAGTCAAATTGCTTTTGACCAGAACTTTAACATCTATTCCACCGTATTCCGAACGCGGATCAATGATTTGCAGAATGTCGATCTATGGTGGCCGCGAGGCTATGGCGAACCAGCCCTGTATGATGCTGTCTTGACCATTTTGGACCAGGATGGGAAAGTAATTACTGAGGATGTACAGAAAATAGGTATCCGCAGTGTTAAGCTGGACCTCACGGAATCCACGACCAGAGAACAGCCTGGTGAGTTCGCCTTTATCATTAACCATGAGAAAATATTCGTCAAAGGCTCGAATTGGGTGGCACTCGACGCACTGCATAGCCGTGATAAAGAACATATCAAACCCAATGTAGACATGTTGATCGATCTGAATTGCAACATGATTCGGATGTGGGGTGGGAATGTGTACGAGCATGACGAATTTTACGATCTTTGCGATGCCAATGGCATCATGGTGTGGCACGACTTTATGATGGGCTGCACCCAGTATCCTCAAGACGAAGGTTTTCTTAAAAAGATCGAAGTGGAGGCTGCGAAGGCAATCGCAAGGATCCGTCGCCACCCGAGTCTTGTGCTATGGGCCGGCAACAATGAGAATGATGTATCGGGTGAATGGAATAATGACCAGTCCTTCGTTGATCCCAACGATGAACCCATAAGCCGTCAATTATTGCCCTCAATGGTGCGTAGATTGGACCCGAAGACGCCGTATCTTCCTAGCTCACCCTATATCAGCTCTGAAGCCTTTGAATTGGCTGGCAGGGTTGACCAGAGTTTCGCGCCTGAGCAGCATTTATGGGGACCGCGTGGATATTACAAGGCTCCTTTCTATACAGAGAACATCGCCAAATTTGTCAGTGAGATCGGTTACCACGGCTGTCCCGATCGGGAGAGCCTGGAAAAGATGTTTGATCATGATTTTGTCTACCCCTGGGAAAACACCAGGGATTTTGTATGGAATGATCAGTGGCAGACCAAAGCAGTCCGTTCCCATCCGTATGCAACAGAAACCATCAAGAGAAATGATTTGATGATCAATCAGATCAAATGTGTCTTTACAGAAGTTCCCACAGATCTCGATCGCTTCATTCAGGCATCCCAGATCATTCAGGCCGAAGCAAAGAAGTATTTTATCGAATTTTGGAGAATGAACAAAGGACAGCGTAATGGGATCCTTTGGTGGAATCTGCGCGACGGCTGGCCGGTGATATCCGATGCCATTGTGGATTATTATTATGGAAAAAAACTGGCTTATCACTACATCAAACGCGTGCAAACCGATGTGTGTGTGATGATCGGTGATACAAAAGAGAAGGGTCATCCGGTTGTTATTGTAAATGATACAAGAAACCAGGTAAAAGGTAATTTTTCCATTAAAGATGCAGATACGGGCAATTTGTTATTGAATAAATCCTTCAAAGTTGAAAAAAATGGAAAATTGTTGGAGGGGTATTTAGAAAAAACTGGTGAAACAGGGATGTGGCTGATTCAATGGGAAGTTGACGGAGTAGAATATAAGAACCACTATTTTGCTTTTGAACCACATGTAGAATTAGATGAATATTTGAAATGGATGTCGAAATTAAAATCACAAGATATTTGATTTAGAAACAAGGAGATTAGCATGAATCGATTATTTTGTTTTATTACCCCATTGCTACTGATATTTTTTTATTCATGTGCAGGAAATAGTCAAGATCCGACTATATCAGCCGTACCCGATTCAAAAACAATTCTATATAACAAGCCAACAAATAAAACAGTTGTTACATTAAACTCATCCCAACCTGGTAACTGGACACTGCAGTATGGTGTGCAGGATAAAAACGCGCCGCAAACGCCAAAAGAATTAAAAAAAAGCAAGTGGAAATCCATAAAAGCCACAGTACCTGGCAACGTCGAACTGGATCTGATGGCAGAAGGACTGATAAAAGATCCGCTGGTTGGTAACAATGTGAATGACCTTCGCAAGTATGAAACCTATCAGTGGTGGTATCATCGTTCTTTTAAAAAACCGATTGTTCCTGAAGGCAGTCGGATTGAATTGAATTTTGACGGCATCGACACATTTGCTGACATTTGGCTGAACAACCAGAAAATCGGACATGTAGAAAACATGCTTGTGGAACATCGCTTAGATATAACCGACTATCTCAAGGATAAAAACGAGCTTTATATATGTATCTATTCTACTGTCCTGGAAGCACGCAAGCACAGACTGCAGGAGATGGGTGAACGCTACAATGCACTGGCCGAGGCGGTAAGCGTCCGCAAACCGGGGCATATGTTTGGCTGGGATATCCTTCCCAGGCTAATCAGCGCTGGATTATGGAAAGATGTGAAACTGGAGATAATTCCACCGACCTATTGGGAATCCGTTTACTGGGTGACCAAATGGGTATGGGTGGAAGATCGAAAAGCGGACTTGTACGTGAATTGGCAATTTCAGACTGACAGGATTGATATCGATGACCTTGTTCTCCGCATTTCGCTCAGAAGGAATGGAAAAATTGCTTACGAGCATTCTGAGAAAGTTTATACCACGGTTTCGCGTCACCGGATTTATGGATTGAAGGACGTTGATTTTTGGTGGCCGCGCGGTTTCGGAGAGCCGGCGCTGTATGAAGCGGTGATGGAAGTATTGGAAAGTGATGGAACTGTGCTGGTGCGAAATGTGCAGAATATCGGCATTCGCAAAGTCGAGCTGATCAATTCCGAAATCAGCACAAAAGAGCAGCCCGGAGAGTTTTACTTCAAAGTGAATGGCGAGAAGGTTTTCATCAAAGGTACGAACTGGATCACGCTCGACGCAATACACAGTCGCGATAAGGAACATATCAAACCATCCTTCGACATGCTCGTCGATCTGAACTGCAACATGATAAGACTCTGGGGTGGCAACGTTTATGAACAGGACGAATTCTATGATCTCTGTGATCAGAACGGAATCATGGTTTGGCAGGATTTTGCTTTTGCCTGCAATCTTTATCCACAGACGCGTGAATTTGCCAACAAGGTCAGGGAAGAGGCGAGGAAGACCATTCTGCGCTTGCGACACCATCCATCGCTGGTTATTTGGGTAGGGAATAATGAAAATGATATTGCCCTAGATTTCGGCGGTGGCGACCAGATCCACATAGATCCCAATACAGACATCATCAGTCGGCAGGTGCTACCGGAGATGATCCGTCGTTTCGATCCCAAGACGCCTTACTTGCCGAGTTCCCCATACATCAGCCCGGAAGCGTTTAAGGTACACAATTCAGTTCACCGTTACGTCACATCCGAACAACATCTCTGGGGGGCGCGGGGCTATTACAAAGCACCGTTCTATACCGAAACTCCTGCAAGATTCCTTGGTGAAATTGGCTATCATGGTTGTCCAAGTCGGGAAAGTCTGGAAAAGATGTTTGATAAAGATTTTGTTTATCCATGGGAAAAGAACAAAGGCTTTGAATGGAACGACCAATGGAAAACCAAGGCGGTACGGGTTCATCCTTCCTCTCCGGGTAATGACCACCGTAATGACTATCTCCTGAAGGGGATTAGGAGTGTTTTTACCGAAGTACCCAGAGACCTCGATCAATTTATTATGGCATCGCAAATTGTTCAAGCGGAGGCGATGAAATATTTCGTCGAATTTTGGCGAATGAAAAAATTCGATGAGGGCAGTGGTATTCTCTGGTGGCGGCTTCGTGATGGATGGCCGGTGATCTCGAACGGTGTTGTGGATTATTATTACGATAAAAAATTGGCCTATCACTACATCAAGCGTGTGCAAACCGATGTCTGTGTGATGATTGGAGATGCCTGGGATACAGGTCGCCACCCGGTTGTCGTCCTGAATGATACTCGCGCCAAGGTGACTGGCACCCTGACCATAAAAGATGCAGATAGCAAAAAAGTGCTACTCAACAAAGCGTTCACTGTAGGTGAAAATGGTAAATCGATAGAAGGATATTTACCCGAAAGTCCTGAAACGAAATTATGGCTGATTGAATGGGAAGTTGGCGGTGTAACATACACGAATCATTATTTTGCATATCAACCGCATGTGGAACTGGATGAATATTTAAAATGGTTACCGCTGTTAAAACCCGGTAAATAATGTCTTTAAAGTCATTGTCGTGTTGTCGATTGCAGAACTCGGCTTATGAATCCTTGCAGGTTTTCAGTATTGGTGAAGATGAATTTGAAAAAATCCGCTCAATACCGAAAACAATAAAATATATAAAGAAGTGAGGAATGAATTACAGGAGCATATAAGGAATTCTGGTGCAATCCCGAATACCAGGACACTAAAAAGAACTAATAGAAAAATGGAAAATTAACAAATTATGGGGTTTATGAACAGACGATCATTTCTAAAAACCACTTGTGCAGTGAGTGCAGGATTAGCTATCAATCCATTGTCTAGTTTTTCAGATATGAACGAATCCAAACCCAATATAATCATGGTGTTGGTAGATGATCTGGGATATGGCGACCTGTCATGCCTGGGTGCCAAAGATATGAGAACCCCGCATATTGATAATATTGCCAGGCAGGGCATGACGTTCAGGAACTTCTATGCAAACAGCCCAGTCTGTTCTCCGAGCAGAGCATCCCTGCTTACCGGTAAATATCCTGATCATGTTGGAGTGCCCGGTGTAATTCGACAGGAGGAAGAACACAGTTGGGGATATTTAGCTGAACATGCCATTACCTTACCTCAGGTATTAAATGATTTGGATTATCACACTGCTATGATCGGGAAATGGCATCTGGGATATGAGAAGCCAAACACCCCCAACGGCCGGGGATTTAAACACTTCAAAGGATTTCTTGGCGATATGATGCATGATTATTGGACGCATTTGAATAAGGGCGTCAATTGGATGAGGTATAATGACAGCATCATCGAACCGGAGGATCAGAAAGGTCATGCAACAGATCTGTTCACCGATTGGGCAATAGATTATCTGAATGAACGTAAAGGCAGGCAAGAACCCTTCTTTCTTTATCTGGCATATAATGCACCTCATTTTCCAATTCAGCCTCCTCCAGAGTGGCTGGATAAGGTCAATCAGCGGGAAAAGAAGATCACGGATAAGCGGGCAAAAAATGTAGCTCTGATCGAGCACCTTGATTTTAGCATTGGTCGAGTGATGCAGGCATTGGAGAAAACCGGTCTTGATGAGAATACCCTGATCATATTCGCCTCAGATAATGGCGGCGCACTGGAATATGCCCAGAGCAACGGTGCTTTAAGAGGCAACAAGCAGGAAATGTACGAGGGAGGTATTCGGATTCCGACATATGCCATGTGGAAAGGAAGGATCGAACCGGGAAGCGCCACAGAAAATGTAGGAATGTTGATGGACCTGTGTCCAACACTGTGTGAGATTGCAGGGAACGATTCTTTGCATCCCTTTGACGGAATAAGCCTGTTGCCAACATTACTGGGAAAACAACAGTCTACGGATGATCGCTATCTGTTCTGGGTAAGACGGGAAGGATGGCGTTATGGTGGACAGGCGTACTATGCAGCGCGTTATAAAGACTACAAAATACTGCAGAACTCAGCTTATGAACCCATGCAGTTTTTTAATATTGGTGAAGATGACCTGGAAAAATATCCATTGGCTCCTGAAAACAATAAACATTATGAAACACTCAAAAACGCATTGCAGGAGCATATAAGGTTATCAGGAAAGGTGACCTGGCAACAGGGGGAGGAATAAGGTGTTCCCGTGTATTTAAAAAAGGCGTATTTATTGCAGGCTGAACAATTAATTCTCGAAAGTGAAACAAAAATTAATAGAATACAAATCAAATTAACCTTGAGGCTGTGCGGGATATGTCTCCTGCTAATAATCCTCCCTGAGAGCACTTTTGGTCAGATAGTGGAATTGAATCCTCTATTTTCAGATCACCTGGTTTTACAGCAGAATACCAAGGCCGCGATCTGGGGTAAAACTGAGCCGAAAGCGGAAGTCATTGTTTCAGGGAGTTGGGGTAAGCACGCCAGAATACTTGCAGATATGGATGGTAACTGGCGTACAGAACTGCAAACACCAAAAGCCGGCGGGCCTTTTGACATGATGATCGCCACGGCAACTGATACGGTAAGACTAAACGATGTCCTGGTCGGGGAAGTCTGGTTGTGCTCTGGTCAGTCCAACATGGAAATGCCACTCAAGGGTTTCCTGCCCAATGAAGCGATAACTGGCAGCAGGGAAGCGATCCGATCCGCTGATTTCCCGGAGATGCGGGTGTTCAAAGTTAGCCGAAATGTTTCTGCCCAGCTACAATCAGAAGTTGATGGCTCATGGTCGGTTTGTACTCCAGAAACAGCCGGAGAGTTCAGTGCCACAGCCTTTTTCTTTGGTAGGAAATTACATGAAACACTGAACATCCCGATCGGACTGATCCAGAGCAGTTGGGGCGGGACTCCTGCGGAAGCCTGGACTGATGTGGAGGCATTAAAAGAGGTGACCGGCTTTCAAGAAGTGGAAGAAAAGCTTGAGGAACTGAAGAATCCACTCTCTGATTACAATGTTTGGATGAATCAATTGGAAAAGATAGATACAGAAGAAATCTTTCATAAATATGAGGACCTGATTGACCCAGAATATGCAAGCGAGCACTACAATGATTCACATTGGGATGTGATGCAAATACCCAATTGGTTAGAAGACGAATTCAAAAACTATGATGGAGTCATTTGGTTTAGAAAATCCTTTGAGCTTTCCGAAGTGGACGAAAATGTAAGATATAATCTTTCATTGGGAGGGATTGATGATGAGGATATTACTTTTATCAATGGCGTAGAAGTTGGTGTTACAAGGAACTGGACTGTTCAAAGAAACTATTCCTTACCACCTGGATTGTTACGTAAAGGGTACAATAGCATTGCGATTCGCTTATTTGACGGAGCAAGTAATGGGGGCATCTATGGTGGCCAAAAATTTGGGATTCAAAAAGACGACAAATTAATCGCAGACTTGTCGGGAGACTGGAAATACCTCCCTACTGCGCTTCTGAGTAATAACCAATTCTCTGTTTTTACCGCTGGCCATAGTTATAAAGACATGCCGACCCCATCTCTCGTAGTAAATAGCAATCTACCTACGGGACTATATAATGCGATGATTCATCCACTTCATCCTTTCGCGATAAAGGGGGTCATATGGTATCAAGGTGAAAACAACGTTGGGCGCGCTGAACAATACAAAACCTTGTTTCCAGCCATGATTCACTCCTGGCGGAAAGCTTGGGGTCAGATATTTCCATTCTATTTTGTTCAGATAGCTCCCTATCCGTATTCAGGGGCAGAAAATTCAGAAGCAGCCGAACTCCGATTTGCCCAACATCAAACGCTAACTGTTCCTAAGACTGGTCAGGCCGTTACACTGGATATTGGGAGTAAAAACACCATACACCCACCTAATAAGGAAGATGTTGGAGAGCGCTTGGCACGCTGGGCTTTAGCGAAAGACTATGGACATGATAAAGTCGCATATTCTGGACCTGTTTGTATAGCTGCTAAAAAGAGCTGGGGACGGATCATCCTCCTATTTGATCCAGGTGCAGATAAACTCGTAGCAGGCGATGAAGGTCTACAGGGATTTGAGGTTGTATACCCAGATGGCTCTGTATCATCGGTTAAGGCGAGCCTACGGCGAAACAAGGTTGTTCTGTCACTTCAGTCGGGGCAAAATCCCATTGAAGTTCGCTATGCCTGGAAGAACAGCTCAACGGCATCCCTGTTCAATTCCGCTGGCCTACCTGCATCAACCTTTTCCATTATAGTTAATTGAGGCATACTAAGGAGCAATCTGATGAAATCAATGATCACAAAGAAAATAGTCCTAGTGTTGGCAACAGCTCTGGTATTTACGCACTGTACGGAAAAAGTATCAGAAATTGAAAGTACCAAGATCACAAAAGCTGATGAGGTGTTAGTTGACAGCATGGCTACTGAAGAGACGGTGGCTCTCCTCACAAACTTGAGATCCTTTGCTGTTGACAAGGTGCTGTTCGGTCACCAGGAAACAACTGCTTATGGTGTGGGTTGGAAAAATGATGGTGCAGAGAACAGATCTGATGTGAAGAAGGTGTGCGGTGATTTCCCCGCTGTTTACGGGTGGGATATTGGCAAAATCAGTCAGGTAACGAATAATGACGGCGTACCCTTTGATCAGATGAAGGCATTGATAAAGGATGCATATGAACGTGGTGGAATAAATACCATATCATTTCACCAGGCCAACCCTGTAACCGAGACTCATTCCTGGGATACGACCTCCGCAGTACCTTATATTTTACCGGGGGGACACTCTCATACCAAATACCTAGAGAGACTTGACCTGGTGGCTGAATTCATGCACGACCTGAAAGCAGATGACGGTTCTCTTATTCCGGTAATTTTCCGACCATATCATGAACATAACGGTGATTGGTTCTGGTGGGGGAAAGGACCTGCTTCTGAAAAGGACTTCATTGCCTTATGGCAGTTTACTGTCAATTATTTAAAAAATGACAAAAATGTCCATAACTTGCTCTATGCCTTTTCACCTGATCGCAGTCGAGTAAAAGATCCAGCTAATCCTATAGAATATTTATACGGTTACCCAGGAGATGACTATGTAGATATTATCGGAGTTGATAATTACTTCGATGTAGGTTCTCATTGGAACACAAAACCCCTAGATCAGCAGTCAGTATCATTCATTAATAGCCTTGAGGTAATAGTCCAGTTAGCCGAAGAACGGGGTAAAATACCCGCTTTAACTGAATCAGGTCTGGATAAACTCCATATTGATGACTGGTGGACGGACATGCTCCTGGCTGGGGTCGACGCCAACGAATTGACCCGAAGAATTGCCTACTTGTTAGTATGGCGTAATGCAGATACTGAACACTTCCATGCACCCTATCCCGGGCAAAAGACGGAAGCTGATTTTGTTGAGTTTTACTCGCATCCCCTAACTGTTTTTGAAAGTGAACTACCCGATATGTATAAACTAACTGATTGAAGTGGGTCCTTTTGTAATGAATACCCGGAACGAACTTTTAAAAGCATTTGAAGATTTTCATAAGGGTAAACTTAAATCATGAAAAGAATACGTTGGGGCATTTTAAGCACAGGAAAAATTGCCGGTAGTTTTACAGAAGACATCAAGTATGTCCCCGATGCCGAAGTAGTTGCTGTGGGGTCTAGAAATCAGGCCACAGCAGACGCGTTTGGGAATAAACATAATATCCCCAATCGCCATTCCTCGTATCGGGATCTGGCCAACGACCCGGAAGTTGATGTGATTTATATTGCCACCCCTCATGTTTTTCATGCGGAAAACAGCATCTTATGCATGAATGCAAAAAAAGCGGTCCTGTGTGAAAAAGCCTTTTGCATCCATGCGGGGGAAGCAGAAAAAATGATACAGACCGCCCGGGAGAATAATATTTTTTTAATGGAGGCATTGGTGACCCGCCACTTCCCTGTGATTCATCAAGTCCTGGATTGGATCGCCGATGGCTTAATCGGAAAGGTGCGCGTTGTACAAGCCGACCGCTGCATCCGGGGGGATTTCTCAATGGAAGACCGCGCCTTAAACTCGGAACTGGGTGGCGGTAGTCTCTTGGATCTTGGGATTTATGTGATAGGGTTCTCATCCATGATATTTGGTGGTCCGCCCAATAAAGCGACGGGATTTGGTTTTATTGGAGATTATGGCTCTGACGAACAGGGCGCATCCATTCTAGAATATGACCATGGTGCATTGGCAGTCCTGACCTTTGCTTTGCGAACCGCTACCGTGAATAATGCCTATATTTATGGTACGGAAGGTTATATTAAAATACCGGACCTGTTTTCCGTACCAGATAAAGCCACCCTACACGTGGATGGACAAAAAAAGATTGATTTTGAAGAATCCATTCTGGGGAATGGATTACATTACCAAGTGAAAGAAGTGCACCGCTGCTTGCGAGAAGGCTTACTGGAAAGCCCTCGCATGCGACTAGAGGAATCCCGCCAGATTATGGAGACCATGGATACAATTCGTGCACCTTGGGATTTGAAATACCCAAACGATTAAACTCATGTATTATGAAATGATGCAGTTTTCGATGAAAGGCCAGGAGAAACTTCACGGCACAAATAATTCTACAGTGATTTTGGTGATAGGATGAGTCAGACATCGAATCACAGTCAAATACCCTCTACATCAATGGATTTCATTATGGTTGAGGGACAGCAACTTGTGCTTGCTGACCAGCCTTACTATTTCCTGGGCACCAATCTGTGGTATGCCGCCAACCTAGCTGCAGAAGGTCATCGAGACAGGCTGGTCGAGGAACTTGATCAACTGAATGACATGGGCATCAATAACATACGAATTCTGGGTGCATCAGAGGGAGCAGGGAGTTATCGTATCCATAGAACTTTTCAGCCCCGTCCAGGTGAATATGATGAGGATCTGCTGGTCGGACTCGACTACGTTCTCGCAGAAATGGGTAAGCGCAGTATGCATGCTGTGATATATCTGACCAATTTTTGGGAGTGGTCTGGCGGTATGGCTCAGTATGTAGCTTGGTCGAAAAGAGAGAGCTTCCCAAAACCAATTCTCGATGAGAAAGACCGGCCTGCATTCATTCAGTATAGTGCCAGCTTTTACAGCAATCCTACCGCCCAGCGGTTATTTCAAGAGTATGTGGTCATGCTGATGAACCGTGCTAACACGATAACAGGAATGCTCTATCGGGATGATCCTACAATCATGTCATGGCAACTAGCCAATGAACCTCGTCCAGGTCGATTGGAAGACACACAAGCAACCAAAGCATCCTATTTGGCATGGATTAGAGACACTGCAAATCTGATAAAAGAGCTGGACCCAAATCATCTCGTATCCACCGGTAGCGAAGGACTTGTTGGCTCAGGCTTGAGTGAGGAGATCTTCCTGGCAGCTCACGCGCTAGATGAGATTGACTATATAACCTTCCATCTGTGGGCACTTAACTGGGACTGGTTTGACCCTGAGAATGCAGAGGTGAGCTTTCCAGACGCATTGAAGAAAGCCCAGCATTATCTCGAAAGTCATTATGCTTATGCCAGTGAGCTAGGCAAACCCCTAACATTGGAAGAGTTCGGATTTCCGCGTGATTTAAAAGCTTTCAATTCAGAAAGCTTTGTGGTCTGGAGAGACAAATACTATACGGAGATCCTAAGATCAATTCACGACAATGCAATGCAGGGTGGACCCACTTCAGGATCAAATTTCTGGGCCTGGGGAGGCATGGGAAGGACCTCTAATCCAGATTATGTCTGGAAACCTGGGGATGAATACATGGGAGATCCGCCCCAGGAACCTCAGGGACTGTATTCAGTATTTTCAACTGATACATCTACGCTATCTATTCTTGAGGCATACGCGAGAAAAATGCAGACCATGAATCGCCGTAGCTCGTAGAGAGTGGGTTGGTACCCAGGGCCGGAATTGAACCGGCACGACTGTTTGGGCCGAGGGATATATAGTCCTATGACTCATCTCTATAAGTGCATGTGTATCAGCTATATACGGTGAATGTAGATTTATCATGTGCACTGGGTGTTCAGTATCTTGCTTCCAATATGGTACCGGCCATCAGTCATTGTACTCCTATCTCGTAATAATACATACCGAATAGTCTACTTCCAATATGGTACTGGCTTCCTGGAAAAAACTGGATTCAATATCTGAAAAATCTTGGGCTTTTGTTGGGTTAACAAGCAGTGTGGCGAATGTCAGGATCATCAGTCCCAACAAGTGTTTCTTATTCATTTATCGT